>JAABUX010000012.1_pt1 | contig 291145 bp, 274 predicted proteins | sample 5561851 | NCBI WGS metagenome assembly JAABUX01 (sample SAMN10711883, study PRJNA513361) | rock metagenome | isolation source: Antarctica rocks | place: Antarctica: Victoria Land, Richard Nunatak red sandstone | collected 2016-01-03 | reverse complement strand
TGTCCGCACCACGCCGTGCCTCGCTCGCACGCGAGACCAAAGAAACCACGATCGCGCTCGACCTCGATCTCGATGGCGGCCCGATCGCGATCGCTACGGATGTGAAGTTTCTCGATCACATGCTCGAGGCGTTCGCGAAGCACTCCGGCTGCGGCCTGACGTTACGCGCGACGGGCGACGGGCTCGATCACCACCATCTCATCGAGGATGTCGGCATCGCACTCGGCTCGGCGATCTATCAGGCGCTTGGCGAAAAGCGCGGCCTCGCGCGCTTCGGATCGCTCGCCGTGCCGCTCGACGACGCGCTGGTGCTCGGCAGCATCGATCTCTCGGGGCGCGCCTGGCTCAACTTCACCGTGAAGTTCCGCGTCGAAAATTTGGGCGATCTCAAGACGGAACTCATCTCGCACTTCTTCCATAGCGTCAGCGAGAACGGACGCTTCAACCTCCACCTGCTCCAGCTCGCCGGGACGAATTCGCACCACCTGTGCGAAGCCTCGTTCAAGGCATTCGCGCGCTCGTTCGCACAAGCCAAAGCGATCACGAGCGACGCGTCGATACCCTCGACGAAAGGACTGCTCGCGTAAATCATGGCCGACTATGTTCTCAACGACGCTGCCGGCCACGATGTCGCGCGACTCCCGCTCCTGGAGGCGACGCTCGGCGCGGGAGCCGTCGACGTCCGTCATCTGCTCGACGGCGCCGGCGTAACGACGTACGATCCCGGCTTTTCGAGCACCGCGAGCTGCAGTTCCGCGATCACCTACGTCGATGGGGAAAAGGGCGTCTTGCTCTATCGCGGCTACGCGATCGACGAACTGGTGGAAAAGAGTTCGTTCGTCGAGGTCGCCTATCTCTTACTCTTTGGAGAATTGCCGGCGCCGGGCGAGCTCGAAAATTTTTCGCACGACCTCACGTATCACACGATGCTGCACGAGCAGATCTCGAGCTTTTTTCACGGCTTCCGGCGCGACGCTCATCCGATGGCGGTGCTGCTCGGCGTCGTGGGCGCGCTCTCGGCGTTCTATCCCGACTCGATCAACGTCTACGATCCACGGCAGCGCTTAATTTCGATCGAACGGCTCGTGGCGAAGATGCCGACGATCACGGCGATGGCGTACAAGTACACCGTCGGCCAGCCGTTCGTGTATCCCCGTAACGATCTGGATTACTGCTCGAACTTCTTGCATATGATGTTCTCCGTGCCCGCGGAGCAGTACGTGCCGAACCCGCTCCTAACGAAGGCGATGAACGCGTTACTGATCGTGCAGGCCGATCACGAGCAGAACGCTTCGACTTCGACCGTGCGCACGGTCGGCTCGAGCCGCGCGAATCCTTTCGCCTGCGTTGCGGCCGGCATCTCGTCGCTCTGGGGCCCGATTCACGGCGGCGCGAACGAAGCGGTCGTCGCGATGCTGCAAGAGCTCGGTTCGATCGACGCGCTTCCCGAAGCGATCCGGCGCGCGAAGGATAAGAACGATCCGTTTCGCCTGATGGGGTTCGGGCATCGCGTGTACAAGAGCTACGATCCGCGTGCGAGCGTGATGAAGCGCATCTATGGCGAATTGCTCGCCGAACTCAAGCTCGGCGACGATCCGCTCTTCGAGATGGCCAAAGAACTGGAGCGGCTCGCGCTCGAAGACGAGTATTTCGTCGAACGTAAACTTTACCCGAACGTCGATTTCTACAGCGGCCTGATCATGAAGGCGCTCGGCATTCCGATCAACATGTTCACGGCGATTTTCGCGCTCTCGCGGACCGTCGGTTGGCTCTCGCATTGGAAAGAGATGATCGAGGATCCCGAGCAGCGCATTACCCGGCCGCGGCAATTATACGTCGGCCCCGCGCAGCGTGCGTTCCGCGATGTATCGGCGCGCACCACGAACAACTGCACGCCGCCGAAGATGCCCGCGGGCCCCGCGATGCCGGGTGAAAAGAGCTTCGTTGGCGCGTAGGGTGCGCGCGGTTCGCCGCGCGTGATCGCCGTCGTCGACTTTGGCGGGGGGAATCTCGGCTCGCTCATCTCAGCTCTCGAGCGCCGCGGCGCCGAATTCGTCGTGACCGCGGATGCCGCCACGGTCGCGGGGGCAGCGGCCGCGATCCTCCCCGGCGACGGCGCGTTCGGCGCGACGATGGCGGCGCTGCGAGCGCGCGAACTCGATACGGCGATTCGCGAGGGCATCGCGGCTGGAAAGCCGTTTCTCGGCATCTGCGTCGGCATGCAAGTTTTGTACGACCGTAGCGACGAGCACGGCGAGCATGCGGGCCTCGGTATCTTTCCCGGAACCGTGTCGCGTTTTGTGCGCGCACCGCGCGTTCCGCACATGGGTTGGAACGAACTCGAGCCCGTGGCCGACCATCCCCTGGTGCGCGGCTTGCCAGCGGCGTCGTACGCATACTTCCTGCATAGCTTCCGCGCCGAGGTCGACGCGCACACGCTCGCAGCCGCGACGCACGGCGAACGGTTTTCCGCCATCTGCGCGCGCGACAACGTGATGGCGACGCAATTCCATCCGGAAAAAAGTCAGGCGACGGGTGCGATCCTCTTGGACAACTTCATCGCGCTCGCGCTGCAGCCCGCGTGACTACTGTACGGGCGCTCACGGTCGTGCCTGCCATCGATCTGCGCGGTGGCCGCTGCGTGCGCTTACTCTACGGCGACCCAGCGCGCGAGACGCGTTACGACGGCGATCCGCTCGAACGCGCGCGCGATTTCGCGCGCGCCGGAGCGACCCGCCTGCACGTCGTCGATCTCGACGGCGCGTTCGGAACCGGTGAGAACCTGGCGGCGCTGCGCGCGATCTGCGCGGGCGTCGACGTGCCGGTACAGACCGGCGGCGGCATCCGCAGTTCCGCCGACGTCGCGCTGCGGCTTGCTGCGGGCGCATCGTTCGTCGTTCTCGGGACGGTGCTCGCCGAAGCGCCGGAGACCGCGCGCGCGATCGTCGGGGCGCATGGGGCGAACGTCATCGCGGGCGTCGATGCGCGCGGCGGCGAGGTGGCCGTGCGCGGTTGGCAACGAGCGGCGGCGATCGGGCGCGATGCATTCGTCCGCGAACTCGGCGGGTTGGGTATCGGCCGCATCGTCTACACGGAGATCGCGCGCGATGGCGCGGGAACGGGGTACGACTGCGCCGCGCTCGCGCACGTCGCCTCGCTCGGCGACGTGCGCATCACGGCGAGCGGCGGCGCGAAGACGCTGGACGATCTGCGGACGCTCGCGCGCGACACGCCGGCGAACGTGGATCACGCGATCGTCGGCCGCGCGCTTTACGAAGGCACGATCGACGTGCGCGACGCAATCGCCGAACTGTCCGCGACATACGTGCGCGGCACCTCCGCCGGTAAGCGCGCCACGAGTTCGTAGCCGATCGTTCCCGCTGCGCCTGCGAGTTCGTTCGCGTCGATCGACTCGGCGCCGTCGCGACCGATCAGCGTAACGGTATCGCCCGGCGCGGCGCCCGCGGCGTCGGTCACATCGAGGAAGCTCATGTTCATACAGACGCGTCCGACGAAGGGCACGCGCCGGCCGCGCACGAGCGCGCACCCGGCGTTGGAAAGCGCCCGCGGAAGGCCCTCCGCGTAGCCGATCGGCACGACTGCGATGCGCGACGGCCGCGCCGTCACGAACGTGCAGCCGTACCCGATCGAACGCCCGGCTTCGACGTCGCGCACGACGACGAGCCGCGTCTTCCACGTGAGCGCGGGTTCGAGTGCGAGGGCGTCCCGGACGGCAGCCCGGGTCGCCTCGGAAGGCCAGATGCCGTAGGTCGCGATGCCCGCGCGCACGAGCTCGAAGCGCGAACGGGGGAACAGCATCGCGGCAGCCGACGCGGCGGCGTGGCGCACGATCCCGCGTTCGGCGACGAGTCTCTGTAGCGGTCCCAGCGCTCGTTCAAAGCGATCGAGCTGCAGGTTCGTATAGGCCGATTCGAGTTCTTCGGCGGCCGCGAGATGCGTATAGATTCCGCGTAGCGCGAATTCCGGACGCGCCGCGTACGACGCGATCGCCGCCGCAGCGCCGTCGGGCTCAAGGCCGAGGCGCGTCACTCCCGTATCGATTTTCGCATGAACCCCAAGCGGTGCGCCGCGTTCGCGGGCGGCACGCGCGACGTCGCGCGCGAAGGCGCCGTCGCTCCAGAGCGTTAGCGCGGCGCCGTTGTGCGCGACGCTCGCGAGTTCGCGCGCTTCGACCGGCCCTAAGATAAGGATGGGCGTTTCGATTCCGGCGGCGCGCAACGCTGCCGCTTCGTCCGCCCGATAGACGCAAAACGCGGCCACGTCCGGCGCCAGCGCGCGCGCCACGGCAACGAGGCCGTGACCGTAGGCGTCCGCTTTCACCACGGCCGCGTAGCGGGCGGGTGCCGCGAGCGCCCCCAGCCGCAAGACGTTGCGCCGCAGGGCACCGAGGTCGATCTCGAGCGCCGCGTTCACCGGCGCCTCGGGGAAATCACGCCGGTCGCGCTTTTACGATCGCGGCGACGGGAATGCCGTAGCAGAGCACGTGGGCGACGATGCCGTTAGCGAACGCGAGGGTGCTGGGAAGCGCGTAAATCCGGCCCGCGACTTCGACGAACTGCATCGCAATCATGACCACCAAGCCGAAGACGGTGCCCGAAATGAGCGGCCGCTCGCGCACCTGCGGCGTTCGTGCCGCGACGTACGCGTAGCCGATGCCCCACGCGATGCCGACGGCGAGATGCATGGCGAAGCCGAGATACGCATTCGCGGCGTTGGTGTATGCGGCCGGCCCGAGGGCGCCCGAGGCAACGTACTGGTAGAAAGATGTGAGCGAAGCCACGTGCGCGATGAACACCAGTGTGACGATAAGGTAGATATCGATGAGGATCGCGCCGGCGACTCCCGCGATCGCGCCCGGTATCACCAGCGCCCCGAGCGAGAGCGTCCGTACGTGCATCGCACCCGTCTTCGACAGAATCGCTCCCACGCCCGCGAAGGACTTATTTGGTGAGTCGCAGCTCGGTACCGCAGCGTCGTCTCGGCGCGTACGACCAGCCGAAGCAATTTTGGCTCGTCAGTCTGTTGCACTCCCTGTTGGTCGTCGTGACCGCGTATCTGGTCGCGCTCTCCACGTTCCTGATCGTCGTCCACCTCAGCGAGCTGCCGAGCGGGCCGCTGTGGGACGATTCCTTTCGGTCGGCACTCGTATTCGTTCTCGTCGTCGCCGCGGCGGTCGTCATACTCATCCCGTACTTCCAAAAAGAATGGGATCGCGGCACGCGGCTGTTTTCCATTCTGGCCGCATTCTTTCTGCTGGCCTTCGCATCGCTGAACAAGACGGGCATCGCCGCTCCGAAAACCCCCCTGACCTTCATGAGCACGCACCTCTTCGAGCCGCTCCGCCATTTTCTAAATTTTTAGCTCGCTCGCGTAACGTCTGTCGGAAGTAGCTGCAGAACCGGCAGCGAAGCGCGCGCGATGGGTCGCACGATTTCTTTTCTCGTGGCGCTCGGTGCGTCGCTGTTTTTCGTCGTCGTCGGTATCGCGTGGGGCGGAACGACCGGCGCGATCGTCGGGCGGGTGACCGATGCGGCGACGCACGGGCCGCTCGCGAACGTGCGCGTCAATGCCGTGTCGCCGTCGCAAAACGCGAGCACGACGACCGACGCCGCGGGGTCGTTTCGCTTCATCTCGCTCGCCCCCGACACGTACGTCGTCAGCGTCGAGGGTCAACGCTACGATTCGGTCTCGATCGCGGGTGTGACGGTGCAGGCCGATCAATCGCGATCGCTGCCCGTCGCGCTCACGCGTTCGCTGTCGACCATCGGCCAGGTGCGCGCGCGACGCGCGAGCGATCTCATCAAGCCGGGTACGACGAGCGACGTCTATTCGATCAATGCCGCGGGCGCGGAAGCGGCGCAAGCCCTCGGCGGCCCGGGCGGTCTCAACTCCGCGTATAGTGCGATCGCCTCCGTCCCGGGCGTCACCGTGCAACAGGGCCAGCAAGGCTGGTATCAGACGGTGAGCATCCGCGGCGGCGATATCGATCAGGTCGGTTACGAACTCGACGGCATTCCCGTCAATCGGGTGTACGACAACGCGCCGCAGACGATGCTCAGCAACGTCGGCCAACAGGAGTTGCAAGTATATACCGGCGGGACGCCCGCCTCGGCCGACGCCTCGGGGATCGCGGGTTACATCAATCAAGTCGTGCGCACCGGGACCTATCCCGGCTTTGCGAAAGTCGACGTCGGGCTAGGCGGCACCGCGTACTATCATAAGCTGTCCGCCGAATTCGGCGGCGCCACTTCCAACCGTCTCTTTTCGTATTACGTCGGGCTCGCGGGCGTCAATCAAGATTACCGGTACGTCGATCAATTCAACGGCGCGAGCGATCCGCATCTCTTCTATCCGGTCTACGTGCCGGGCCGCTTTAACCTGTACGACGGCTCGAGCGGCACGCCCAACATCGCAACCGGTACGACGTACGCCATCGCGAACACGATGGATCGCGAAAATATCGTCAACCTGCATCTCGGCATCCCGCACCACAACGACGGCTCGAAAGACGACGTGCAGCTGCTCTACCTCACGAGCGAAATCGTCGCGGACTACTTCAGTTCGGTCAACGATCAGGGCGGCCCGGCGAACGTCGCGCAAGCGGTCGGTACCGCCGACGGGAACGCATTCTTTCACGACGGCTACGTCTATACGGGCCCGCTTTTCAAGCCCGTCGATCCGACGAAAATCGCGCCCGTCTATTTCATCAATAGCCCGCGGAACCGCGCCTTCGGAGCGCTTTCCGGTAACGACGCGCGCGATTACAGCGACAACGGGGTCGCGCTGACGAAACTCCAGTACCAACGCAATTTCGATGCGAAATCGTATCTGCGCCTGTACGGGTACACGGAATATTCGAATTGGTTCATCGGTGGACCGGCGAATGCCCAGTTCACCAATTATTATGGTGCCGAACTCAACGATTACGAATTACCTAGCCATACGTTCGGGCTCAATGCCAATTACTCGAACCAACTCTCCGATAAGCATTTGCTCTCGCTGACCGGCTCGTACACGGGCGCCCAAGTGCAGCGTCGCTTTTCGTACGGCTTTCCCGGCAACACGCTCGGGTACGCGTTCACCAATCTCGTCGATGCGAAGGGCAACTGCTACGATGCGGGCACGGCGGCCGTCGCGAGTTGTTTTGCGGGCGCCGCGCGCGGAACGTTGCCGGCGACGCCGCCCGGGCAACCGCTGGGCGCGTACGCATTGCCGACGGGCACCGTCAACGTAACGACGCCTGACGGCACCGCGGGCACGGCGCAGTGGCTCGCGACCGATGCCGGTTTTGTCAATACGCGTTTGAATGCGGTTTCGCCGGCATACACGGCCGCAGCGGTCACCGATCAATGGCGGCCCAACGATAAGCTCACCGTTACGCTCGGCGCTCGGGTCGAGAGTTATTACGACAAGCTGGCCGATACGTCGTTCTCCGCCACCCGTCAATTTTGGTTCGACGCCTACAATAACGAGCATTGCTACAAACTCGGCGGGATCGCGCCGCAAAGCTTCGGACCCGGCGCCACCGATAGTACGTGTGCGGCGACCTATGGCCCGGGATACCGTCAAGCCGATCTGCGCCGGTCGACGGCAAAAAGCGTGGCCGCGACGATTTTTCAGCCCCGCCTGGGAGCGACGTACGCGCTCGATGCCGATACGGTTCTGCGCGGCTCGTTCGGCGTCTATGCGCGTCCGGTCAATACGTCGTGGACGCAGTACGACGCGGTCAATGCGGATCTCGCGAGCTTCATCGGTGCGAATTTTTTAACCGTCGGCTATAACACGCCGGTGCACAACCTCCGGCCCGACACGTCGTACAATGCCGATTTCTCGTTGGAAAAACACCTGCGGGGCAGCGACGTCTCCTTCGCGCTCACGCCGTTCTATCGCAGTACGCGCAATCAATTGCAGCCCGTTCCGATCGGCGCGGGCGGCGTCGTCTCGGGCTTCAACGTCGGGCAGCAGACCTCGACCGGGCTCGAAGTCGCACTCAAGAAAGGCGAATTCGGCAAGGACGGTCTCGCGGCGCAACTGGCCTACACGTACACGCACAGCCGCATCCGGTACAAGAACTTCCCGTCGGGCACGAACGTGATCGACAATCTCAATCAATATATCGCCGAGTATAATTCGTACACGTCGGCGTGTGCGACGATTACGAAAAGCAACGCCGCGCTCTGCGGTCTGACACCGGGGGCGACCAATGCGAATGCGGCGCCCACGTTCGCATCGACCGATACGACGCCCGTGACGGTGCGCAATCCGTACTACGGGGCCGCACCGCAGCCGCTCTTGGACCGCGACGGGTCGTATACCCCATACGACCAGATTCCGCAGCCGTTCACCGGTGAAAACGGCTTCGAAACGCCGCACGTCGCGTCGCTCGTCGTAAGTTATAAGCGCGCGCGGACGACGCTAACGCCGAGTCTGACATATAGTTCGGGCGCGAAATACGGTTCGCCGCTCGCGTATCCGGGCTACGCGCCCAACGCCTGCGCGGCGACCGGCGCGGCGGCTCACGACGGCGCCTTCGCGGCCGATCCGAAAAGCTGCGGCGGGTCGGCGCTCAGCGGTAATTCCTACATTTTGATTCCCGACGCGTTTACGGGAAAGTTCGATTCGCTCGGCGCGTTCAACCAGCCCGCACGGCTCTCGCTCAACTTCGCGGCGTCGTACGAGGCGAATAAGAACGTGAAACTGAGCTTCGCGGTGACGGGTCTGGTCGACACGTGTTTTCAGCGCGGCTATGCGTGGGACGACGCGCACATCTGCGTCTATTCGCAGTTACCCTCCGGCGGCGCGGGGCTTCGGACCGTCGGGCAACTTCATCGCGACGAGTGCGACGCCGGTGCAATTCCGTTTTCCGTACGGCGTGTTCAATAACAATCTCAATACGGGCTTCGTCGGCACGACGATCCCCGTCCAAGCGTCGGTGAATCTGTCCGTTAAAATATAGACGGGACTTGCGAGCTCGCAATCCGTAACCAGAGCACGGCCATGTCTTTTTCCGTCGTGCCGCTCCGGCTCGCAGGGGCGATGCTGCTCGCACTCTCCATAACGAGTGTTGCGCCCGCCGCGAGGGCGGCGGACGCCGGGATAGCGGCCGTCGGTCAACGCGCGCCTAAATTTCTGCTCGAGACTCCCGCCGGCGGCGACGTGACGTTGCGAACCTATGCGGGCAAGCCGCTCGTGCTCAACGTGTTCGCGTCGTGGTGCCCGCCCTGCCGGGCGGAACTGCCGCTCATCGTCACGTCCGCGCGCCGCCGGCCGTCCGTCGCCTATCTTGGCGTCGACGCTCAGGAGTCGGCGCAAATCGCGACGACCTTCGCGCGATCGATGTCGCTGCCGTATCCGATCGCGATCGACCACGGACAGTTCGCAGCGTCCTACGGCGCCGTTTCCTTGCCGGTGACGATCTTCGTCGACGAGCGCGGGATCGTCCGCGCGATCCAGCACGGTGCCCTCGACGCAGCGACGCTGGACCGCGACCTGGCGCTCATCGCTCCCGCCCGGCGAAACAAGTCTTGATCCGCGCGGACTAGTGTATCCCAACCCGCTGGACGGGCGTTCCGCCCCGCGCAGTAGCGGCGTTCTCACGCCCCTTGCACTCGGCTAGCGAGTCTGCTAATATTGCTCCGCTGGCAGTAACCTGCCACGAGTGCTAACTCTTCAATTTCACGTGTTAGGGAGAATTCTTTAGTGAATCTCAAGCCTTTGGGCGATCGTCTGGTCGTCGAGCATGTCGAGCAAGCTGATAAAACGTCTGGCGGCGTTTTCTTGCCCGACACCGCAAAAGAAAAGCCCCAGGAGGGCCATGTTTTGGCGGTCGGTTCTGGCCGCACGCTCGACAGCGGCACCAAGCTCGCCATGGACGTCAAGGTCGGCGATAAGATCATCTACTCGAAGTACAGCGGCTCCGAGATCAAACTCGAAGGTAAAGACTACCTCATCATCTCGGAAAAAGACGTTCTCGCGATCTTCTCCGACGCTAAAGTACCGGCAGGAGTGTAACTAGGTCATGGCAGCTAAAGAACTCATTTTCGACGAACAGGCGCGACGCGCGCTCGAGCGCGGTGCGAATATTCTCGCCGACGCCGTGAAGGTCACCCTCGGGCCCAAGGGCCGTAACGTCGTCCTCGACAAAAAATTCGGTTCGCCGACGATCACCAACGACGGCGTGACGATCGCTAAAGAAATCGAACTTCCCAACACGTTCGAAAACATGGGCGCGCAGCTCGTCAAGGAAGTCGCTTCGAAGACGAACGACATCGCAGGCGACGGCACCACGACCGCGACCGTGCTCGCGCAGGCGATCATTCGCGAAGGCCTCCGCAACGTTACCGCCGGTTCGAACCCGCTGCTCATCAAAAAGGGCATCGATAAGGCCGTCGAGATGGCCGTCGTGGAGATGGAAAAGCTCGTTCAAAAAGTGGACACCCCGGAGAAGATCGCTCAGGTGGCATCGATCTCGGCCAACGATCCGGAAATTGGCGCGCTGATCTCGCAGGCGATGCAGGCCGTCGGTAAAGACGGCGTCATCACGGTCGAAGAGTCGAAATCGACCAAGACCGAAGTCGAAACCAAAGACGGCATGCAGTTCGACAAGGGCTACATCTCGCCGTACATGGTGACGGACTCGGAGCGCATGGAAGCCACGCTGACCGATCCGTACATCCTCGTGACGGAGCGCAAGATCTCGGCGATCGCCGACATCCTCCCGCTGCTCGAGAAGATCGTCCAGGTCCAGAAGCCGCTGCTCCTGATCGCCGAAGACGTCGACGGCGAAGCTCTCGCGACACTCGTCGTCAACAAGCTCCGCGGAACGTTCACGACCGTCGCCGTCAAGGCGCCGGGCTTCGGCGACCGCCGCAAAGAGATGCTTAAGGATATCGCGACGCTCACCGGCGCGACGGTCATCTCCGAAGAACTCGGCCTCAAGCTCGACAAAGTCACGCCGGAACTGCTCGGTCAGGCGAAGACGGTCAAGATCACCAAAGAAGAGACGACGATCGTCGACGGCAAGGGCAAGCCCGACGCCATCAAGGGCCGGATCGAAATGATCAAGCGCCAGGTCGAAGAGACCGATAGCGACTTCGATCGTGAAAAGCTCCAGGAGCGTCTCGCCAAGCTCAGCGGCGGCGTCGCCGTGGTTCAGGTCGGCGCGGCCACCGAAACCGAGCTCAAAGAGAAGAAGCACCGCATCGAAGACGCGCTCAGCGCAACGCGCGCGGCCGTGCAAGAAGGCATGATCCCCGGCGGCGGCTCGTCGCTGGTCCACGCGATCAAAGCCATCGAAGCGCAGAAGCACACCAACGGCCACTCGGGTGCCGCCGATGAGAAGATCGGTTGGGACATCATCCGTCGCGCCCTCGAAGAACCGCTCCGCCAGATCGCGGAAAACGCGGGCTTCGAAGGTTCGGTCGAAGTGAACCGCGTCAAGGCGGCCAAGCCCGGCATGGGCTTCGACGCGATGTCGGGCGAGCTCGTCGACATGCTCGAGGCGGGGATCGTCGAGCCGTTCAAGGTCACGCGCTCGGCGCTCCAAAACGCCGCGTCGATCGGCTCGCTGATCCTCACGACGGAGACCCTGATCGCCGACAAGCCCGAACCCAAGGGCCAAAACGGCGGCGCCGGCGGCGGCATGCCGGGCGGCGGCATGGGCGGCATGGGCGGCGGCTACGACATGATGTAATCTGCGCCGCGCGCAGAGAACGTCGGTCGCAGAAACGCAACCGGAACGCAAACGGGCCTCGCAGCGATGCGGGGCTCGTTTTCATTGGGTATGCGTCACGTAGCGCTGCCGTGCGGCGCTTTCCTTTTGTGGAGAGAAGCATGCTTCGGGATCTCGGACTTCTACTCACGCGCTGCGTCGTCGGCTTGAGTTTTGCCGCTCACGGGTCGCAGAAAGCCTTCGGATGGTTCGGCGGCCCAGGGCCGGCCGGCGCCGCCGGATTCATGGAGTCGCTCGGCTTCGTGCCGGGCAAGCGTTACGCGACGCTCTCCTCGACGGCTGAAATGGTCGCGGGAACGCTTTTGGCCCTGGGCCTCGGTGGCCCGCTCGCGGCCGGGATGGTGGCCGCAGTCATGCTCGTGGCCGCACGGAACGGCGCACAAAGACCAAGGCTACTTCGCACAGGGCGGCGGCTACGAGCTCGCAGCGATCTACGTGACCAGCGCCTTCGCACTTGCGCTCGCCGGACCGGAAACATCTCGCTCGACAAGGCCTTGAAGCTCGATGCGTTTGGTGACGAGCGGCTCGCGTGGCTCTTCCTCATCGGCGGCGGTGCCGCCGGCATGCTTGCCCTGCAAGGCCGGCGGATGCCCGACGCGCCGAGCGACCCAGCTGCCGCGTAGGCGGTCGCCCAAAAGAAAATCGAGCCTCGCCGGGACGCGAGGCTCGATTTTCTTGGGGGCGAGGCCGGCGTGTCGGCGGCGTTACGCTGGGGGTTAGGGCTGCGCGACTTCGACGTAGACCGTCGTCGGCACGGGAACCGTGAATCGACCGCTATTGAACGGAGATGCGAAGGTCAACACACGGTTCTGAGCGAGTTTCGGCGACGATGTATAGATCGGGATGTTCCCCGCCAGAGCCGGTGCGTAGACGTAGACCGTAAACGTCGTCGTCGAATCGAACGGTACGTTGACGAAGCCGTCGACCTGTGCCGTCGCCAGGCCCTGGAACGTGATGGTGTTTTGATTCATCGGCGCTCCGGGACTCAGCGTCGTTTGGATGGCGTAATCGACCGTCTCATTCGCCGGGAACGGTGCGCCTGCCGGCCGACCGTTGTAGGCGGTGCTCAGTACGGACACGACGTTCGAGTCGTTCGACGGGTACCCGATGGCACCGCTGAAGCCGCCCGCGAACGGAAGCTTCAGCGCATCGGCATCCGTGCCGGCGTGCCCGGCGGCGGCAATCGTCTGGGTTGCGGTATTGCTGGGCGTCTGCGATGGAACCGGCGACGGAGCTAAGGTCGGCGCTTGCGTCGGCGCTACGGTCGGCGCTTGCGTCGGCGCTACGGTCGGCGCTTGCGTCGGCGCTACGGTTGGCGCGACGGTTGGCGCTTGCGTCGGCGCTTGCGTCGGCGCGGTGGTCGCTGAGGTCAGCGGCCCGAGATGCAAGCCGATGTGATATGTCTGCCCGGCTTGCAGCGTGAGAGGACTTGCCGGGATGGCCGCGCTGACCACCGTTCCCACAAAGCCGAGCGGACCGATTGCGGTGAAGTTCCCGGCCGGATCGAGTACGCCCACGTACAGTTGCGGGTTGATCAGCAGCAAGGTCGCAAGCGCCGTTTTCTGGTCCGAGCTCAAGAGCGGTCCGATATCGAACGCCGCGTTGACCGGTCCGTTAAACGTGATCGTTTGATCGGGACTGAAGCTGAGATCGACGAGGTACGGGCCCTGCGGCAGGGCACCGAGGCTCAGCGCGCGGCGCAGCGCTTGCGGCACGATCGTCGTTATCGCGGAGCCCGTCGCAACCGTCACCGTCATGTTCGCGGCGTGGTCTGCGGCGGGGAAGTCGATCCTCGACGGGATGCCGCCGGTGGCCGGCAGTGTTTTGCTGACGGCGGACGTCCCGACGGTAACGACGGTCGTCGAGGTTGCCGCCGCCGGAGCGGGGATCGTATGCGGCACGGGTGTCGCGGGCACGTTCGGCGTTCCGCTACTGCCGCCACCGCAAGCGACAAGAGAAAATGCGGCGAGCGAGAGGGCCGCGGCGGCCCGTATGCGAGTCACAGACATGGTGAAATACTCCATAGGCTAAATGAAGGAGCGGCCCACCGGATGTGGGCTCGACACGCTTACGGTACCGCTTCCGCCGTCCGAGAATCGTCCGATTGCGGTGCCGCGCGCCGACGCTCGGGGCCGCCGTAGAGCCGTGCCAACCGCCGAGGGACACCGATGCAGTGCTCGATACCCAGTGCCGCTCCCGACTCGAGTGCCGCTTCGGCAACCGCCGGTGACAGCGCGGCGCGCGCGAGCTCCAACGCCTCGTCGAAGGCCGTCAGGCCGGCCGGACCCCGTCCGACGCGACGGACGATCTCGCGACCGGCGCCGTGCACGCGGAGCGCCTCTTCATATTCGCCGATCCCGCTCGCCGCGAACATCAGCGAGTTCAGTGCGGCGGCGAGGAACACGTCGTTGCGAACGTCACGAAGCAATTCGATCGAACGGCCCACGGCTTCGAACGCCTTGGTGTGGCGCCCGGCGCTCGAGCACACGTCGGCGAGCGCCGAAAGCGCTTCCGCCACGCGCGCCGGTTCGCCGAGCCGCTCGTAGAGCAGGACGCCCTCGGACGCCTGCGCGACCGCCTCGTCGTGACGGCCGAGCGAACCGAAAATCATCGCGCGGCTGCGAAAGACGTGCGCGATGCCGCGCAAGTTCTTCGTCCGCTCGAAGCCGTGCCGCGAACGCTCGAGCAGCTCTAAAGCAGCTTCGAAATCGCCGCGAGTCCAGGCCAGCTGCGCGAGATTGACCTGAGAACTTACTGCGCCGCGTTCGTCGCCGCGCGCTTCTTGCAACTGCAGGCACTCGCGGTAGCGGCGTTCTGCAGCGACGTAATCGCCGCGCGTGAAGGCGACCGCCGCGAGGGCGACGAGCACGTCGCGTTCGCCCGATTCGTCGTCGCAGGCACGGAACGAAAGCAGCGCGCGTTCGAGATACGGCCCGGCGCTCGAGAACTCGATCTCGCGCGCGAGCATTCCGGCGGCGAACGAGAATCGAGCGGCTTCGAGCGGAACGAGCGCTTCATACACGCCGTCCGCTTCCAATGAAGCGACGATCGTCTGGCCCACACGCGCCGTTCCGCGAAAGACCCAATAACGCCAAAGCGCGGTGACGAAACGGGCGGCGCGTTCGCGATCGTGCGAAGCCGCCCAGGCGAAGGCGAATTCGAAGTTACTGCGATCCCGATCGCAACGTTCGAACCCGTGGCCTTCGTCGCCGGAATCGAATTGACACGCGATCGATTCGGCAAGCTGCAGGTAATAGTCGAGGTGCCTGCGCGAAAAATCGCTGCGTTCGCCGCACTCGTCGAGCCGCGCCTCAGCGTAGCGACGCGTCGTCTCGTACGCTCGGTAGCGAATGCCGTCGAAGAGATGCTCGGTCGTCAACAGCGAACTCTCGACGAGTTCGGAGACGACGCCGACGAGGTCGCCCGGCACGAGGCCCGAGCACACGGCCTCAAATGCTTCAGAGGTCCACGAATCGCCGAAAACGGCGATGCAGCGCAGCACCGCGCGTTCGGTCGGAGCCAGGAGATCGTAGCTCCAGGCGATAGCCGCTTCGATGCTGACGTGACGCTCGCCGCGGCGTTGATCCGCGAATCCGACCTGATCGTCCAAGCGCTTCGCGATGCCGTCGAGCGTAAGGAGGTTGGCTCGCGATGCGACGAGCTCGATCGCCAGCGGCACGCCGTCGAGTTTGCGCGCGATGATCCCGACGCTCCGCGCGGTCGCGAACGTGAGCCGCATGTTCGGCGCGACCTTGGTCGCGCGTTCGAGGAAGAGCCGCACGGCGTCGTAGCGGGCGAGCGCCTCGGGCGCCGTCGGTGCCGCGGGCGGAATGTCGAGCGCGCCCAGCGTGACGACGCATTCGCCCGCCACGGCCTGACGTCGCCGGCTCGTCGTCAGCAGACGCGCTTTCGTGCGCTGTAGCAGCGTCTCGACGAGCCGGCGTCCCTCGGCGCCGAGCTGTTCGAGGTTGTCCAGCACGAGCAACGTGTCGTCGCGCGACAACGCGCTGCAGAGGCCATCGAGCGCGTCGCTCGTGCGTGGCGTGTCGGCGGCTTCGGCGATCCGCCCGGCGGCTTCGTCTGCGGTCGCACAGCGCGCGAGCTCGACGAACCAGACGCCGCCGCGGAAGGGCTTCAAGACGAGAAATCCCGCCTCGATCGCGAGCCGCGTTTTGCCGATTCCGGCAGCGCCGACGACCGAGACGAGCCGCTCGTTCCCCAGCGCCGCGACGACGCTCGCTAGTTCGGCCGCTCGGCCCAGGAACGACGTGCCCGGAGCAGCGAGATTGTGGGGTGTTGCCGACGACGGCTCGCCTGCGAGCAGACCGTCCAGGAGCGCTCGCGTCTGCGGCTCGAGTTCCAAACCGAGGTCGGTGCGCAGTCGGGCGAGCAACGCGTGATAGTCGCGCAGGGCTCCGGACCGGTCGCCGCTACTCGAGGCGCGTCAACATCAGCGTGCGCGCCAAGTCTTCATCGTACGGCCGGCGCTCGACGAGGGTCTGCAAGGCGAGGACCGCCTGAGCGCGGTCGCCCGAGGCGAGGGCGGTCGCGACGATCCGGCGCAAGACGTCCTCGAACCGAGTCTCGATCGCGGCGCGAAGTGGTTCCAGGGCCTCGTCGACGATGCCCGCGCAAAGCTCGCCGCGGTAGAGGCGCACGGCCTCGGCGCTGCGCGACGGGTCTTCGGCCGCAACCAGAAAGTCGATTACGTCGCAACCGAGCGTCGCGGAGGCGTTCCATTGGACGCTCGTCTTCGTCAGCTGTAAAGCCTGGCCCAATTGCGGAGAAGCCTGGCCGATCAAATGCACGTAGCGCCGCAAATTGGCGCGGCCGTCCGCTTCGGGGATATCTGGCCAGAGTTCGGCTGAGATCCAACTGCGCGCGATCGGCCGCTCCCAATGCAGCGTCAGAAACGCGAGCACCACGACGGCTCGCGGCGGGAGGCCGAGCGCCGAATTTCCCGAGCTTGTTTCGAGAACCGGCGTGCCGAGCAGGGAGACACGTGCGAACGATGCCGGGTCGCTCAGTCATGCTCTGCGACGAGGCCCTCGCCGACGATGGCCGCCGCCAACTCCGCGCTCGACGTGATTCCGAGCTTTGCATAGAGCGCGTACAGGTGGTTCTCCACGGTCCGGATGCTCAGCGAGAGCGCCTGAGCGACTCCGTCGGGTGCATACCCTGCGGCGCTCAGGCGCGCGATGGCCCGTTCTCGTTCGCTGAAATCCGCCATCTCAAAAGTATAGTGGCGCAGCGTCCGGAAATCGTCCGAAGATTTGCCCGGGCCGCGCGCGCCCCGGCATCACCCTCGCGAGTTCGGCCGCACGGACGCGCGGGCGAGACCGAGGGCGAGCGCGTCTTCGACGAGTGCGACCGGGAGATCGGGCGCGCGTTGGTGCACGGTAACGTATTGGCGGGCGTAGTACCCGCCGTACGACGCGACGAACGCGCCAACCGCGCCCGCGACGGTGCCGAGCGCTTGCGATCCCGCCGCCCGCTTGGCGAGGACGCGGCCACAAAAGGCACCGGAAAGGACGCGAACGGCGAGCGCGACGGGCATCAGGCGCGGCGGCGCTACGGGCAGTTTGTCGACGACCATTTCGCCCGCGGCAGCGAGTCGCGCGGGGCCCGTCCAATGGCTGTCGGCACCAGCGAGCGTGGCGGCAGGAGCGGTCATCGAGCGAAGACCGGCAGCGGCACCGATACCGAAGCTGCGTGCGAGATCGTTTAGAACCATACCGCCGCATTAAACATCTGGCGAACGAAACCCGGTGAGCGGCCTTTTCTTGTCATTGGTAAGCGTCGTTGCAGCGCATTCGCGCCGTCGCTGCTACGCTCGCGTCTCAACCTTGGCACTTGATGGAGTTCCGAACATGGCAGTTGCAAATCACACCAAAGCGCCCTACGCTTCGATTTTTTCAGACGCGCGCGGAGCGCAGGCGATGAGGATCGGAAGTATCGTCACGCGCTTCGGCCTGTTCTTCGTGCTCGTCGTGATCGGCGCGTTGAAATTCACTTCGGCCGAAGCGCAGGCCATCCAGCCGCTCGTGAGCCATAGCCCGCTATTCGCGTGGCTGCCGGGCCTCTTGGGCGTGCAGGGAACGTCGAACTTTTTCGGCGTGTTCGAGATCGCGACGGCTCTGTTGATCGCCGCTCGCCTGTTCTCCGCGCGCCTTTCCGCGCTCGGCAGCGCGATGGCGATCGTCATCTTTCTCGGAACGGTCAGCTTCATCTTTACGACGCCGGGCTTCGATGTGACCAAAATGATCGATCAATTCCTCTTCAAAGACATAACGCTGCTTGGCGCATCGATCTGGACGCTCGGAGAAGCGCTATCCGCGGCGACCGCGCGAGGGAACGAGAGCCGGCCGTAACGCGGCGACCGGTGTCGGGCGCACCGGAAAGCGGGTGAGCGAGCTCGAGGGTGACCGTCGCGCGGGGTTGCGTTAGCCACCTGGCTAACGAAACGCGGTGGGACGAAGCCGAAACGCCGTCGATATGCTCGACCTTCAACCGCATCACGCGGTCGCGCAACATTTCGACGAACTGTACGCCCCCGGCGGCGAGCCGTGGCCTCATTACGAGCCGCTCGCCGAGACGCTCTCGCGGCTCGGACGCGACGACATCTTGGGGCGCGTGCAGGCGATCAATACGGCCCTGCTGCAGCGCGGCGTTACGTTTACCGTCTACGCCGATGCCGCCGGAACCGAGCGCGTGTTCCCGTTCGACGTCATTCCGCGCATCCTGACGGCCGGCGAGTGGTCGCGTATCGAACGCGGCATCGCGCAGCGCGTTCGCGCCCTCAACGCGTTCATCTACGATATCTACCATAGCGAGCGCATCCTGCGCGAGAAGCGGGTCCCGCGCGAGCTCGTGTACTCCTCTAAAAATTACAACCGCGAGATGATCGACGTGGACGTCCCCCACGACGTGTACATCCACGTCTCCGGCATCGATCTCATACGCGACGAGCGCGGCGAGTTTCTCGTCCTGGAAGACAACTGCCGGACGCCGTCGGGAATCTCGTACGTGCTCGAAAACCGCGACGTGCTCAAGCGCGGGTTCCCGGACCTCTTTCGCAATTACGCGGTCCACCCGGTCGACGAGTATCCGAGCCGCCTTTTGGACGTGCTGCGCTACGTCGCACCGCGCGGCAGCGCCACGCCGAACGTCGTCGTGTTGACGCCGGGCATCTATAACTCGGCGTATTTCGAACATACGCTGCTCGCGCGGCGCATGGGCGTCGAACTGGTCGAGGGCCGCGATCTCGTCGTGGTCGATAACGTCGTGTACCTCAAAACGACGCGCGGGCCCGAGCGCGTGGACGTCATCTACCGCCGCATCGACGACGACTATCTCGATCCGCTCTACTTCAAGGCGGACTCGACGCTCGGCGTGACGGGTCTCATGAACGCGTATCGCGCCGGCAACGTCACGATCGCCAACGCCATCGGCACCGGCGTCGCCGACGATAAAGCCGTGTACCGGTACGTGCCGCAAATGATCCGTTTCTATCTCGACGAGGAACCGATCCTCGCGAACGTCCCGACGTACGACTGCACCGATCTCTCGGAACGCCGGCACGTGCTCGCGAACCTCGATTCGCTCGTCGTGAAAAACACCAACGCCTCGGGCGGCTACGGGATGCTGATGGGTCCGTATGCATCGCAGGACGAGCGCGACACGTTCAAGACGTTCATCGAAGAACGGCCCCGGGATTTCATCGCGCAGCCCGTGATTCAGCTCTCTTCATCGCCGACGCTCGTCGATGGCAACATGGTCGCTCGCCGCGTCGATCTGCGGCCCTTCGCGCTTTACGGCCGCAGCGTCGAAGTCCCGCCCGCGGCGCTCACGCGCGTGGCGTTGCGCGACGGATCGCTCGTCGTCAATTCGTCGCAGGGGGGCGGCAGTAAGGATACGTGGGTGTTGCAGCCATGACGTTCGTGCCGGAGGGCGTGCGATGCTGAGCCGCGTGGCGGATTCGTTCTATTGGCTCGGCCGCAACGTCGAACGTGCCGAGACGATCTCCCGCGTACTCGACGTCAACTACACGCGCGCGATGGATTTGTATTCGCAGCAGAACGGCCGTTCCGAACGTCTGTGGCGTTCGGTCATGCGCTGCGTCGGTTTCGTCGAAGATCCCAAGATCGCCGTGACGAGCCGTGCCGCGAGCGAATGTTTCGGGTTTTGCGCCTTCGATCGCGGCAACCCGACTTCGATGGTCTCTGCGATTCGCATCGCCCGCGCGAACGCGCTGGGCGTTCGCGCCGAGTTGACGACCGAAGTGTGGGAAGTCGTCAACGTGCTCTACCTGCACGTCGACGACCAGTCGTTACGCTCGGTCATGCGCGAGGGCCCTTCCAAATTTTTACGGCGCGTGCGCGATTGGATGCAGGCGTTCGCCGGCATCAGCGACGCGACGATGACGCACGGCGACGGCTGGAACTTCCTGCAAGTCGGCCGCTTCATCGAGCGCGCGTACATGACGGCCCGCATCATGGAGGCGCTCGATGTCGAAAACGAACCCTGGCACGAATCGCAGCGGTTACTCGAGATGTGCTGTGCGAGCGTACCGTTCGCCCAATCGTCCCACCGGGCGCCCGAAGCGCGCGATGCGATCGACTTCATCGCGCTCTCGGTCGATTTCCCGCGTTCGCTGCGTTACTGCATTCGCGAAGTCGACGCGGCGATGCATCGTATCTCGCGCAGCCCCGAAGGCAGCTTCGCGAGCGTAGCCGAACGGCGTCTAGGCCGTCTGCGGTCGCTACTGGATTACACGCCGATCGACGAGATTCTCGCCGACGGCGTACGCCCGTTCGCGAGATCCTTGGTGAGCGACTTGGAGGCGTTGTCGTACGCCATCGAAGATGCGTACTTTCCGCGCATCGCGATCGCGGCGGCGGCAATCTGATGGAATACACGATCGATCATCAGACGACGTACTACTACACGGATACCGTGGACGAAAGCTATACCGTCGTCCATCTCCAGCCGCGCAGCGATCAGCATCAATTCTGCACGCGCTACGTCCTGGACGTTGCGCCGAAAGTTCGCTTTCAAGCGTACGCCGATCGTTACGGCAACGACGTGCAGCATTTCGCGATCTTGCCGCGGCATTCGTCGCTTTCGATCACGGCGCACTCGAACGTCGTAACCACGCGCGAACGCGACCCCGCCGAACCTACCGGGGCGACGCGCGCGTTGCTCGACGCCGACGCCCACGTGCCGCGCTATTACGATTACCTGCACGAGAGCGCATACGTGCAGTTCACGCCCGAACTCGAGGCCTTCGCAGCGGAACTGGAGCGGCCCGCCGAGCGCATCGGGCCGTGGTGCGCGAGCGTCGCGCATCGCATTCACGAGTCGTTCGCTTACGATACCGACGCCACGAGCGTTCGAACGACGGTCGTCGATGCGTTACGCGCGCAAGCCGGCGTCTGCCAGGATTTCGCGCACGTTATGATCGCCGTCTTGCGCAGCGCGCGCATCCCCGCGCGCTATGTCAGCGGCTACATCTTTGGCGGCCAATCGCGCGTCCTGGGTGCGGAGGCGTCGCACGCATGGTGCGAGGCCTACCTGCCGCCGTACGGCTGGGTCGGCTTTGATCCCACGAACGACCGGCTCATTAACGATTACTTCGTAAAGGTCGCCATCGGGCGGGATTATCGCGACGTGAGTCCGGTTCGCGGCGTGTACCGCGGCTCGAAACACAGCGATATGAGCGTCAACGTCGCGATGGATGTCCTCGCCGGTATGCAGCAGCAGTAACGTCAGCGACGCTACGCCTCGGGTAGCGCCGGCGAAGCGCCGGCGCCTTCAGCACCGCGGCCGGAGATGTGCAACGGCAACGAGTGGGTACGTGGAACTCTGCTGCGGGCAGCGCCGGCTACGACGGAAAACGAGCCGTATCGCCCGAAGCGGAACTCTTGGCCTTAGCAGTGTGTCCCGGAGAGTGCCAACGTGAGAATGCAGATATGAAGGACGAGTTTTTCGCTGAGTTCGATGCGCTCTTTGCCGGTCTGGCTCGCAAGGCCAAGCCGGGCGGGTTCGAGCCAAACGCCGACGTGTACCTCAGTGCCGACGGTTCGTTCCTTTCGGTCAACGTCGAAATAGCTGGGGCCGAGCCCTCCGAATTGCGCGTTATGGTCGAGGAGCGCCGACTCTATATACTGGGACGCCGGTACGATCGCGAGCGCGCCGCGCGCGGCTCCGTGCTGATGAAAGAAATCGAGTATGGCGACTTCGTGAAAAAGCTGCATCTGCCCGTCGCGGTGGCCTACGAAGAGGCGTCCGCATCGTACCGGGACGGCATCCTCACGATCCGTCTTCCCGTCTCCGAAGAAGCGCTGCTCCCGACGCATCGCACCGAAATCCGTATGACCGTAAAAAGGATCCTTGCCTGATGGCCGCTACCGACAAAAAGACCGACATCCTCGGCATCCTGCCGCTGCAAGACGCGGTGCTCTTCCCCAATACCGTCATTCCCTTGGCGGTCGTGAAGAAGCCGGGCATCGCCCTCGTCGAGGAAGCGCTCCGCGACGGCCGTCAAATCGGTCTCGTGGCGCTCAAAGACAAGGATACAGAAGATCCCGCTCCCGACGACGTGCGTCGCATCGGTACGATCGGCACCATTCAGCGGATGATCAAAGTTCCTGACGGCACGATCCGCTGCATCGTCGGCGGTAACAGCGTCTTCAAGATCGACACGTTTTCCCAAGCGACCCCGTATCTGGCGAGCACGTATACCGAACTGCCCGACATCACCAAAGAGTCGGGCGAGCTCGTCGCGATGCATCGAAATCTCGCTTCTCTGTTCTCGAAGCTGATCGGCTATTTGCCGCAAGCTCCGCGCGAGATGGAGATGGAAGTCAACAACATCACCGATCCCAACTTGCTGACGTATTTCGTCGCGAGTTCCATGCGGCTCGATACTGCGGACCGTCAGGGTCTTCTCGAGGAGCGCAATACGGAAAAGCGGATGCGCAAATTGACGGTCCTGCTCACGAAAGAACTCGAAGTCGTCGAGCTCGGCCATAAAATTCAATCCGATATCCAGCGCGAGATGGAAAAAAATCAGCGCGAGTTCTATCTGCGCCAACAGCTGCGCGCGATTCAAGAAGAGCTCGGCGAGACCGATCCCCAGCAGGCCGAGACCAACGATCTGCGCGCCAAGATCGAGGAAGCCGGCTTACCGGAAGACGCGAAGAAGGCCGCGGATCGCGAGCTCGATCGCCTCGCGAAAGTTCCCCAGGCGAGCCCTGAGTATTCGGTGATCCGGACGTATCTCGATTGGATCGTGCAGCTCCCGTGGGCGAAAGAGACCTCCGATGCGATCGATATCGCGAAGGCCCGCGAAGTGCTCGACGAAGATCACTACGATCTCGAAAAAGTCAAAGACCGTATCGTCGAGTATCTCGCGGTCGGCAAGCTCAAGAAGAAACTGACGGGCCCGATCCTCTGCTTCGTGGGACCTCCGGGCGTCGGCAAGACGTCGCTCGGACAGTCGATCGCGCGGGCGATGGGGCGCAAGTTCGTGCGCATCTCCGTCGGCGGCGTGCGCGACGAAGCCGAAATCCGCGGCCATCGCCGCACGTACATCGGCGCGATGCCCGGGACGATCGTGCGCGCGTTACGCGATGCCGGTACGCGCAATCCCGTCATGATGATCGACGAGATCGACAAGGTGGGCGGCGATTATCGCGGCGATCCGCAGTCGGCGCTGCTCGAAGTGCTCGACCCGTCGCAGAACAACTCGTTTCGCGACCATTATCTCGATTTGCCCTTCGATCTCTCGCAAGTGCTCTTCGTCTGCACGGCAAACGATCTCTCGACGATCAGCGGTCCGCTGCGCGACCGCATGGAGATCATCCAGCTCTCCGGTTACACCGAGTTTGAGAAACTGCAGATCGCGAAGCGGTACCTGCTCAAGAAGCAGCGCGAAGCCAACGGCCTGCGCGATTCGCAAGTCCAGATCAACGATGCCGCGTTGCGCACGGTCATCAACGACTACACGCGTGAGGCCGGCGTCCGCAACCTCGAGCGCGAGGTCGGGACGATCTTCCGGAAGATCGCGCGTCGCATCGCCGAGGAGCCGCGCTACAAGGGCCGCGTCAAACCCGAGAACGTCGCTGAGTATCTGCAGCGCCCGCGCTACTACAACGAGGTCAAGAAGCGCACCGCATCGATCGGCGTGACGACGGGCCTCGCCTGGACGCCCGTCGGCGGCGACATCATGTTCATCGAGACGTCGACGATGCCGGGCAGCGGGAAACTCGTCCTGACGGGGCAACTCGGCGACGTCATGAAAGAATCGGCGCAAGCCGCCGTCTCGTTCCTGCGCTCGCGCAGCGGCGAACTGGGATTGCAAGACGATTACTTCAGCAAACACGACGTGCACATTCACGTGCCCGCCGGTGCGACGCCCAAGGACGGCCCGTCGGCCGGCATCGCACTCGCGACGTCGATCGCATCGCTGCTCACGGGCACGAAGGTCGATTCCAATCTCGCGATGACGGGCGAGATCACGCTGACGGGGCAAGTGTTGCCGATCGGCGGCCTCAAAGAGAAAGTGCTCGGCGCAAAACGTGCGGGTATCAACAAGATCGTGTTGCCCAAGCGCAACGAGACCGATCTCGAAGACGTGCCCAAAGAAGTGCGCGACACGATGACGTTCGTGCCGGTCGAAGAGATCTCCGAAGTCTTCGAACAGGCTTTCGGGAAGCGAATCATTACGCCGGTGATGCTCGGCAACGAGTCCAGTCGCAAGGATGGCGTCGTCGTCCCGATGCGCCGTTCGAAGCGCCCCGCGCCGGCGCCCGTCCCCGATCGCAAACGCAACGCCGGCCGTCGCAGCGCGGTCCAAACGCGTAAACGCTAGCAGTCCGTTACGAGGTGCGTGCAGAAAACGCACCTCGCTCTCTCTCTTGTAGAAATGATTTTTCGATGATCGCCGCTCGCCGAGCGAAGCTCGCGCCGGTCGCGTCGGTAAGCCCGATACCGCGACCGGTTTCCGTCCTCGTCGCGCTCGCGGCCGTTTATATTCTGTGGGGCTCGACGGCGCCCGCGATCAAAATCGCCGTCGCGACGATGCCGCCGTGGTGGCTCGCGGCGATACGCTTCGCGCTCGCCGGTGCCGCACTTTGGACGTGGGCGCGCGTTCGCGGCGTCGCGCTGCCAAGCGCCGGTGAATGCGGCCGCGCGGCCGTGACCGGTACCGTGTTGCTCGTCCTGGGGAACGGCGTTTTTGCGTGGGTGCTGCAGTATATTCCGAGCGGCATCGGCGCACTTTTCTTCGCGCTCGCGCCACTGTTCATGGCGATCTTCGCCTTCGCATTTTATCGCGAACGGCTCTCGCGGCGCGCCGTCGCCGGCATCGCCATCGGCTTCGCCGGAATGGCGTTCCTGTACTCACCGAGCGGGGGCCAGCATCTGCCGCTTTGGCCGACGATCCTTGGCGCGCTCTCGTCGCTCGCGTGGGCATTCGGTTCGATCCTGCAGCGCCGCTCGCGCGGGAGCGACGTCGTCCAGATGAGCGCACTGCAAATGCTCTTCGCCGCAGCCGCGCTCTTCGCGATCGCGGCCCTCAGCGGCGAACATTTGACCGCAGCGTCGTTCGCGCCGGCGTCGGTCGGCGCGCTGCTCTATCTCGTCGTCTTCGGCAGTATCGTCGGCTTCAGCGCGTTTCTGTGGCTGCTCAACAACGTGCCGACGACGCTTGCCTCGACGTATTCCTACGTCAATCCGGTCGTCTCGCTCGCGCTCGGCGTCGGCTTCTTACACGAGTCGTTCTCGTGGCGTCTGGGTGCGGGTGCGGCCGTCATCGTCGCGGGCGTCGCCGTGATGGCGCTCGCGCCGCGACACGCGCCCGCAACGTAACGAGCCCCGACGCCTACGCTTCCACGACGATCCCGTGGCCCGGGTCGACCGAGCCGATCACCGCGGGCAGGGCATCCGTTCCGTCCAGGCCCGCGAGCAGCGCGTGGAGGTCGTCGGGACCGACCGCGATGAGGAGTCCGCCGCTCGTCTGGGCGTCGCTGAAGATCGCACGCACGTCGGCCGGTACGGCCGCGTCGAACGTGACGAATGCCGCGTGTTCTTCGGCGTTGTCGCGCGTGCCGCCGGGTGTGATTCCGCGGCGAACCATCTCGCGCGCGAGTTCGTACACCGGAACCTGCGACGCGCCGATCCGCAGCCGCACGCCGCTGGCTCGAGCCATCTCGTAGCCGTGCCCCAGCAGGCCGTAGCCCGTCACGTCGGTCGCTGCGTGGGCGCGGGCGGCGAGCATCGCTTTGGCAGCGTTCGCATTGAGCGTCGTCATCCAGCGAATGCATTCGGCCATCTGCGCGGCGTCGATCGCGTCTTTTTTCAAGGCGGACCCGAGGATGCCGGTACCGAGGGGTTTCGTGAGCACGAGGATGTCGCCGGCGCGTGCGCCGGCGTTCGTAACGATGCGCGCGGGATGGATCGTCCCCGTCACGGCCATGCCGTACTTGGGCTCGTCGTCTTTGACCGTATGCCCGCCCAGCAGCGCGACGCCGGCCGCACGCGCGACGTCGGCGCCGCCGGCGAGAATACGCGCGAGCGTGTCGGGTCCCAGCAGCTCCATCGGGTACGCCGCGATGTTGAGAGCGGTGATCGGCGTGCCGCCCATCGCGTAAATATCGGAGAGGGCGTTGGTCGCCGCGATCCGGCCGAAATCGTACGGATCGTCGACGATGGGCGTGAAGAAGTCGACGGTTTGCACGAGCGCGAGCTCGTCCGAAAGCCGGTACACGCCCGCATCGTCGTTCGTGCCGAAGCCGACCAGCACGCGCGGATCGCTCGAGACGGGTAAATCGCGCAGCACGTGCGCGAGGTCGGCCGAGCCGACTTTACTGGCTCAACCGCCGCCCGACGTGATAGCGGTCAATCGAATGCGTTCGCCCGGATGCATGCCGGTATCGTACGACGGCGCGCAGGCGTTCACCGCGTTCGCTTCGCGCGTCACGCTCGTGCCGCGTGGCCGGTCGCGTTCGCGGAGGCGACCGCCTTCCATGGGTGTCGCAGCGAATGCTCGGGCACGGTACGGACGACACTTTCGCTAGCCTCGCGGCACGCGACTGGCAGGTCGACGTGTACGGTGACGCTTCCCGGCCATCCGCGCATCCTGCGAATCCAGAGGCCTCCCGCTCCACGCGTTTCAGTGGCGTTCTACGATGCGCAGAGCCGGGCTGCGAAAGGCTGCGGCGTATCTGGTGCGCCCCGACGGGTACGTCGGTCTGGCGTTTGCGACACGTCGACCCGCGCGATGGAGGCGGCTGTGGCCTGCACGAGCGTATGGTACGATGATCGCCAATATGGCCAAGCAGTTGCTGTTCATCCCCGGTCCCGTCACCTGTGCCCCCGCCGTCCTCGCTGCGATGGCCCAGCCGATGATCGATCATCGCGGGCCCGCCTTCGCCCGCCTCATCGAGCGGGTCGCTGGCGGCTTGAAGCCGATCTTCGGCACGACGAACGATGTCGTCGTCGCCGGGAGCTCGGGCACGGGTGGTCTCGAAGCCGCCGTCGCGAACGTGTTTTCTCCCGGGCAGAAAGTGCTTTCGTGCCCGGTCGGCGTGTTCGGAAAGCGGCTCGCGACGATCGCGAAGCTGTACGGTCTCGACGTCGAGATGCTCGAGGTGTCGCTCGGCGCGCGGACCGACGCGGCCGCCCTCGCGGCGCGTCTGCGGGCCGATCCCGCGCACGAAATCGCGGGCGTCATGTTGACGCACAACGAGACGTCGACCGGTGTCCAGAACGATATGGCCGCGCTTTCCGCGGCGATCGGGGATCATCCGGCGGCCGTCATCGTCGACTCCGTCAGCGGCCTCGGCGCATCGGAGTTTCGGATGGATGCCTGGGGCTTCGACGTCGTCGTCGCAGCGTCGCAAAAGGCGCTCGCCGTGCCGCCCGGACTCGCGATGATTGCGGTGAGCCCGCGCGCCTGGGAACGCATGGCGAGGGCGACCGCACCGCGCTTCTATTTCGATTTGCCGAAGGCGCGCGAATTTGCGGCGCTCGGGCAGACGCCATGGACCCCGCCGGTCTCCATCGCCTACGCGCTCGACGTCGCGATCGAGCGCTATCATGCCGCGGGCGCCGCCGGCGCGTACGCGCGTCACGAACGGTATCGGCGAGCGATCCACGCGTTCGCGGCAGCCGCCGGCCTCGACGTGTTCTCTGCACCGGGCGCGCATTCGGTCACCGTCGTTGCGATGCACGTGCCGGCCGGATTGAATGCCGCTGCGATCCGCACCGCGTTACTCGAGCAGCACGATATCGTTCTGGGCGGCGGTCAAGCCGAACTCAAAGGGAAGATCGTGCGCATGGGTACGATGGGCGACCTCTCACACGACGACATGCTGCGCGGTTTCGAAGCGTTCGAGACGGTCTTGCGGCAGCAAGGGCACCCGATCGGCGCCGGTAGCGGAACGCGCGCTGCGCGCGCCGCATTGGAAGAAACGCTCGTCACGAGTCGCTGAAACCCCGAGTGAAGGTTCGTGTCGGCCGCGTGAAAACGTTGATCTGCTCGTGCCGACGGTCGATTTGACGTCGTTCGCGATCCTTACGCGGATCGCGCCACAGTAACGCCGCGTTATACGTAACGCCGCGTCATGCGCGGCGGCGCAGCGCACGTAGCGCGAACGCTCGCCGAAGCATCGACGGCGTCGCTAAGCTCGCGGCGCGTGTGGTGGAGCCTCTTGCCGCTGCGGCCCTTCGTCGCGAGAGATCCGCGGAGGTACGACATGTTGACGTTCGATCGCGCGAGCGTGCGCGACCCTTTCATTCACCACGGATCGCTCGCCGTCGAACGGTCGCTCGACGGCGAGTTTCGCGGCGCCGAAACGTATTTGCGGCACGACTCCATCATGCGCCGCGAGCTCGACCGGCTCGAGCACGGCTCCGCTGCGTACGTGATTCGCGGCAACGCGCGCGACGACGACCATTTCGACCCGCTGACGCGAACGGTCCAGTGGGATCCGTACAGTGCGTTGCGCACGACGGGTGGCGGTCTCCAGTCGCCCGCGCTCGGCCTCGGCCACGAACTCGCGCACGCCGCCGAGAACACGTGGACGCGCGGACGGCTCGCCGCGACGCCGTCGTTGCGATACGATACCGCCGAAGAACGTCGCGTGATCCGCGGTGCCGAGGCACACGCCGCGCGCACGCTCGGCGAAGCGACGCGCTACGATCACGCCGGCTCCACCTATCGCGTCGCGTCGTCGACGAGTCTGGCGTAGCCGGCGGTCGTTAGACGCGATGGCGTGCGAAGATCGAGTCTGCGAACGGGCGCACGAAGTCCGGCAACGAAGCGCGCACGCGCGCGTCGACCGCGCTATTGGGCTGCTGCAGCGCGGCGACGAGATGCGAGCGATGCAGATCGTCGCGCAGTTCGGCGGTCAATGGAAAGAACAGGGCCACGTACACGACGGCCCAGGCGAAGACCGCGCTCTTGAGCGTGCCGACGAACGCGCCGAGCAGGGCATTCGCCGTGCCGACGATCGGCAGTTTCGCGACGACCGCCAATGCCGAACCGAGGGCATACACGATGGCATACGCGAGCATCGCGTACAGCACCATGCCGGCGACGTGCGCGGTACCCGTGCCCATGTGCATGCGGTCCCGCAGCCACACGTCCCACGTGCCGCCGTACGCGAAAGCTGCCGCAACCGCGAACGCCAGGGCCACCGCGCCACGTAATTCGCTGACGAAGCCCCGCTTAAAGCCTTTGAGCGCACCGAAGATCGCGACGAAGCCGATCGCGATGTCCGGCCACGCGAGGCCCATCATCCGCGAATGTGCGCTCCGCAGCGCTCGCGCAGGCGTTCGAGCATGGCGGCGACGTACGCGTCGGCTTCCGCGTCGGTGAGCGTCGCGTCGTCGCGCTGCAAGGTCACGCGAACAGCGATGCTCTTCTTGCCCTCGCCGACCTGCGGTCCGCGGTACTCATCGAAAACACGGACCCCCGCGATCGCGCCGTCGGCGCCGCTACGAATCGCGTGCTCGATCGTCATCGCCGGAATCTCCGGAGCGACGACGAGTGCGAGATCGCGTGCGAGTGCCGGATAACGCGACGGCGCCGTATAGCGCGCCACGCGGTGCGCGGGCAGGTCGGAGAAGCACATCCGCGCCGCATAGACGCGCGCGTCGATGCCGTATGCGCGCACGAGTCGCGGGTGGACGGCGCCGATCGTCGCGACGTCTTTGCCGTCGACGAGCAGCGTCGCGCATTTGCCGGGATGCCACCCCGGGAGCGTCGCCGTCACCGTCTCTGCATCGCGTCCCGTCAGCGCGCGCAACAGCGCGAGCGACTCACCTTTGAAGCGCAGGAACCCGGTATCGTTCCACGCTGCTTCTTCGGTTTTTGGCGCGGCGAATAGCCAGACGGCGTCAGCGCTTTCGAATACGTCCGGGGAGCCTTCGAAGACGTGACCGATTTCGAAAAGGCGCTCCGTCATCTCCGTCGTGCGCCGGCTTGCGAGCTCCAGGAGCGCAGGGACGAGCGAAAAGCGCAAATAGCGCTGATCCTCGGACAGCGGATTGGTGATTTCCACGACGGGACCGGGCAGTGCGATTCCCGCATCGACGTAGCGCTCCGCGACGGCCCCGGGCTGCAGTGAGAGCGTGACGGCCTCGCGATACCCGAGTGCGGCGAGCGCGTGTGCGACGCGGCTCTCGCTGCGATACGCGTCGCTCGGAACCTGCTGTTCGAAGATCGGCGGCATCTCGGCGACGATGCGATCGTATCCGACGATACGCGCCACTTCTTCGATGACGTCTTCGGCGATGCGCACGTCGCCGCGCCACGGCGGCGGCACGGCCGCGAGATACGCGTGCGCGCCGCTCGTCACCTCGACGCGAAAGCCGAGCGAAACGAGCGCGCTACGCGCTTCATCTTCGTGCACGGCGACGCCGAGCAGCGCGGCGAAGCGCGCCATCTCGACGCGAATCGGCGCGGCTGCCGCGTCGGCCGCACCAACCGCGAACGAGGGATGTACGAGCGCGCCTTCCGCTTCGAGCAGATGCGCGGCGCGCGCCGCGCCCCAGGTGGAGAGCCCGATCGGTAAGCCTTTTTCGTGACGGCTCGACGCTTCGGTACGCAAGCCGAGCGCGACGCTCATGCGGCGTACGCGCGGGCCCGAAAACGTCGCGGCTTCCAGAAGTATCTCCGTCGTCGTCGCGCGGATTTCGCTTTCGGCGCCGCCTTTGAGCCCGGCGATGCCCTGCGGCTCGCGTTCGTCCGCAATAACGAGAAAGCGTTCGTCGAGCGCACGATCGGCTTCGTCGAGCGTGCGAATCGGCTCGCCGGCTCGCGCGTCCCGCGCGATCAGATGGCGCCCGGCAACGCGATCGATATCGTAGAAATGCAGCGGCTGCGCCGTTTCCAGCATGACGAAATTCGAGATGTCGACGAGGTTGTCGATGGGCCGCTGACCGGCGAGCGCGAGCCGGGCACGTATCCAGAACGGTGCGGGCCGCACGACGACGTTGGAAAAGCGCTGCGCGACGAAGCGTTTGCAATCGGCGCTTTCGAGCGACACGCGCGCATCGGGTTCCAGACTCCTATGGTACCGTCGTATCTCGACGGACGGCTCGCGAATCGTTTGCCCCGAGGAAGCGGCGAGCTCGCGCGCGAGCCCGACGACCGACATCGCATCGACGCGGTTGGCCGTGATCTCGACATCGAGTACGTCGTCGTTTAAGCCGAACATCGCGATGAAATCGGCACCGGTCGGGAGCGTCTGCTCGAGTTGCAGGATGCCGTCCTCGAACCATGCGCCTTCGAGCCCGAGCTCGGCGGCCGAACATAACATGCCTTCGGAGGCGATGCCGCGCATCGTACGCGGCCCGATCGAGAGCCCGACGAGTTCCGCGCCGATCGTCGCGACCGGCACGACGTCGCCCGTCGCGACGTTCGTCGCCGCCGTCGCGATCGTCAGTGGCCGGTCGCCCGCGATATCCACCGAACACACGAAGAGCCGATCGGCGTCGGGATGTTTTTCGACCTTCGCGAGGCGGCCGATGCGCACGCCCGAGAGTGTGGGGCGCCGTTGGATGTGATCGACGGGGAAGCCGAGCGCGGCGAAGCGCGCCGCGATGTCGTCGGTCGACAGATCGAGATCGAGATAGTCGCGCAGCCACGCGATCGGTAATTTCATCGGGTCCTCATGCCAGTTGCGCGAGCACGCGCGAGTCGTTCTCGAAAAGCGCGCGAATATCGTCGATATCCTGGCGGACCATCGCGATGCGCTCGATGCCGACGCCGAACGCCCAACCCGTGACCGCCGCCGGATCGTAACCCGACTCGCGCAAGACGTCGGGATGCACCATTCCCGAACCCCCGATCTCGATCCAGCCCGAACCGCCGCACGTCTTACATCCGGCTCCGAAACATCCCGGACACGTCGTATCGACTTCGGCACTCGGTTCCGTGAATGGAAAGAACGACGGTCGGAAGCGAACGGCTTGCTGCGGTCCGAAGAGCTCGCGAAACAACCCGGTCAACATGCCTTTGAGATGACCGAGATGGATGCCCCGTGCGACGAGCAGTCCTTCGATCTGACGAAAGTCGGGCGAATGTCGCGCGTCGATCGCATCGCGCCGGTATGCTTTGCCGGGCACGACGATCGCGAGCGGTGCCGGATACGCTTGCATCGTGCGCACTTGCATCGGCGAGGTGTGCGTTCGCAACAAAACGCCCGGCCGTAAATAGAACGAATCCAACCCCTCGCGCGCGGGATGATCGGGCGGAATGTTGAGGGCGTCGAAATTAAAATATTCCGTTTCGATTTCGTTGCCGAGCACGACGGCGAAGCCGCGACGTTCGAAATAACCGCACGCATCTTCCATCGCGCGCCTTACCGGATGCAGCGAACCCGTCAGCGGTATGCTGCCGGGAAACGTGACGTCGATCGCGACGTCGAGTTGTGCATCGAGCGCGCGCCGGTCGAGTTCGCGCGCGCGTGCGTCGACGGCCGTTTCCAATTCGGCCACCCCTTCGTTGATGATCTTTCCGGCGCCGGGACGTTCGCCCGCTGCGAGCGTCCCGATCGTACGCCGGACGAGCGTTATTTCGCCGCTGCGGCCCAAAAAGCGGACGCGAATCGATTCGAGCGCGTCGCGGTCGGCCGCATCGGCAAGAGCGGACCGCAAGCGCTCGGAGAGTGCCGCTAATTGATCGTGAAGTAGTGAGATGACCGATGCTCCATCAGAGGGACAAAATAGGAACGCCCGGCCGCTTCGGCCGGGCGTTCAACAGCTTTTTTGGGCAGAACGTTCTAGGGGATGCGCATCAACTGTTGGCGGGAGCCTGATTGACTTGGCGATACATTAAGTAGGCGTAAATGGATCCGGTATTCGCGAACAATTTCCAGAAGCGGTCGTGTGTGCGCATCAGTTGGCGTGTACCCTTCTCAAGTGCGTCGTCGCGGCGATGCCGCCCAGAACACTCGCGAGTATAGCATAGGGCATTTCGGCCGCCAAGACTTGACAGAACCGGACGTTTCTAACGCTTTAGGACTCGTTCGATTTGCGAGCGACGTGTTGCGAAAAGGCGTAAAATATGATACCGCCGGCCACCGACGCATTGAGACTCTCGCCGGTTCCGGGCTGGGGAATGGCAACCGTTTCGTCGACGTGCGGAAGCGCTCGAAGGACGCCGTGCCGTTCGTTTCCGATTGCCAGGAGCGCCCGTTCGGGAAAGCGATACGTGGGCAACGGTTCTCCGCCATGCCCGGCCGCGACGAGACGATACCGATGGCGGCTCGCTACGGCGCATAGTTCGGCCGCATCGCTCGCCGCGACGCGCATTCGGAAGATCGCGCCCATCGTCGCCCGGACGACTTTGGGATTGTATGCCTCCACGGCGTCGTGGGTGAAAATCGCGATCCAGATTCCGAAGATTTCCGCCGAGCGCAGGAGCGTCCCGGCGTTACCGGGATCGGCGACCCCGGCGAGTACGACTGCCGGGCGTCCCTCGGCCAAGATGGCTTCCAGAGACTCGCTATGGGTGCGATGAACGGCGATGAGTCCCGGCGGCGCCTCGAGGTCGGAGAGCCGCGCCAGCGCTCGCTGCGGCACGGCATAGATCCGCCCCGCGAGGCGCGGGTCGCCGATCGGAGCCGACGCGAGCGCTGCTTCGGTCCCATACAGCTCGTCTGGCACCCGGTTCGCCGCCAGCGCCTCGGCCAGCATGGTCGCGCCCTCGGCGCAAAAGCGCCCGTGTTCGCGTCGCCCCGCTTTCGTTCGCAATTCTCGGACGAGGCTAAGTTTTCGGGAGTGCGCTCCCAGCATCGTGACCATGGCCACGCTTCGTTCGACAACCAGGGGTTTGGCGCCGCCGCGAGTGAGACTCGCTCGTGACGTCCCGCAACCTCGAAATTGTTTTCTTGACGATCATGGCGCTCGCGCTCCTCGTCGGCGGCCAATTTTTGCTGCTCGCCATCGCGAAGTTCCACGGATTTACGATTTCGGTTCTCGGTGCGCTTGCGATCGTTCTGATCTACGCTTTCCGCCGGAATTTTCTCGCCGGCGGACCGCAGGCTCGGATCCACGCCGCTCGCGACGGCGCGTTTCTCGCGGCCATCGCCGCGGCGATGTCGTTCGTCGCCGTCGAAGCGAAATGGTCGCTCGGCGCGAGCATCGTGGCGGTCGAAGTCGCCATCGTCGTCGAACTCCTGTCCCGTTTTTCGCCCGCCCGCTCTTAAAGGGAATCAGCCGTGCCCGCTGCCTTGCCTTCGTCGCCGCTCGGAGAACGCTTCGAGCGTGCCGTCGCCTTCGCGCTCGCGGCATACCGCCGAGACGCCCGCGTATCCGCCGGAGGTGCCCATGTGGCGCGGCTCTTCGGCGTCTGCGCCATCGTGCTCGAGAACGGCGCGTCGGAAAGCGAAGCGATCGCGGCACTCCTCTATCGCACGATCGATCGCCGAGGTGCCGCCGCGCAGCTCGCCGCCGTGCGCAGCGGCTTCGGCGACGACGTGGCCGCCATCATCGAAGGCTGCAGCGACGTCACGGGGGTGCTTACGGGCACCGACTTGCGGCCCTTCTACGATCGTAAACTCGCCTCGATCGAGCGCCTGCGCCGGCACGCCGCCGGTGACGAGTCCGTCTTGCTCGTGTGCGCCGCCGACACGCTGTACGGTGCCCGGGGTACCAATACCGACCTCTTGCACGGCGAAGATCCTTTCGCTCGCCACGAAGGCAAGAAGTTCGGTACGCTCTGGGCATATCGGGCATTCGCCGACGCCTACGGCGAACACGGCGGACGGCACGTGCCGTTTGCCGGTGCCCTGGTCGAACTCGTCGACATCATGGCTGGGAAGCCCGTTACGACCGCCGAGCTCCTCGCCGCCTTCGCGATCGACGATACCGTCGACCGGGAGCATAAAGGCAGCCTCTTGGCCGAGGGCGCCGCGGGCTGAAACCGCTCGCTTCGGAACGGGTCTACAGCGGACGCGTCGTCAATCTGCGGGTCGATGAGATCCCCAAGCCCCACGGCGGCGGCACGCGTAAGGTCGAAGTCGTCGAGCATGCCGGCGGCGTCGTCGTCATCGCGCGCCCGACGCTTGCCGAGATCGTGCTCGTGAAGCAGCACCGGCATGCGGTCGACGGCGACCTCTGGGAGGTGCCGGCCGGCATGATCGAACGCGGCGAGCCGCCGCTGGAGACGGCGAAACGCGAGTTGCTCGAAGAGACCGGCTATCGCGCCGACTCTCTGCGGTTCTTGTGGAGCATCTACACGACGCCGGGGTTTTGTCAGGAGCGCATCCATTTTTTCGTAGCCGACGGATTGACGGCGGGCGAAGCGCAGCCCGAAGACGACGAAGAGTTCGAGCTACGCGTCTGGTCGCTCGACGACGCGTGGCGCTTGGTGGAGCGCGACGAATTGCGGGATGCTAAAACGCAGATCGCGCTCGGCTGGGCTCGTCTGGAGGCCGCACGGCCGTCAGCGTGATTCTCGCTGCCCAAGACGTCGTCGACCTGCAATTTTTTCTGATGGACGGCGTGAAACGTTACATCCACGGAAGCGGCCAGGACGGTGCGGCGGCGGACGACTTGCTCGCCAGCGCCGCGGCGCTCGATTACGCTTTGCTCCTCTCGTCGGAACGTGCGAACGAAGCGCTCGACCCAGAGGCTCCCGTCGCCCAAAGCGTCCGCGAAACGATGGCGCGAGCTTCGCTTGCGGCGCTCGATTTGGTCGACCGGCTGGTGCGAGCGCCGGACGAGCAGTTTTCAGATTTCGTCCACCGTCACATCGCTCGAGGCGGTATCTTCGAGGTACTACAGGCGCTACGCGCCCGTGACGTCGTCACGGGCTGCGATATCGCGTTTCGTACGGTGACGGCGACAAGCGATATCGCCGAGCGTCGCCGCCGAGGCGGCTAGGTGCCGAGCGGCCCCGGCGAGGCATCCCGGACGACGAGGCGGTCCATCATCTCACGTGTCGGAATCTTCACGTTTTTCGCGAGCTTCAGACCAGCCATGAGTTTGATCGTCCAATAGGTCGGATCGAATTCGAACCAGCGCATACCGTGCTTTGCGGAGAACGGGAACGCGTGATGGTTGTTGTGCCAGCCTTCACCGAAGGTTAGGACGGCCACCCACCAATTGTTGGTCGAACGATCGCCCGTGCGAAACGTCTGATAGCCGACCTCGTGTGAGGCGCTATTGACCAGCCACGTGCAGTGATACGTGAAGACCAGTCGCGCGAAGATGCCCCAAATGACGAACGGCCAGCCGCCGATCAAGAACAGTAGCGCCGCGAGCGCGAACTGAAACGCGACGTTATATTTCTCGATCGCCCGATAGACGGGATCTTTGTAGAGATCGGCGGCCCAACGAGGACGCGCTTCGGGGGGAACGCGCGCTTCGTTCGTACGGAACAGCCACTCCCAATGCGACCACGGCATGCCCTTGTTCGAATCGTGCGGATCGCCGTCTTTATCGGTGTGCGCGTGATGCGCGCGATGCTGCGCGACCCACTCGATCGGGCCACCTTGCAGCGCGAGCACGCCGACGATCGTCAGCGCGTATTCGAGGAAGCGCGGCACCACGAGGCTGCGGTGCGTCAAAAGTCGGTGGTATGCGAGCGTGATGCCCATGCCGGTCGCAATATAAAGTCCGACGCCGACTGCAACGGCCGACCATGAGAAAAACTGCGGCAGGAAGACCCCAAGCGCTCCGATGTGGATGATCAAAAGAGCGATACCCACGGGGTAATCGCGCTTCGTCACACGTTTGGGCGGGGTCAGATTCTTCGCAGCTGCTGCCATACGGGTCCCTTCGGACAGATGTCTACGCTATAGCTTCGGACGTCGAGCGTCCGGGTTTTAAGACGTTCCCACGAGCGGCGGCGTTTCCACAGCTCGCAAGATCGGTCTCACCAAACGGTAGAAGGCCTTTCCTCTGCGAGCGGTTACGCTTGGGTTAGGAAGCGACCGAGACCGGAGCGTTCGCCTCGAGCTGCTTTTTCGCGATCGTCAGCAGCGATGCGAACGCCGCCGCGTCGCTTACGGCGAGATCGGCCAACGCTTTACGGTTCAGCGTAATGCCGCTCTTTTTAAGGCCGTCGATCAGGCGCGAATACGAGAGCCCCTCGCGGCGAGCGGCGGCGTTGATCCGGCTGATCCAGAGCGCCCGGAAATCACGCTTGCGGACGCGGCGATCGCGGAACGCATAGCTCAGCGAATGGAGGAGCGCTTCGTTTGCGACCCGATAGTTGCGGCTACGCGCCGCTCGAAAGCCCTTGACGAGCTTCATGACCTTGCGGCGATGTTTAGCTTTTTGGATCCCGCGCTTGATGCGTGCCATTGATTCTTACGCTCCTACAGCAAGTAGGGGATCTGCGGCGCGAAGCGCTTGAGATCGCCAGAGAAAACGGGCTGGTCTTTGCGGAAGTTGCGCTTACGCTTGCGCGTCTTCTTGCTCAGGATGTGGCCGCAGCCGCTGAACTGATGGCGGTGCGACACTTTACCGGTCGAACTCACCTTTACACGTTTGGCGGTGCCGCGGTGCGTTTTGATCTTAGGCATTGGAGGCGACTCCTTCTGGAGCACCCGTTTCGGTCGGCGTCGCTTCGGTGAGGGCGGGTTCCGCGTCGTCGTGAGCCTCATCGTCGTCGAGCAGTTCGGCGGCGTGTTTGGCATCGATCGCGGCGTTCGCGGCTTCCGTCGCGGCGGCGTCGTCGTGGTGGAGGTTGGTGAATTTGGGGGGGCCCGACGGCACCGGGCGGGGCGCGAGGATCATGAACATGTTCTTGCCCTCGAGCTTCGCGTCGCGCTCGACGAGCGCGATCGGCGTCATGTCGACGGCCATGCGGTCCAAGAGCCGCTTGCCGAAGTTCGTGTACGTGATTTCACGGCCGCGGAACATGATCGTTACTTTGACTTTGCCGCCGTCGAGCAAAAGGCGCTCGGCCATGCGAGCTTTGGTCTCGTAGTCGTGCGTCTCGATCTTCGGACGAAGCTTAACTTCTTTGAGCTCCCAATTCTTCTGTTTCTTCCGTGCATCTTTATCTTTTTTGGACTGCTCGTACTTGAGCCGTCCATAATCGCTGATCCGGCAGACCGGCGGAACCGCAGTCGGGGAGACTTCGATGAGATCGAGCCCCTTCTGACGCGCGAGCGCCAGGGCGTTTTCCGTCGGCATGACGCCGAGCTGCGCGCCTTCGTCATCGATGACGCGGACTTGGCGGATGCGGATCTGATCGTTGATGCGCAGCGGTCGTGCTATGTGACGCTCTCCTCAGAGACGGCTTGGAAAACAAAAAAGGTGGCGATGCCGAAGCATCCCACAAAAGTCGGAAACCTACCGTCGGTTCCAGCGATTGCGACCGGATCGCCCGAAGGCATCCGGTGAGGGCGCGAGCCCTGCTTCGGCCCGCGTATCGTAGCAGGTGTCTCCGGCAGCGTCAACGTTGGTGCGGGCTCGAGCTCGTTGCGAAACTAGCGGTGAACCGTGCGCGAAGCGGCGTCGACGACCGTCGCACGGCCGTTGGGCTGAAGATAGAGCCGGCCTGCCGCATAGTCGAGCGAAACGGTGAACTTGTTGAGTATCGTCGCCCCGATCAATCCGTCTTCGTTGTCGAAACCGAGGGCGTTGGGTGCGAGCGCCTCGACGCCGGGCACGTCATCGACGAGCCAGGTGCCGAGCGCGAGCCTCTTGCTGCCGACGGCACGGTACGGCATCGATCCGCCCACGCCGCTGCCGAAGCTCGTATGTCCGTCGCCGGCGGCGCGGATCGCCTCGGGATGGGCGCGGGCGAAACGCTGAAACACGACGTACGGAAACGCGGCGCCGGTATCGATGATGAAATCGTCGCCGGTCGCATCGCCGATCGTGGCGCGAGTAACGGGCGTGCCGGAGTTGAGCCGGATGTCCAGCGGCGTCGCGCCGACCGGGGCGACGAGCGTCCCCGGGCGCATCGCTTCGACGATCCCGCCGGCGTAGTCGATGCGGAGCGCGACGGCCGCGAGGAAATCGAAGCCCAGCAAGCCGACGATGCGCGTCCCCTGCGCTTCGTGGGAAGCGAAAGGAGCCGTGCGCATGACGACGTCGCGCATCGTCAGCGGGCCGACCGCGATCGACGGTACGATGACGCGGCCGGTTTCGAACGATCCCGCGACCATTTGCGTAGCCCGGCCTCGAATGGTAAGCCCGAGTTGGCGCGCGACGCTCTGATCGATCGTCAGCGTTGCGGCGCCGGTGTCGAGCAGAAAATCGAGCCCGCGCCGAGCGATTTCCAAGCGCACGTAGATGCGATCGTTTTGGATCCGGGCCGGAAGACGGACGGTGTCGACGCCGGCTGGAAATTCGACGAGCGTGCGCCGATCGTGCGGCACGGCGATCTCGGCATCCGCGATCTCGGCCGACGTGTCGTCCCGCTGCAGCCGATACTCGTACGCGTTTTCGGCGCGGTCGTCGCCGCCGTAATAGTGCCACGGGCGCGTGTGCCCGCGAGCGTCGGTGCGAAAGTCGTCGAAAGCCGTGTGCACGGTGCGGCCTGCGACGCTACGTTCCGTGCGAACGTTGAGGAAGGTGCGGGCGTCGTAATACGTGCGCGTGACGTGACCGCTCGCGTAGGTCGTCGTCAGTTGCCACGCGTCGACCGGCTCGCGGACGTGCCCGACGCTCTGCGCGATCGTTCGCTCGGTTTGCGAGGGCTCGGCACGATCCAAAATCGTCTCGCCGTTTTCGTTCTGGTGCCAGCGTTGCCCGTGCCACGTGCCGTGGGCGGTCCGCAGCGGCCCCATCGTCGTGGCGCTCGCGAGATCCGGGCCGCGGCGCAACGTTTCGAGCGTTCCCTCGAGCCCCGCGACGCGGGCGAGCCACGTTTCCCGTTCGTTTTCGGGACGGCGGTCGAACCCGCTCGCCGCGTGCGCGCGCGCGATGAGTTCTTCGGGCGTGAACGATTCTTGCGCCGCACCCGTCCCTATCGTGAGCGCCACGATAGCGAGCCCGAGCGCGGCGCCCGCCGCGATGCGCATCACGGGGCCGACGTTACCTCCGGCGACGCCGGCGACGTTAATTCCGTGGGCAACGTCAGGCGCGGACGAGGATCGAAGTGCGGCTTGCCGTTGGCCGAGGCGCGCATCGCGGCGATGAGTTCGAGCGCTTTTTGCATCTGCGGATCGAGCCCCGTGCGATCGTCGTGCGGTGCGAAATCGATATCGTAATCGGGATCCGTCCCGTAGTTTTCAACTTTCCAGCCGACATCGAAGAACCAGAACGAAAATTCCGGCTGCGTCGTAATCGTCCCATCGACGAGCCGGTGATACGGATTGATGCCGATGACGCCGCCCCACGTACGTTTGCCGACGAGCGGCCCGAGTTTGTAGAGCTTGAAGACGTGGCTGAAGATGTCGCCGTCGCTGCCCGCAAACTGATTGGTGAGCGCGACGATCGGCCCCGCAACCGATTCCGGCGGATACGGCATCGGTGGTCCGTAGCGTGAAACGTCGTAGCCGACGCGCCGGCGCGCGAGCTTTTCGATCAAGAGCGGCGAGACGTGGCCACCGCGGTTATACCGAACGTCGACGATGAGACCGTCGCGATCGAATTCCGAGAGATAGCCGCGATGGAATTCCGAGAAGCCCCACGGACCCATATCGGGAATGTGCAGGTACCCGACGCGACCGTCGGATTGCGCGTGGACGTAGGCGCGATTGGTATCGACCCAAGCGCGATAGCGCAGCATGCGTTCGTCGCGCAGCGCGCGCACGACGACCCGCCGGCGCCCTTTCTTCTTGCTCGCGACGGTGAGCGCGAGATCCCGGCCCGCCGCATTGACGAGCAGTTCTCCCGGGCCGACGTTTTCGCAAAGCGCGTGGCCGCCGATCGCCACGAGCGTATCGCCTTCGCGAATGCCGCTGCCGGGTTCGGCGAGCGGCGAATCGATCTCGCGATTCCACGAATCCCCGCGATAGATTTTCTCGATCGTGTACCCGTTTGCGTGCGCGTTCCAGGCGAAGTCGGCGCCCAGAAACCCGCGCCGGTATTGCATCGGATGGCGGTGGTCGCCGCCGATTTCGTAGGCGTGCGAGGTGCCGAGTTCGCCGAGCATCTCCCACAGAACGTCCGACACGTCCGAACGAGTGCGGACCCGCGGCAGCAATTTCGCATAGCGTTCCCGGACGAGATCCCAGTCGATGCCGGACATGTTCTCATCCCAAAACTGTTCGCGCTGCATGCGCCACGCTTCGTGGTACATCTGCGTCCACTCGGCGAGCGGTTCGACCAGGACGCTCGCGCGCGATAGGTCGAGCCAACCGCTGCGGCGATTGGTTTCGCCCGTTAGCTTCGCTTCGTCTTGGCCGTCTTCGGGCAGGTCGCCGAGGGCGTCGATCGCCCGCATCCGTTCGTGCGAAGTATAGACGAGGGTTCGACGATCGTTCGATAGCCGGATATCGCCGACGTCGGTCGCCAGCGGCGCGACGCGCTGCTGTTCGTAATCGTAAGCGAACAGCGTACCGGTGACGTCGTCGTCGTTCCACGATGCGCCCTCGGGTTTGATGCCGCGCAAGGGATACTGTGTGAAGAGCACGCGTCCGCGCGCGGCCACGAGTTGCTCGTATTTCCCTTCTTCGACCGGAAAACTCACGATGCGGCCCGCGATGCCGTCGAAATCGATCTCGATCCGCGGCGGCTTCGCATCTTTTTTACGCTCGCCGTCGTCGCCGTCGCCATCGCCCTCATCCTTGTGCTCGCGGTGAACGGGCGACGGCTTCGGGACGAACGGGCTCGCCACGTCGTCGCGCAGCGTGACCAGAAACGGTCGCGACGCCTGCGGAAAACTGAGATCGAATTGCAGCGCGTCGTACACCGGGTTGAAATCCCGCGTCGAAATAAAGTAGAGATATCTTCCGTCGGGATCCCACGCGGGCGAGCGGTCGACGCGCAGCAACGGTGTGACGTCGTGCACCGCCCCGGACTTCACTTTGACGATGCGGATGATCGCCGTATCGGGATTGGCGGTCGCAGCGGCGTCGGGATGAACGGCGCACGAATATGCGACCCAGCGGCCGTCGGGCGAAAAGGCGAGGTCGTGCATCTGCGAGGCGGGACTGGTGTCGACGACGCGCGCCGTGCCGCTGCCGAGGTCGACCAACAGCAATTCGTGCCGGTGATTTGCGATCGCGACGATATCGGCCGTCGGCGACGCTGCGAGTTCGACGACGCGCCCGAGATCGGCCGGGATCGTGACGAGCGCTTCGGCATCGTCGTCGGCGCCGCGAATCTCGAGCCGTTCGTGGCCGCCCTCGTCGCTGATACAAACGAAGCGCTTTCCGTCGGCCAGCCATTCCGTCGTGCGATAGCGCACGCGGCTGCCCGCACCGTGCGCCGAGACGGCTTCTTCCCACAGCGGCATCGTGAAAGCGCGGCCGCGCGAAACCAGTGCCAGCGCCGTGCCGTCGGGGCTGGGTGAAAAGTGCTCGAGCGCTTCGTCGAGATCGACGAAACGACGCGCGAGCTGCGGCGCGCTCGAAGGGGTCTCGATCTGCGGCCGTTCGACGATTCCCGTCGTGACGTCGAGCAGCGCGACCGTCGCGCCGACGGTGTACGCGATCGTGGTCCCGTCCGTTGCGGGGTAGCGGACGAAGTATTCCGTCTCGTTCGTCAGCCGTTGCAGATCGCTGCCGTCGGGAAGCACCCAGTAGAGATTTCCGATGCCTTCGTGATCGGAGAGGAACGCGACGCGATCCCCGACCCACATCGGCCACACCGGATTGCCGACGAGCGACACCAAGCGTGAAAAGACGCCGTCGCTTGCAGCTTCGACCCAGAGATCGCCCGCCGTTCCTCCTTTGTAACGCTTCCAACGGGCCGGGTCGCTATTGTTGCGACCGATGACGAAGCGTCCGTCGGCGTGCCGCGCGAAGGCCGTCGCGTGTCCCAGCCGCAGCCGTTCGACGGCTCCGCCGCGCGCCGGCACCGCGAAGGCGAGCGTCTCACGCGCGAATGGCGCACCGGCATCGGAGCAAAAGTAGACGAGGGAGCCGTCGGGCGACCAGCCCGAAATCGCGCACGTGTCGCTGCCCAAAAAGGTGAGCCGCTTCGCGACGCCGCCGCCGGCCGGCATCACGTAGACCTCCGGATTCCCCTCCTCGCGGGCGACGAAGGCGAGTTGCGAGCCGTCGGGTGAAAAGCGCGGAAGGCTGATTTCGCCCGTGCTCGTGGTCAAGCGCCGCGCGATACCGCCGCTGCGCGGGACCGACCACAGGTCGTCCTCGCACGCGAAAACGACCGCGTCGCCCGCGACCGCTGCGAAGCGGTAGTAGCCCAGTTGCGTCATCCCGCGTGATTTCACGCTCTGCAACTGGGAGTCCCGGGCGCGCGGGCGCCCGCGTCGAAGGTCCCTGACGTGTCCGGCTTTCAAGAGCATTTTCTCGATAAATACTTCGCCTACCGGCGCCGCTACGTCGATTCGGTCGCGGCGCTGGCGCCGCATCGCCGCTCGTGGGCCGTCGCCTCGGAGCTGGCGCGGCTCTCGTTCGTGATCGCGGGGAACGTGCTCTGCGCGGCGATCTTCGGCGCGCTGACCGTCGGCGCGTTCGCGCGCGCCGCCGGCGGTGTCTTGCCGTTCGTGTTTTTAGCGCTGGCTCTGCTGCCGGCGGCTTTCGCGGTGCTGGCGCTTCGCGGGCTCGCAGTGGCCGCCCGGGCGAGCGGTTCGCGCCGATGAACGATGTCGACCGCGCGATCGGTGAACTCTTCGAAGCGCGCCACCCGCGCGGGCTGGCGCGGGCCATCTCGCAGGCGGAGGCGGGTCGCGGAGCCGCCTTGATGCATCGATTTTTCGAACGCACCGGACGCGCGATGACGATCGGCCTGACCGGACCCCCCGGCGTCGGCAAATCGACGCTGTGTTCGGCGCTCGTCGCCGTCGTCCGCGCCTCCGGCAAATCCGTGGGCGTGATCTCAGTCGATCCCAGTTCGCCGTTCACGCACGGTGCGATCCTCGGCGACCGCATCCGGCTCACCGAGCATTTCACCGATGCCGACGTGTTCATCCGTTCGATGGCCAGCCGCGGTCATCTCGGCGGGCTCGCGGGCGCGACGGGCGACGCCGTCGCGTTTATGGATGCGTTCGGAAAAGATGTCGTCATCATCGAAACCGTGGGCGTCGGGCAATCGGAGATCGAGATCGCCGAACTCGCCGACACCACGCTCGTCGCCTTACAGCCCGGTAGCGGCGATTCCGTGCAGCTGCTAAAAGCAGGCATCTTGGAAGTCGCCGATATTTTTGTCGTGAACAAAGCGGACCATCCGCTCGCGCTGCAATTACAGCGTGAGATTCGCGGCATGATGGAGATGCTCGATTTCTCGGGCTGGGTGCCCGAACTCGTGGCGACGCGCGCGCGAGAGAACGTCGGCATTACCAAATTGTGGACTGCGATCGAACGCCACGACGCGTACTTGCGCGCATCGGGCGATCTCGCGGCCAAACGTCGCGGCGCCTACGCGCATCGCGTCCGAGCTCTGGTCATGGGCGAACTCGGCGCGCGCGTCGACGCCCGAATCGCCGACTTGCTCGCCTCGCACGCCGTCGACGGCGATCCGTATCGCGCAGCGGCGTCGATCGTCGACCGGCTCGAAACCGCCCTCCCCGCAGTTCCCGCGCCGGGACGCTCCGCGCGTCCGCGCTCGAGCGTCAAAGGTTTGTGAAACGCCCGTTTCACCAATAAGTTTTCCGGCGAGAGGATGACGGCGAAACCGCTACGGTGTAACGTGACGTCACAAGGAGCGTTATGATCGTATCGCCCGACCGCATGGACCTGCCCTACACGCCCGCGATCGCGGCGGAAACGGAGCATTTGTTCGCGCGAGTCTCGCGCACGGTAACGCGGGCAGAGTGGGAACTCTACGCGCCCTACGTCGCGCGCATCGAGGCCCTCAAACGCGAACGCAACGCAGTCGTGCTCGCGCATCACTATCAGACCGCGGAAATTTATCGTTGCGTCGCCGATATCGTCGGAGATTCACTCGCCCTCGCGCGAGCCGCCGCCACGACCGACGCCGAGACGATCGTTATGTGCGGCGTGCACTTCATGGCCGAGACGGCGAAGTTGTTGAACCCCGAAAAAACGGTGCTGTTGCCGGATCTCGACGCGGGCTGTTCGCTCGCGGAATCCATTACCGCATCCGACGTGCGTGCGCTTCGCGCCGCGCATCCCGGCGTTCCCGTCGTTACCTACGTCAATACGTCCGCCGCCGTAAAAGCGGAATGCGACGTGTGCTGCACGTCGGCGAACGCCGTCGCAGTCGTCGAATCGCTCGGCGTTCCCAAAGTCATCTTCATTCCCGATCAGTATCTCGCCGCGTACGTCGCATCGAAAACGGCGGTCGAGATCGTTACGTGGCAAGGGCATTGCGAAGTGCACGAACGCTTCACCGCTCGGGAAATCGTCGAACTGCGTGCGATGCACGCCGGTATCGTCGTGCTCGCGCACCCCGAATGTCCGCCGGGCGTGCTCGCGAGTGCGGATTTCGTCGGCTCCACGACGGCGATGCTCGATTACATCAAGGCGACGATGCCCGCGCGCGTTGCGATGATCACCGAATGTTCGATGGCGGGTAATCTCGTCGACGCATTTCCCGAGATCGAATTCACGCAGCCGTGTAATCTCTGCCCGCACATGCGCCGCATCACGTTGCCGAAGATTCTCCGCGCGCTCGAGACGTTGACGCCGCAGATCGAGATCGATCCCGCGGTCGCTGCCCGCGCGCGTTTGGCAGTCGAACGCATGACCGCGATCAAACGCGACGTCCCGGCGGTCGCGTAGCGTGGAGAACCGCTTCGATGCGATCGTCGTCGGCGGCGGCGTCGCGGGCATGATGACGGCGCTCGAATTGCGACCGCTGCGGGTCGCACTCATCTCCTACCGATCGCTCGGCGAGTGGACGTCGTCGGCGTGGGCGCAAGGCGGCATCGCGGCCGCCGTCGGCGACGACGATTCGCCGGCGCTCCATGCCGCCGATACGGTTGCCGCCGGCGCGGGACTCGTGGAGCGGCGCGTCGCCGCGCGTTTGGCTGCAGACGGTCCGCCTGCGATCGCGCGCATCGCGGCGCTCGGCGTGCGCTTCGATCGCGATGGCTCGCGCTACGCCCTCGGCCGCGAAGCCGCTCATTCGCGGCGCCGCGTGCTGCGCGCCGGCGGTGACGCGACGGGCGCGGAGCTCGTGCGCGCGATAGCACTCGCGGTGCGCGCGTCCTCCAGCATCGTTGCATTCGAAGGCGCGCACGTGCTCGACGTGACGCTCGCCGGCGGTCGTGTCGACGGTCTCGTCATGCGCGACGGCGACGACCGGATCGCGGCGCTCGCGGCACCGGCGGTCGTGCTCGCGACGGGGGGCCTCGGCGGCCTCTATCGCTTTACGACCAACCCGATGGCATCGCGCGGGAGCGGCATTGCGATTGCGGCGCGCGCTGGCGCGCGACTGGCGGATCTCGAGTTCGTGCAATTCCATCCGACTGCACTCGACGTGCCGAGCGATCCGTTGCCGCTGGTTACCGAAGCGTTGCGCGGCGAAGGCGCGACCCTCATCGATGCGGCGGGCGACCGGGTGATGGCGGGCATCGATCCCGCCCTCGAACTGGCACCGCGCGACGTCGTCGCCCGGCGCGTCTTCGCCGTGCGGCGTGCCGGGGGGCGCGTTTATCTCGACGCGCGGACGGCGCCGGGCGAGGGGTTCCCGGAGCGGTTTCCGACCGTGTTCGCGGCCTGCCGGCGATTCGGAATCGATCCGCGCCTTACTCCGATTCCCGTCGTCGCGGCGGCGCACTACCATATGGGCGGCGTCGCGGTGGACCTCGCGGGGCGCTCCAACGTGCCCGGTCTGTACGCCTGCGGCGAAGTTGCGGCGACGGGCGTTCACGGAGCGAACCGTCTGGCGAGCAATTCGCTGCTCGAAGCCGTCATCTATCCCGAGCGCATCGCAAGGGACATTCGAGCGCGTGCGGCGCACGTCGCTTCGTCTAAGGCCGCTCCGCCGGTCAGCGAGCGCGAGCCCCCGGCGGCGGCCCGGCCGGAAGAGTGGCGGGCGCTCCGCGAAACGATGTACGCCGGTGTCGGCGTGGAGCGCGAAGCCGCCGGTTTGCAGGCGGCGCTCGCTGCGCTGGAGGCCCTCGGCAACCGGACGGCGAGCGAAGACGTGCGCGACGCGGCGCTCGTCGGCTCCCTCGTCGCGCGCGCCGCGCTTCGCCGCCGGGAAACTCGCGGCAGCCACGTGCGCACCGATTTCCCCGCTACCGCCACGGTTACCGGCAGCCGATCGTATTCGACGCTCGGCGATTTCGCGCGCGCGGCAAAAACCGCGTAATCGCCCGTTTGCGAGCACCGCTGGCGCCGCTCTCGCCGCTGTGGTACGAGTCGCTCGTGCGCGACGCGCTAACCGAAGATTTCGGTCTCGGCGGCGACCTCACGACCGAAGCGACGGTCGCGGCCGGGACGCCCGCCCGGGCGCACATCGTCTCTCGGGAAGCGGGCATCGTCGCCGGAGGCGACTTGGCACGCGCTGCGTTTGCGGCGCTCGATCGGGCCGCGCGTTACGAAACGTTCGTGCCCGACGGCGCGGCGCTCGACGCGGGAACGCGCATCGCCTCGATCGCGTGCGACGCGCGCGCGCTGCTGGGCGCGGAGCGGACGGCACTCAATCTCCTGGGGCATCTCTGCGGTATCGCGACCACAACCGCGCGTTACGTCGCCGCCGTGGGCGACGCACGCTGCCGCATCACGGAGACGCGCAAAACGCTGCCGGGTCTACGGGCGCTTCAAAAGTACGCCGTCCGTGCGGGCGGCGGGAGTAACCATCGCTTCCGGCTCGACGACGCCATCCTCATTAAAGATAACCACGTCGCGCTCGCGGGCGGAATCGCCGGGGCGCTCGCCGGGGTGCGGGAACGCGTGGGCCATCTGGTGTCGGTCGAGATCGAGGTCGATACGCTCGAGCAGCTGGAGCTCGTGCTCGCGAGCCCGGCTCGCGCCGATTGTATCTTGCTCGATAACTTCGCGCTCGCCGACGTGCGCGAAGCCGTGCGCCGCATCGACGGTCGCGCGACGATCGAAGCATCCGGCGGCGTGACGCTCGAAAACGTTGCGGCGCTGGCAGCGGCCGGCGTGGACGTCATCTCCGTGGGCGCGCTCACGCATAGCGTTCGGGCGCTCGACATCGGTCTCGATATCGCAACGTAACGGCCCCGCTACGCGGGCGACGACGTTTAGATGCTCCGGCAGGTCTCCGGTGCGGTCGGCGGCCCCAACGGAATCCCGATCCGTAACGCGACGCCGAGCGGCTGCCCGTAGCGGTCGATGCTCGAGAGATACTGCTGGTGCGTCAGATTATCGCCGACGAGGCTAAACGACACGCCGGAGGCGGTCGTCGCCCGGACGGTCGCCGACGCCAGCAATGCGGCCCCGAGCGGCTGACGTTCGAGATCGTCGGCGAACGTTAGGCCGACGTACGACGCGTCGAGCGCGTAGGACAGCGGGCCTGGGCCCGTGCGTTCGAAGCCGAGCGCGATGGAACGTTCCGGTACGAAAGCCAGCCGTTTGCCCACCGTCGCCGGCGACTCGGCGATGATGCGTGCGTATTGCGTCGTCGCCGAGGCCCGCAGGCGCCCGCAGCGGCCGATCTGTTGGGCGTACGAGAGCGTCTCGCCGTCGGTTTGCGTCCGCGCCACGTTGCGCCGCTGCATGAGCGTCGGTGTCACCGTTGCGAACGCGATCGCGTTATTGACGTGCGTTTCGACGACGTCGAGTGCGACGCGTCCGCGCGTGCCCGCGACCAGCAGATCGAGTCCCGCCACGTCGGTGCGGCTACGCTCCGGAACCAAGAACGCATTCGGCGCCATGACGACGCTGCCGATGTTGAACCCGCGCACCAATTCGTTGAGATACGGCGCTCGAAATCCGCCGCCGCTGGAGACGCGTACGGCGAGCGCCGGGCTCACATCGTACCGTAGCGCGACTCGCGGCGAGAGCGCGCCTTCGTCCCGGCCATTCACGTTCGTCTGCGCTACCAGCGGCGCGGGAGTGGCCGCGGTAACGGTAACCAGACTCAGGTTTTCGTAATGGATCGTGTCCGCGCGGACGCCGACGAGCGCTTCGACGCGTTTGCCGCGCAGGTCGGCCTGAACGCCGAAGCCGCGCGAGGTCTGTGCGCCCGAGCCGAGCGCCTGGAGGGCGCCCGTCGGGCCGACTTGTCCGCTCGTGCCCGTAACGCGACGGCCGTCGATCCCAAGGGACAGCCCGGTCGTGCCCGCCGTCGTCGCGAAGCCTGCGGCATATCCGTTCTCGGTCGTCGGTACGTGCTGCGTGTAGCGCAGCGAGCCGGGTTTGGTCGGGTAGACGTCGGCGAGGTTGTCGACCGTCGTATCGCGGGCATACCCCGAGAGCCGTAGCGTACCGGCGCCCATCCGGCGGCTGGCCGCGAGCGAGCCTTGCCGTAAGGAGCGGTCGAAGGCATAGTTCGGCCGGCCTTCATCCTGATGGTCGGACGCCGCGATAGCGCCGGCTTCGAACGTCGTCCGGCCGTCGTCGAAACGCCCCCGAAGATGCGTCACGCCGCTCGTACTGACCGCGGCGTGATCGAGCGGCGACGAAATCGACGGCGGCAGATCGCGATACGCGAAGCGCGTCGCGACGCTCGAAAGGGAAACTCCGACGGTCGAGCCCAGCGGAACGCGTAGTTGCAGCCCGGTGCGCTGATCGGAATTGGCGCCCGCCCCGAGCGTCAGCCGCCCGTCGGCGGTAACGCCGAGCCCGGTGCGCGGGCCGAAGCTCGCGATATCGAGCGCGCCGCCGATCGCCCCGGAGCCGTAGAGTGCCGAACCGGCGCCGCGTAAGAGTTCGACGCGCTGAATCTCGTCGGTGGGATAGGCTTGCCAATCGATCTGACCGCCGAAGCCGTCTTGGGCCGGAATGCCGTCGACCAGCACGGCGCCGCGATCGTTCCCCGCGCCGGAAAAGGACGCGCGCAGCTGGCCGTAATTGGTGAACGCGCTGTTGCTGCGCGTCCGGTCGAAACCGGGGAGCGCTCGCAAGAGCCGATCGACGGAGGTCGCCGGAGCGAGCGCGACGGTGCCGCGGTCGAGCAGCGACGCGGCGAGCGGGAGGTCGTGCAGATTTTTCGTGGATCCCGTCGCGACCGCCACGGAGCCGATGACTGGGAGAACGCGGACGAGCACCGCGCGCGTCGGCCCGGTGCCGAGACGAACGTGCAGCGCGACGTATCCCGTCTTACGGACTTCCGCTGCGACCGCGTCGAAGCCCGGCCACGGCATCGCACGGCCGTCCGCTGCCGTGCTCTCCGCATCGTCCGCGCCCGCCGCGTCGGCATAATCGACCGTCGCTTGCGCGACCCCGCGACCCTCCTCGTCGAGCACGACCACGGTACCGGAATTCGGGACAGACGGGGGCGGCGTCGCGAAGGCGACGAGTGCGGCGAGCAAGACGTCGATGCTAGATCAGGTCTCCTCGGAGGGCCGCGACGGCCGCGCTCACACGATCGCGAACCCCGAGCTTGCGAAATAAGTGAAGCAGATGCGTCTTCACGGTCGCCGGAGCGCAGGACAAGCGGTCCGCAATTTCTTCGTTCGTGTACCCATCGGTCAAGAGGCGCAGAATTTCCCGTTCGCGCGGCGAGAGATGCGGAGCGGCGGGCTTGCCGGTGGCGAGCGGGCGGTGCAGGAGTATCGTCGAGATCTCCGGATCGAGCCAGGTCGCCCCCGCAGCGACGGCTTTGATCGCTTGGACGAGTCGGGGCTGCGATGTGGTCGCCATGCAGCATGCGTTCGCGCCGGCGTCGAGCGCCGCCCGGAGGCAATGCTCGTCGATGTCGCGTTTGAGCGAGACGATGCCGACAGCGGGCCGGCGCCCTTTGGCGAGGCGAATGAATTCCAAACCTTCGGGGTCGGGCCGGTTAGAGAGCGGAAGGTTCACCAGCATGACGTCGAGGTGCTCGAGATCGAGCAGCAAGCGGGCCTCGAGCGCGGAAGAAGCCGACCCCGCGACGCGCAGTTCGGAATCTTCGTCGATGAGGGCTAGAAGCGCGCCGCGAGTCGTATCCCGGTCCGCCACGACGGCGACCGAAATGGTGGCGTGCGCCTCGCTACGCCGGAATTCTCGCTGGATCATGAGCCTACGCTCCTCGGAAAGCGAACGACCGTGAAAGCTACGGGGCTCGCACATACAAACTACGTAGACGCCACGAAACTCCCTTTCGTCCTGAGCAAAACTAGATGCAGATTTCATGTAGGCCGAACGGCCGACTTTTATCTGAGGGCTTCCCAGGATAGCGTAGATGCACGTATCGGCCCGTACCGGTCGGACGATCTGTGGAGTTGATTGCTATGAAACGTTTATATGTCGGCGCGGCCGCGGTTGGCGCGCTCGCACTCGGCGTTGTTGGCGTGCTGCGGCCTGGTACGGCGCAAGAGAAAGTTTCTCTCGCGAGTATGTCTGCGGACAGCGCCCAATGGGTCATGCCTAGCCTTAATTACGCCAATACGCGTAATTCGACGCTCAACGAAATCACGGCGGATAATGCGAAGAACCTGAAAGTCGCGTGGACGATGTCTACGGGCGCGACGCGCGGTCACGAAGGCCAGCCCCTGGTCGTCGGCGACACGATGTACTTCGAATCCGCCTATCCCAATCACGTGTTCGCAGTCGACCTCAACGACTATCACACGAAGTGGGAGTACACCCCGAAAGAAGATCCCTTCGCGGTCTCGGTCGCCTGTTGTGACCTGGTAAACCGCGGCGTCGCGTACGGCGACGGTAAAGTCATCGTCGACGCGCTCGACGGCCAGGTGATCGCGCTCAACGCGCAGACCGGCAAAGTCGTCTGGAATTCGAAGAACTCCGATGCGGAAGCCGGCCAGACCCTCACGGCCGCTCCGCTCGTCGTCAAAGACAAAGTCATCGTCGGCGTGTCCGGCGGCGAATACGGCGTACGCGGTAACCTCACCGCGTACAACCTTACCTCCGGTAAGAAGATGTGGCGGGCGTACAGCACGGGCCCGGACAAGGACGTGCTGATCGGCAGCGACTTCACCGGACCAAAAAACCAAGGCACCTCGACGTGGCACGGCGACCAATGGAAGGTCGGCGGCGGCACGACGTGGGGCTGGTACTCCTACGATCCCGAACTCAATCTCGTGTACTACGGCACCGGCAATCCGGGCACGTGGAATCCCTCGCAGCGTCCCGGCGATAACAAGTGGTCGATGACCATCTTCGCGCGCAACCCCGATACGGGCCAAGCCAAGTGGGCGTTCCAAATGACGCCGCACGATGCGTGGGATTACGATGGCGTCAACGAGATGATCCTCGCCGATATCAACGTCCACGGTACGAAGACGCCGGCGCTGGTTCACTTCGATCGCAACGGCTTCGCGTACGAACTCGACCGTCGCACCGGCAAATTGCTCCTGGCGAAGAAGTTCGATCCAGCCGTCAATTGGGCGACGGATATCGACATGAACACCGGTCGTCCCAACGTCGTCGCGGCGAAGACGCCGAAAGCCGGCGTCAACGTCACCGGCATCTGTCCGGCGGCCATGGGTTCGAAGGACCAGCAGCCTGCGTCGTTCGATCCGCAGACCGGCTACTTCATCGTTCCGACCAACCACAATTGCATGGATTACAAAGCTTTTGCGGTTAAGTATAAGTCAGGCTTCCCGTACGTCGGCGCCATCGTCAAGATGTTCCCGGGCCCGGGCGGCAATCGCGGTGCGGTCATCGCCTGGGATCCCAACGACGGTAAGATCGTCTGGACCGACCCGGAGAAGTTCCCCGCCTGGAGCGGCACGCTTACCACGGCCGGGGGCGTTTCCTTCTACGGCACCATGGACGGGTTCTTCAAGGGCGTCGACACGAAGACGGGCGCGGAACTCTATAAATTCAAGGTTCCGTCCGGCATCATCGGCAACCCGATTACCTACACGCACAACGGAAAGCAGTACGTGGCAGTATTCTCCGGCGTGGGTGGCTGGGCTGCCCTCGGGCTTGCGGCGGGTCTCACCAACCCCACGGCCGGGCTCGGTGCGGTCAACGCCGCTCTGGACCTCGGTAGCTACACGCAACTCGGTGGGGACGTGGTGGTCTTCTCGCTCTAGTCTCGGGTACGTCCGAGAGAGAACACGATCGCCGGCCTGGTGTTCGCACCGGGCCGGCATCTCTGTCCAACACCATCATCGCGATCACAGGACGTTCATGCAAAAACACTTGCTCCGCATCGGCATGTTGCTCGGCGCGCTCGGCGCCGCCACCCTTTCGCCGGCCGTCGCGCGCGCGGCCGATTTGCGCGTGTGTGCCGACCCGGATTACATACCGTTTTCCAACCGCGCGGGTACCGGGTTCGAAAATCAGATCGCCGCGTACGTCGCCAAGGCGATGGGCGCGAAACTGGTCTACCGCTTCGCCACGACGCGCGGTCCCGGCGGCTTCGATCAGTTCGTGCACGAAGAACTTAACGGCCACAAGTGCGACGTCGTTATGGACGTGCCGTACGCGAGCGATAACGTCTTGACGACGCATCCGTATTACGTCTCCTCGTACGTCTTCGTCTATCCCAAAGCGAAGCATTACGATATTACCTCGATGGACTCGCCGATTCTCAGAGATCTCAAGATCGGTTTCGAAGCGGATACGCCGGCCGAGAACGGGCTTAAATTGCGGACGCTGATCCTACACGCGGTCCCGTTCGATTCGGCGGATTCGCCGTCGGGCTCGCCGACCGAAATGCTCGACGCCGTCGGAAGTAAGGTCAACGTCGGCGTGACGTGGGAGCCCGCCATCGGTTACTTCTTGAAGTCGCGTCCGAAGCTCACGGTCGTCGCCGTTCCGAACAGCCGTAGCCAAGGGTCGCCCGAGCAGTACGCTTTCCCCATGGCGATGGGCGTACGGGCCGGCGATACCAAGACGCGCGACCGGCTCAACGCCGTGATCGACGCGCACCGATCGCAGCTCACCGCGATCCTCACCCGTAACGGCGTCCGGCTCTTCAAGCCCAACGATCTGGCCGTACGATGAGTGCCGCCGGCTTACCTAAAATTGGCGTCGTGGGCGTCGGACGCATGGGTGCGGGGATCGCCCTGCGTCTTAACGACGTCGGCTACACAATAGCGGCCGTCTACGACGTATACGCGCCGTCTGCGGAGGCCGTTGCGAAACAAACGGGAGCGCAAGTCGCTACGGACTTGGCCCGCGTAACGGCGCTCTCGGACGTCATCATCACCGTCGTTACCGACGATGCGGCGATGCGGAAAATTTTTGCCGCCGGCGGAGATTCGCTGCTGACGGCGGCGACGGGAAAAACCTTCGTCAATTGTGCGACGGTCTCGCCCGCCTCGCACATCGAAGCTATCGCCCGCGCGGAGCAGGCCGGCGCGCACGCGGTCGAAGCGCTGATGGCGAGTTCCATTCCGCAGGCGCGTGAAGGCACGCTGTATCTCATGATCGGCGGCGCGAAGAGCGTCTTCGAGCGGTTGCAGCCGATGCTCGAGAAGATGAGCAAATCGCTGCGCTACATCGGTCCCGCCGGGTCCGCGGCGCAAGTTAAGGCGCTCGTCAACATGGTGATGAATATCAACACGGCGGGTCTCGCGGAGGGCCTCGGCATCGGCGACGCGCTCGGCCTGGATCTGACGATGTTGCGCGAAGTATTTTCGCAAACCGGTGCGAACTCACGCGTGCTCGAGACCGACGGCCTCGACATGCAGAATCGCGAACACGACGTTTATTTTTCCGGCGCGCACGCGGCGAAAGATTCGCACATCGCGATCGCGCTCGGCAAAGAAGCCGGACTCGACGTTCCCGTCGCCGAGGCGAGTGCGGCGCAATTCGACCGTATGGTCGCCGTCGGAATCGGGGAACTCGATAAATCGGGCGTTGCGGAACTGACGTTTAAGTCCCGCGCGTTAACTCACCAATCGAAGAAGTAGGAGTCATACGATGAACAGCGCAGCAACCGGCCAAAAAGTAGTCCCGCTCATGAGTTCCAGCGTCGCAGGTCCGCTTGGCGCGATCCATCTTCCCCGTCTATGGACGAAGCTTACGCTCCATCATGCGGGAATGTTGCCCGACGGTTACGATCACGCCGGCGGCGGCTTCGATCAGATGACGATCGACGCGCTCGGCCTCAAGCGCGACGCCGTTATCGCTTTCGTTAAGGATAAGAAGCCGACGTACGTTCAGTTCGAAAAATACGTGGCCGAGCAGAACGGCGGTTCGATCCCCAAAGAGAAGATCGACGCGCACAATGCGGCGATTCGCGGCTATAATCACGCCGATGACCTGGCGGCTAAAATGCAGTCGTCGTCCGGGGCGGCGTCTCATATCAAGGACGCGGTCACGCTCAACACGCTCGAAGATATGGACGAATTGCATACCAACGTCAACGGCTTGCGCTAAAGAGTCTAGGAGTTCTTCATGTCCTTCGGACTTCGGCGTACGGCGGCTACTTCGGTAGCCGCCGTCGCTCTCTTCGCGGCGTCGGTCGGTGCGTTCGCCAAGACGTCGCACGCCGCTGCCGGTGCGACGAGCGCATCGGAGCATGCCGCGCTCTATAGCGCCTCGCAAGCCACGGCCGGCAGTAAGGCGTATGGGGCGAATTGCGCTTCCTGTCACGGCGTGAACTTGGAAGGGGGCGTCGGTCCCGCGCTCACCGGCGCGACGCTGAACACGCTTGCCAAGAACACCAAGCTTTCGGTCGGCGATATGTTTACGTTCATTTCGCAACAGATGCCGCTCAACGCTCCGGCGAGTCTTTCAAAACCGCAGTACACGCAGATCATGGCGTACATTTTGAAGTATAACGGTTACCCGGCCGGCGCCAAAGAACTGACGTACGTTGCGGCGACGAATTCCAAAGTCGTCATCCACTCGGCGAAATAGTCTGATCGCAACGCAACGCCGAGTCGAACTCGACGACGGCGCATCGACCACGGTCGAAATCTGGGGCGAGCGCGGACCCGCGATTCTATGCGTGCATGGGATCACGAGTTCGCGTCGCTCGTGGACGCGCTTCGCCGAGCGATTCTCCGGCACCCATCGTATCGTCGCGTACGATCAGCGCGGTCACGGCGATAGTGCGGGCGTCCTCGCTCCGATGACGCTTTCGCAAAGCGTTCGCGACCTCGCTACGGTCGCGGCTTCGCTCGGCGAGCCCGTCGCTACGCTGGTCGGCCATTCGTGGGGCGGTGCCGTCGCCTTACTCGGCGGCCTCGAACTGCGCCCCGCGCGGGTCGTCGCGATCGACCCGATGATCGTCGTGCCCGCCGGTACGTTCGAGACCGAATACGTCGACGATCTGCGCCAGTTTTTCGCGACGCCACCGGCAGCGCGCGAGCCGCAGATTCGTGCGATGTATGCCGGCCTCGCTGCGGTCGACGTCGACGCCAAGATCCATGCGATGAGCGCGATGTCGGTCGAATCGCTCGAGCATCTAGGGCAAGACAACCACGTCGATGCGGGCACCTGGGATTTGCGCGAGCGGATCGCCTCGTATCCCGTTCCGCTGCTGGTACTTGTTGCCGGAATCGAATCGGTGTTGTCGGCTGGCGATGTCGCGTTCTTACGCGAACGCGGCGGGGCGAACGTAGAGATTCGGAGCTTTCCGAACGACGGCCATAACCTGCATCGAACGGCTTTCGATGAATTCTCCGATGCGGTCGAACGTTTCATCTAACGTTCGCAGCCGTGGCGTTCTCGCGGTCGCGCTGGCAACGGCAGTCGCGGCCGCCGCTCCGCTCGAAGCAGCCGGCGTCGCAACGCCGGGACACCGGGCTCCCGCCTTCGTTCTGGATCGGCCGGAAGGCGGAGTGCTATCCCTCGCGCGCTTCGCGGGACACCCGCTGCTCATCAACGTCTTCGCGGCGTGGTGCGCTACGTGCCGCGTCGAGGAACCGCTGCTCGTTCGCGCCTATGCGAAGTACAAGGGTCGCGTGATGTTTCTCGGTGTCGACGAACAGGAAGGCGCCGCGCGGGCTACGGCCTACGCGCGAGAACTACGCGTTCCATATCCCATCGCACTCGACGATGGTCCGTTCGCGGCGTCTTACGATACGTCGAAGATTCCCGAAACGATTCTCGTGGACGCGCGTGGAACCGTCCGAGCCGTCTACCGCGGACTCGTCTCGGCTCGGGAATTGGATCGCACGCTCGCGCTGATCGCCAAAAAGGAATAGTATGGACCGCCGCTCGTTTCTCGTCCTCGCCACGGCCGCGATCGCAGCCGGGCAGCCGCTCGCGGCTCACGCCGACGCGCTGATCGGACGCTCGCTGACGCAGCGCGAATTTTTCGCCGCGTTGCCCGCACCGCAGCCGGGGGATTGGTCGCGCGTCATCATGGGGTCGGGCGTCCGATACGATAAACAAATGGGCTTCGGCCTCGAGAAGAGCGCCGCCGGCGATTTACATTTCGTGGAAACGCAAATCGGCGAAGCCGGCGGCATCGCCTGCAACCCCAATACTTTAAAGAAAACGTATCTGCGCGAGCGACATTTCGGCTCGCTCGTTACCGAAATGTCCGTCGCGGCGATCGTCGCCCGTTCGGGCAGTATGTTGACGCGCTGGGCCGATGTTGACGGCGGCCAGAGCCAGGCCGCGCACGATGCGAAGATGCGCTTGCTCGACGTCGCGTATCTCTACGACGAACGGAAGATGAAGATCCGGTCCGTTGCCCCGCGCTCGCTGCGTCTGGGCGGTGCCATCCACGAAACGACCCACGTCGTCGGCGATTTTCCGCCCGGCGAACGCCTGGAGCGTCTCGAGATCTGGCATACCACGGCCGTGCCGTTCGGCGTCGCGCGGTATCGCGCGACGGTACGCGAACTCGATCCGTTCGATTTCACGTTACGAACGTATGGGCGTGCGTTCAAAACGGCGCTTGCGATACCGCTCGCGCAGCTTCGCGCCATGACGCCCGCCGGCATCACCGTCGCATCTTAAGCGCCGGCGCGGATATGCCAGCAGATCGGCTTGAACGCGTAGTTATTCGACATTTCGGCAGAGCATGCGGTCAAGCCGACCAGGAGATCCATTTCGGCGAGCAGCTCGATGGAGTCGCCGGCTTTGGAAAGCGGCGGCTTCACGACGAGCTTTCCGTCACGCTCGATCGCAACGTTCATGAAGACGTTGAACGTCGTTCCGATCGTATCGGGCGCGATGCCGAAGCGCGCGAAGGCGTCGCGTAGGTTCCCAAAGCAGCTCGGGTGCGGCTGGGTCGCGCCGTAGATAATTTCGAACGTCTGCTGGCTGCAGGGCGTCAGGAGAAAGTCGTGTCGCCCGACGGTATCCCGGCCGATCGTAAACATCGGGCGGCTGCGGTTGGAGTACAAAACGTGTCCCGTCGTGAGGAAGAGCGTCGCGGCGTAATCGAGGCTGCGTCCCGAAGATAGCGTTTCGCCGCGATCCCCCTCGCAGAAGGCGAAGAGGTCCGCGACCTGTTCGCCTTCGGGGTCTTCGACGACGAGCGTCTCTCCCGCGCGCAACAGAAACGCGGTGCCGCTCTGCGGCGCGATGCGCTGGCGGACTACGGGCGAAACGGACACGCCCACTCCCGCGGTAACGGACGGCCCGCGTATTGCCGCGCTTCCGAATGGTCCCCGAATTCGGCGAGATTTGGGTTGAGCGAGCCGTCGAGCTCGATTTCACGCGACCGGATGCGTTCTTGCAGACGCGCGAACTGGCCGCGCGCTTTGAGTTCTTCGAACTGTTCGTGGGCGTTGAAGACGAGCGTCGGAAAAGCGAAGCGCCGTGCGGAGCGCGTGCTTTCGGGGTGTAAGCCGACGACGAAAAAACCGGTCTGCGCGAAACTATACGAGAATGTCGGGTCGGCCGGATCTTTGGAAACGCGCGAATCCCATGCGTGAACGGAGCGATCGAGCTCGTAAAGCCGCCGTAGCTGGCTCCAAAGCGCGCCCTCAAATGCGAGGTCCGGGTCGGCGTCCGTTTCGAAGCCGGCGAATACGGCGACGTACGTCGTAAACAGACTCTCGAAGCCTTTACGCTCGCTTGCGAATGCGAAGAGGTCCCGGGCGAGGCCCGCGGTGGAAGCGGGGTCGTCGAGCTTTCGATACGTTCCGAAGCGATACGCACCGGTCGCGATGGCCGATTTAGCACCCAGGCACGAAAACGTCGGGTCGATGATGAAATCGCGAAACGACGAATGGGCGGCGCGCTCGAAGGTGGTCGGACGAGCGGTCTCGAGCAAACGGACGAGATCCTTGCCGTCGAAGGCCGCATAGCTGCTATTGGCTCTCGCGAGAGCGGAATCGAACGGGTTCGTCTCCCAGGCCGATTGTAAGAATTCGAACGTTGCACTCATGGGCTTCGTACGTCGTGCCCAGGCCCGGCCTTCCTAAACGCGGCTCCTCGGCACGCAGCGAACGGGCGCGCGATTACCGGGCGGCGAACCGTCCGCGTCGACGTTACTACGAGGGAGTCCGCCCGATGGCACGTACGATCGAACGACCGACCCCGGGATCTGCAGAATTCGCTACCTTTCGCGAGCAGCGCACGCGTTACGAAGCCGCGGTCGCCCGCGGGAAAGGGCGCCGCGAACCGGGTTCCGGCGCGACCGATCGCACGATTTCCGACGTGCCGCTCAGGGCGCTCTATGGACCCGCGGACGATGCAGAGCGCGATCTCGCGCGCGACGTCTCGTATCCCGGTGAGTATCCGTACACGCGCGGTATCCATGCGGGCGGCTATCGTGAGCGCCTCTGGACGATGCGTCAATTCGCTGGTTTCGGGAACGCGAAACAGACGAACGAGCGCTACCATTTTCTGCTGGCGCAGGGCCAGGCGGGTCTGTCGGTCGCTTTCGATATGCCGACGCTCATGGGGTTCGATTCCGATCAGCCGCAAGCGCGCGGGGAGGTCGGAAAGTGCGGCGTCGCGATCGACTCGCTGCGCGATATGGAGGAGCTTTTCGCGGGCATCGACCTCGGTTCCATTACGACGTCGATGACGATCAACGGCCCCGCACCGATCGCGCTCGCGCAATACATCGCGACGGCCGAAGGGAAAGGTACGCCGCGCGCGGCGCTCGGCGGCACGCTGCAGGCCGACATCCTCAAGGAATATATCGCGCAGAAAGAGTGGATCTTTCCGCCGCGTCCGCACGTGCGCCTCATCGTGGACATGATGAAATTCTGCACGGCCGAAATGCCGAAATGGAATACGATCTCGGTGAGCGGTTATCACATTCGCGAAGCCGGTTCTACCGCCGCGCAGGAGCTCGCATTCACGCTCGTCGACGGGTTCGCGTACGTAGAAGCGGCGATGAAAGCCGGCATGGATATCGATTCGTTCGCACCGCGGCTCTCCTTTTTCTTCAACTCCCATATGGATTTTTTCGAAGAGATTTGCAAATTTCGAGCGGCTCGCCGCATCTACGCGCGTCATATGCGCGAGATCTACGGCGCGAAGGATCCACGTTCGTGGACTTTGCGCTTCCATACGCAAACCGCCGGCTGCAGCGCGACGGCGCAGCAGCCGGAGAACAACATCGTGCGCGTCGCGTTCGAAGCGATGGCCGCGGTGCTCGGCGGAACGCAATCGCTGCATACGAATTCGATGGACGAAGTACTCGCACTGCCGACGGAGAAAAACGTCGAGATCGCATTACGGACCCAACAAGTACTGGCGTATGAAACCAACGTGACAAACGTCGTCGATCCGTTGGGCGGCGCGTACTTCGTCGAAGCCTTGACCGACGAACTCGAGCGGCAGGCCGAAGCATACTTCGCGCAGATCGCCGAGTTCGGCGGCGTGGTCGAAGCGATCGAAGCCGGATTTTTTCAGCACGAAATTGCCGATGCGTCGTATCGTTATCAGCGCTCGCTGGAAACCAAAGAGCGCATTATCGTCGGCGTGAACGCGTTCGAGCGACCGGAAGAAGCGCAAAATCTGGATTTGCTCAAAATCGGCAGGGACGTCGAAGAGGGCCAAGCGCGCGCCGTCCGCGACGTTCGTGCGGCGCGCGACGCGGGGGCCGTCCAAGCGGCCCTCGCCGCCCTCAAGCGCGCTTGCTCCGACGAGTCGATCAACGTGATGCCGCCGCTGATCGGCGCCGTCAACGCGCTCGCGACCGAAGGTGAAATCGTCGGCGCGATGGTCGAGGTCTACGGTCGTTACGTCGAGCGGGCGGCGTTTTAAGCGCCGGTTGCTCTAGCGGGCGCACGCTGCTTTAGGAGCGAAACGAATCGTCTCTGGAGGATAGCGTGAACATTACTCTATTTCAGCGTCGAAGCGCCGCCGGTTTAACGGCTCTGGCTACACTCGCGCTCTGCGTCTCTACCGCCCGTGCGCAATCGCCGACCGTGCCGGTTAACGTAAAAATTCCGGTCGAACTGACGGCTCAGGTCACGTCGCTGACCGCACGGGTCGGCGACACGTTCACCTTCAAAACGAAGAAAGAGCAAAAGCTCGGCGATCTCGTCGTGCCGGCGGGAACCCCGGGACATGGGCGAGTCGCGATCGTCGTACCCGCACACGACCGCCAGAACGGTACGCTGGCACTCCAAGCCGATAGTATCGATTTACCGGGTGGGCAATCGGTCTGGGTGAACGTCGACAACGCGAAGCCCATGCGCGGCCACCTCTCCAATCGGCACACGCATTTCTCCATCATCCCCTTGCCCATCGGCATCGTGCCCATCTCGAAAACGCGCGTGGATGGCAACCTGGTCCTCGAGCCGGGGACGCCGTTTACCGTCGTCACGATCCCGCCACGAAAATCGCCCGCGCCGCTCATGACGGCCGCGCCGACGATGTCGCCCGCTGCAACGATGTCGCCCGCGTCGAAGATGTCGCCCTCGGCGAAGATGTCACCCGGGTCGATGATGTCGCCCGGGTCGATGATGTCGCCCTCGGCGAAGATGTCGCCCGGGTCGATGATGTCGCCCTCGGCGAAGATGTCGCCCGGGTCGATGATGTCGCCGTCGTCGATGATGTCGCCGTCGTCGATGATGTCGCCCTCGCCGATGATGTCGCCCTCGCCGATGATTTCGGCATCGCCGAAGGCGTCGGCCTCGCCGCTGGCGAGCGCCTCACCCTAGCGTGCTCGGGCCGTCCGTGGCGATTCGGGCGTTCGCCGGCGTGTGCGGCGCGGTTGCAGTCGCAATCGCGTTGCCGGCCGGTGCGCTCGAAGGGCCCTACGTAGCGATTTCGACGCGCGTCGCGGTGAAGCTGAGCGAACGTTTGTCGTCCCAAGAAGCGCATTCCGGCCAGACGTTCGCGTTCGAAACGACCTCCAGCGTCGCCCTCGACGGGCTCTTCCTTGCTGCCGGCACGCACGGGCACGGCGTCGTCGTGACGGCGCGTGCGGCACGTGGGCCCCACCCGGGGGAACTGCGGCTCGCCGCGCGGACGCTCGACATCGGCAACGGCCGAACGCTCGCCGTCGGGCTGGAACCGGGCCAGCTCGAGCGGACGCTCGCGGGTGACGCCCGCGGGTTCCCCGTTCCAGTCGGCGGAGCGCCGGTGTACGTGGGAAGCGCTCGAAGTACGAACGTTGTCTTCGAGCGCGGAACGCCGTTCATCGTCGTCGCTCCGCCTCCCGAGACGGTCGAGGCGACGCCCGCGGCGGGATAAGCGTTGCGCCCGTCGCGAAGATTCCCCGACTATGTCCACCGATAGACCGCTTCGCGTCATCGTCGCTAAGGCCGGGCTCGACGGTCACGATCGCGGCGCGAAAGTGATCGCGCGCGCGCTGCGCGACGCCGGCATGGAAGTCATCTATACGGGTCTGTTTCAGTCGCCCGAACAGATCGTGCAGACCGCGATCCAAGAAGATGCCGACGGCATCGGGCTTTCGATCCTTTCCGGCGCGCACATGACGCTCTTTCCGGCCGTGATCGAGCAACTCGCCGCACAGGGTGCGGGTGACATCGTCTTTTTCGGCGGCGGAACGATTCCGGCGGACGACGCGCGGGAACTGCGCGTGCTCGGCGTTCGAGAGATCTTTACGCCGGGCGCTCCGCTTGCGAACATCGTCGAGTTCGTCGAACGCGAGTGCGGCGCGCGCCGCGAACTCGTCGGCTAAAGACGGTATGAAGGTTCGTACTCGCGTCGCCCCGTCCCCGACGGGCGACCCGCACGTCGGCACGGCCTACGTTGCGTTGATGAACTATTGTTTCGCGAAACGACACGGCGGCGAATTCGTCTTGCGCATCGAGGATACCGATCGTAAGCGCAGCACGCCGGAGTCGGAGCGGGTGATCTTGGAGGCCCTGCAGTGGCTCGGCCTCGCTTGGGACGAAGGGCCGGATATCGGCGGCCGGTACGGCCCGTACCGGCAGAGCGAACGGCTCGAGATTTACGCCGAACATGCCGCGCGGTTACTCGCCGACGGCAACGCCTTTCGCTGCTATTGCAGTGCCGCACGGTTGGACGCGATGCGCGAAGACCAGCGCCGCCGCAGCCTGCCGCCGGCGTACGACGGACGATGCCTCGAACTCGGCGCTGCCGAAATCGGCGCGAACGAAACGGCCGGCGTGCCGAGCGTCGTGCGCTTGCGCGTTCCGCGCGAAGGCGGCGTGACGATCGACGATCTGCTGCGCGGTCCGATCCACTTCGAATGGAACGCGGTCGACATGCAGATCCTCGTCAAGAGCGACGGCTGGCCGACGTACCATCTCGCGAACGTCGTCGACGATCATCTCATGGCGATCACGCACGTGTTGCGCGGCGAAGAGTGGATCAGTTCGGCACCAAAACATCTGTTGCTGTATCGGGCGTTGGGGTGGGAGATGCCCCGCATCGCGCACTTGCCGTTACTGCGCAACGCCGATAAGTCGAAGCTCAGCAAACGTAAGAATCCGACGAGCATTCTCTTCTACGAACGCATGGGCTATCTGCCTGAGGCGGTCGCGAACTTTCTCGGCCTCTTCTCCGTACCGCCGGTCGACGGAGAAGAACTGATGGATCTCGCGACGATGGTCGAAGGCTTCAGCCTCGATCATATCGCCCTCGGCGGTCCCGTCTTCGACATCAAAAAGCTCGATTGGCTCAACGCGCGCTATATCCGCGAGACGCTCGACGTCCCGCAATTGATGGAGCGCGCGCACCGGTGGGCGTTCAACGAGCGCTATCTCGGCGCGATCGCGCCGCTCGCGCAACAGCGTATCGAGCGGCTTTCCGATCTCGGACCGTTGCTCGCCTTCTTCTTCGCAGGGCGTATCGCGATCGAAGCGGACGACCTTCGCGGCGGAAAGCTCGACGATATCGCGTTGCGAAAGGCCTTCGTCATCGCGCTCGCGCTTTTCGATGCGCTTCCGTCGTGGCAGGCGGCCCCAGTGCAAGACGCGATCCGGCGCGTCGCCGATGTGCTCGGCGTGAAGCTGCGCGATGCGATCCGGCCGTTCTACGTCGCGATCACGGGCAGCGCGCAATCCGTGCCGCTCTTCGATTCCATGGCCCTTCTCGGGCGCGATCTCGTACGCGAGCGGCTGCGCGTCGCGCTCGAGCTGCTCGGCGGCGCGACGAAAAACGAAGTGGAGGCTTGGAAGCAATTGATACTCGACGCGCATTCGGAGATCGCGCCCGGCGGTAACGCGGCGTGAGCGCACACGTTCGCGCGGTGGTTCTGGCCGCCGGGAAGGGCACGCGCATGAAGAGCGTGCGCCCGAAAGTGCTGCACGAGTTGTGCGGCCGGCCGATGCTGTGGTTCGTGCTGCGCGCGCTGCACGAAGCGGGCGTCGACGACGTGACGGTCGTGACCAATGGCGACGTCGCGCCGCACGTCGAAGCGATCGCAGGCTCCGCGGGACACGAGTCCGCTCGCGCGGTGCTGCAGGAACCGCAGCTGGGCACCGGTCACGCGGTGCAGATCGCCCTCGCCCATCTCGAACCGCGCGACGGTACGCTCCTGGTTCTCAACGGCGACATGCCGCTGGTCGAAGTGGATCTCGTTCGCTCGGCGATGGCGCGCGCCGGCAACGCGCTCGCCCTCGTTACGGCGCGCATGCCGTTGCCGTCGAATTTCGGGCGCATCGTCCGGCGCGGCGAACACGTCGTACGCATCGTCGAAGCGCGCGATGCCGACGAAGGCGAATTGCTCCTGGACGAAATGAACGCCGGCCTCTACGCGTACGACGAAGCGAAACTGCGCGCGGCCGTCGCCGAGTTGACCAACGATAATTCGCAGAACGAATACTACTTGACCGATACGATCGGAAACTTCACGTCGCGCGGCGAGACGATCGTCCCGGTCGTCGCCGCGAACTATCGCAGCGTGCTCGGCGTCAACGATCGCAGCGAACTCGCGGCCGCGGCCGCGATCCTGCGCGCGCGGCTATGCGAGCGGTACATGCGCGAGGGCGTTACGCTCGTCGATCCGGCCTCGACGTATCTCGAACCCGGGCTCAGCATCGCGGCCGACGTTACGATTCTGCCCAATACGACGATCGCGCGCGGCACGACGATCGGCGCGCATAGCGAGATCGGTCCGAATTGCCGCTTGCAGGGCGCGCGTATCGGCCAACACGTCGTGGTCTGCGAAAGCGTCATCATCGATAGCGCGATCGGCGATTTCTCGACCGTCGGACCGTTCGCGCATATTCGCGGAGGAGCGGACATCGGCACGGGCGCGCGCATCGGCAATTTCGTCGAAGTGAAAAAGTCGCAACTCGCGCCGGGCGTGAAAGCGAATCACCTCGCGTATATCGGCGACTCCACCGTCGGCGAACGGACCAACGTGGGCGCCGGGACGATTACGGCGAATTTCGACGGGAAGCAGAAGCATGCGACGACGATCGGTCGCGATGTCTCGATCGGATCGAATTCGACGCTGATCGCGCCCGTGACGATCGGCGACGGCGCTCTCATGGGTGCCGGCTCAGTCGTGACGCGCGACGTTCCCGCAGGCGCACGCGTCGTCGGCAACCCGGCCAAACCCCTTAGCACAAAAACCGGCCTCTAAGCGGGCCGTTTCGGGAGTCTTACGCATGGTTCGACGCGTCTTCTTCGCCCTCGCCCTGCTCGCGTGCGCCGGCGGGACGGACGCCCTCGCGCAGGGCACCGGTAGCTCGAGCGGCATCGACCTGGGTAATCTCGATCGCACGTGCAAGGCCTGCGACGATTTCTACCAGTTCGCCAACGGCGGCTGGATCGCGAAGCATCCGATCCCGGCGGCGTATGCGAGTATCGGAAATTTCAACGTCCTCTACGATCGCAACCTCGCCGTGCTTCACGGTTTGCTCGACGATCCGGCGCTGCGCGTGGCGACTCCGGGTACCAACGCGCGAAAGCTCGGCGATTTCTATGCGGCCTGCATGGATCCGAGCGCGATCGCTGCGGCCGGCCTCGCGCCGCTGACGCCCGAGTTCGCCGCGATCGCGCGTGCGACCGATGTGCGCGCCCTCGGCAGCCCGCTCGCAGCGCTCGCCGCCGACGGCGTCGCTGCGTTCTTCAACGTGTCGGGCGGCTCGGACGCGCACGATAGCCGGACGACGATCGTTCAGTTGCGACAGGGCGGTTTAGGCCTGCCCGACCGCGATTACTACCTTAAAGACGATTCGAAAAGCGTGGCGTTGCGTGCGGCGTATACCGGCCACGTCGCCAAGACGTTCGTGCTGCTCGGCGACGCTGCGGCGGCGGCGTCGAACGAAGCGAGCGGCGTACTCGCGTTCGAGACCGCGCTCGCAACCGATCAACTCGGACGCGTCGAAATGCGCGATCCCGCCGCGACCGATCATAAGCTGACCTTCGCCGAGCTTCGCGCGCTCGCGCCCGGATTCGATTGGAACGCGTACTTCGCGGCCGCCGGCATACCGACGACCGTGCCGGTCAACGTCGCGGAGCCGAAGTACTTTGCGGCGCTGTCCGCCCTGCTCGCCACGACGTCGCCCGAACAGCTGCGCGCCTATCTGCGCTGGCAGACGACGCGGGCCTTCGCTCCAGCGCTCGCCGGCCCGATCGACGACGAGAATTTTGCGTTTTACGGCAAGACCCTCAGCGGCACGACGGAACAGCTTCCGCGCTGGAAGCGCTGCGTCACCGCGACGGATCAAAACTTGGGCGAGGCGCTCGGCCAGCTTTACGTCGCCAAAGCGTTTCCCGCATCGGCCAAGAGCGCGGCGCTCGAACTCGTCGGCAACCTTCGCTCCACCTTGCGGGACGATTTCGCCACCTTGGCCTGGATGACGCCCGCGACGCGCGCGCGAGCGATTGCGAAACTTGACGCATTCGGGTTGAAGATCGGCTATCCCGATGTGTGGCAGAGCTACGCAAAGCTCGAGATCGCGCCGAACGCGTACGTGCGCGACGTCGCGGCGGCCGCCGCGTTCCGGCGCGCCGATTCCCTGGGACGCATCGGGAAGCCCGTGGATCGCGCGCGCTGGGGCATGACGCCGCCGACGGTCAACGCGTATTACAATCCGAGTATCAACGAAATCGTCTTTCCCGCAGGAATCTTGCAGCCGCCGTTCTTCGATGCCGACGCCGACATGGCGGTCAACTACGGCGGCATTGGGGCGGTGATCGGGCACGAGGCGACGCACGGCTTCGACGATCAAGGCCGCAAGTACGGTCCGGACGGGAATCTTAGCGATTCGTGGTCGCCCGAAGATGCGGTGCGCTTCAACGCGCGTGCCGATTGCATCGTCAGACAGTACGATGCGCTCTCCCCCGCGCCGGACGTACTGGAAAACGGGAAGCTCGTGGAAGGCGAAGCGATCGCGGATATCGGCGGCATGACGATCGCGTATAAAGCGTTCGAAAAATGGCAAGCGACGCATCCGCGCCGCACGATCGACGGCTTCTCGCCCGAACAGCGTTTCTTCATGGGCTGGGCGCAGGTTTGGGCATCGAACGCCCGGCCCGAATCGATCGCTTTACGCGCGAAAACCGACGTGCACGCTTTCGACAAGTTCCGCGTGAACGCGACTCTTGCCAACATGCCGGAATTCGCTTCGGCGTGGTTCTGCACACTGAGCGAAGCGATGGTACGTCCGCCCGAGCAGCGCTGCCAGATCTGGTAGCGCTCCGGCGGTCTCCCGAGGCGCACCGTCGAAGGGCGACACGATGGCGCTGAAGGTCGTATTGCTCTCGCACTCACCCGACCCCGAGCGTGCCGTGGCGACTGCGGCGCGCAATTGTTACAGTCCGCGCGACATCGAAACGATCGACGAGAACTGGACGCCGGGCGAGATCGAGAAGATGGTGGGCCGCGTGCGCGATGCGGGCCATCTCTCGACCTTCGAGCATACGATGTTCACGTTCGGCGTGTCCGGGGTGTCGCGGGCGCTCACGCATCAACTCGTGCGTCACCGGCACATGTCGTACGAGCAGAAGAGTCAGCGTTACATCAAGCTGCACGGACAATTCGATTTCATCACCCCGCCCTCGATTGCGGCTCGGCCCGAGATCGTGGCAAAGTACGACGCGCTCATGACGCAGATCGCGGACTTTTACGCCGTGGCGCTCGCGGCGGGGATCCCCGCCGAAGACGCGCGCTTCGTGCTGCCCAACGCCGCCGAGACGCAGATCGTCATAACCGCCAATGCGCGGGCGCTGCTGGATTTCTTTTCGCTGCGGACGTGTAACAACGCGCAGTGGGAAATTCGCGAACTCGCGTTTTCGATGCTGCGCCTGGCGAAGCGCGCGGCTCCGACGCTATTCGTTCGCGCCGGCGCCACGTGCGTGCGCGGCTATTGTAACGAACCCAACGGTCCGGAGTGCCCGCGGTACGTGGTCGTGAAAAACCCCGTGGCGGCCCGGCGAGCGACGGGCATCACCGAAGATGGCCCGACGCGCGCGAACGACGAGATCGTCGCCGACCAGCAGACGGCCGCGCTCGCTGGTTAGATCTCGGCGCCGTACGGCGTGTCGGCGTGCATGCCGGCGTTAGCGGCGCGCCGGCGCCGGGCGGTCGCCGGCGCCGAAGCGCTCGAGCTCGGCGGCGAGGTCGAGCCGTCGCGTGACGGCCGTCGTAGCGTCGCTCGGCCCCCAGGCAGCGCGCGGCACGGGCCACATGATTTCAAATTCGTTGCCGTCGGGGTCGCGTCCGTACAGCGATTTTGTCGTACCGTGGTCGCTCGCCCCGCCGAGGGCATTGGCGCCGGCGAGCGCGGCATGGGCCTCGGCGATATCTTCGATCGCGGCGACTTCCCAGGCCAGATGGTACAGCCCGACGCTGCCGCGCGCGGGCGAAGGCGCGCCGGTTCCGACGGCGGCGAGCCCGAGGTCGTGGTGGTTCGGCGAACCGGGCGCGCGCAGGAATGCCATATCGTCGCCCATGCGGGCCACGGGCGTCAGGCCTAGGACGTCCCGGTAGAAGGCGACCGACCGCTCGAGGTCGCGGACGAACAGTACGGCGTGATTGAGTCGCGAAAGGCGGAGCATAGCGCAAACCTTAGCATCTTCGCTCGTTTCTCGTAAGCGGATACCGACGTGCCGCCCGCACCGCTATGAAAACCGGAGGTTTTCGTTGCCCTTAGAGCTTGCTCGGCGAGCCATTCCATATACGCCTTTCGACCGCGAGTTGAGCAACACGACGGTGGCGCTCGTGAGCACCGCGGGCGTGTACCTCGCATCGCAGGAGCCCTTCGACACCGATGGCGACGGTTCGTATCGAACGATTCCCTCGAATAGCGACGTGACCGATCTCCGAATCGCGCACGCGCACTACGACCATTCCGAAGCCGACAAAGATATAAACTGCGTCTTTCCGATCGAGCGTCTGCGCGAACTCGCGGCGGACGGCACCATCAAAGCCGTCAATGCCGACTTTTACGGCATGATGGGCTATACGCTGCGCATGAAACAAGTGATGGACGAGACGGGGCCGGAAATCGCGCGCAAGGTCGAGCGCAGCCAGACCGATCTCGTGCTCCTTACGGGCGGTTGACCGCTGTGTCATCGCACGGTCGTGCATGTCCAGCGCGCCATCGAAGCCATCGGTATCCCGACGATTCTCATTACGGTCGACCCCGCTCAGACGCTCCAAGCCCGGCCGCCGCGTGCGGTCCATCCGCTCGAGCGCGCGATCGGGACGCCCGTCGGACGGGCGGGGGACGTCGCCGGGCAACGCGACATCATCGTCCGGGCTCTGCAGGCGGTGCTCGACCCAATCGAGCCCGGATCCATTCGCGAACTCGAGTGAGCAAGCAGGGAGTATCCCGCCGCTCGGACGATACTCTACACCTCGAAGGGGGGTGAATACACATACATGGCAATTACCAAAGGTCGTAAGTCGACGTCGCGCGAGAGCTCGACGCTGAAGATCGGCGATGCCGCACCGGAGTTCGAGCTCAAATCGCAGCTCGGTCCGGCGGTCAAGCTTTCCGATTACAAGGGCAAGAACGTCGTCATCGCGTTCTATCCCTTCGCGTTCACGGCTGTTTGAGCCAGTCAAATGCCTTCGTACGAAGAGAATCTCGATCGTTTCGAAGGTTATGATGCCCAAGTCTTGGGCATCTCGATCGACTCCCAGCCCGCCAACGCTGCCTGGGCGAAATCGCTCGGCGGAATCACGTATCCGCTGCTCAGCGATTTCTACCCGCACGGTGGAATTGCGGAAACCTACGGCGTCCTTCGTAAAGAAGGTATGTCCGAGCGCGCCATCTTCGTCATCGACAAGACCGGCGTCATCCGTTACATCGACGTACATGATATCGAAGAGCAGCCCGACGAAGAACAGATCTTCGAAGAGCTGCGCAAACTCGGTTAGCACGCGCGTTTTCGAGCGAGCCGTGCGGTTCTCCGCGCGGCTCGTTCTTTGCGTCGTGCTGTGCGTCGCGGCATTCGCGTCCGTCTCTCCCGCCGCCGTACGCGCCGCGCCGACCTTCGTCGACAAGCGCGTCTCGGCCATCCCGCCGGCAAAGCTACTGGCCGAGCCCGGCCAACGGCTCGTCGATCCACGGCGCCAGCGTGCCGCTCGCAAGCTCGGCGAAACCGATCGGCCGCTCTTCTTTTTCTGGGCGTTTTCGCAAATCGCCGCCTTCGTCTATCTTTGGGCCTCGGGTTTGGGAGCGCGGCTACGCGATGCGCTCCGCCGGCGCGTGCGAGCGGCGTTCGCGGCCCGGGCCGCGTATGCGGCGGCGCTCGTCGCGATCGGCGCCGCTGCATCGTTTCCGGCATCGCTCGTGCGCTATCGCGTCGCGTATACGTTCGGCCTTACGACAGAACGCGCCGCGGCCTGGTATTTCGATGGTCTGCTGACGACGGCGCTCGACGCGGTGGTCTTCGGAGCGATCGTCGCCTGCGTTTTCGCCCTCGTCGATCGCACGCGCTTTTGGTATCTCTACGCGATGGCGGGGCTCTTCGTCTTAACGCTCGTGATGGCGTTCGTCGAACCCGTCGTCGTTTCACCGCTGTACAATCGCGTCGGTCCCGTGCCGGCGAGCGCGGCGGTGAGCGGACCGATCCGCGCGCTCGCCCGGCGCGCCGGCATCGGCAACGCGCCGATCGGGATTCGCAACGATTCGCTGCGCAGCGATATCGTCGAAGCGGAAGTCGAGGGTTTTGGGCCGACGACGCGCATCGTGCTCGGCGACGCGCTGCTCGACGACGCATCGACGGGAGAAGTCCTCGTGCTCGCCGCCCGCGAATTCGGGCACTACGCGCACGGCGATACGTTCCGGCTCTCGCTCTTTTGGACGTCGCTCTTCATTCTCTGCACGGCGCTTGCGGTCATCATCGCGGATCGCGTCACGTTTCGCCGCGACGACGATCCGCTCACGCGGCTCTCGCTCGTCTTTGCCTTCATGGGGCTGCTCGGGCTCGCGGTAACGCCGATCTATAACGGCTATTCGCGCAATCTGGAATCGCGCGCGGATTCGTATGCTCTCGCGCTGACGGGGGACCGCGCGTCGGCCGTTCGCGCGTACGTGCGCATCGCCGACGAAACGCTCGCGCCGCTCTGCCCGGCGCGCATCGTGCGCGCGTATTTCTATAACAGTCCGCCGCTGGGCACGCGCATCGCGAAAGCCGCGGGGCGCCCCGACCCCTGCCGTTAGATCGGGAGCGCTTTTCCGATCACGTCGCCGATGCCCGCGGCGCGCGAGTAGCCTTGCGGAACGACGAAATCCGCTTCGTTCGGCGTCTGCTTCGCGAGCGTCGTCAAGTCGAGCTTGAGCGAACTTTCGGGAATCGTTTTACTCTTGGCGCTCGCTGTAATCTCGACGGGCAGCGCATCGAGATCGTCGGCGAGCTGAAAACGGCCGTGAACGCTCGTCTTGTCGCCGTTCTTAGCGGCGGCGGCGTAGAGGTAGTCGAGGCCGGTCGCCGGATGACCGTTGACGGTCCCGTGCCCCGCGAGCGTCAGCGTCGCGGAGAAAGCGGTATCGTCCTTGAGCGATTTGGCGAGTGAGAATACGTCGAAGATTCCGCCCGCCGCACCGATGGCGGCGGCGGTACCGTTGCTTTGCGGCGGCGGTAAAGCGCCGTTCGTCGCGCTCGTGTAATACGTGCGCTTCGCGCTCGACCAGAGCGTGTACGTCGAACTTTTGCGATCGTACACGATCGTGAAACCACCCGGCGCAAAGAGCTGCGTGCCGAGCAACGACGATACCGCCGCGCCGGCGCCGGGAATCGCGAGGGTGAGGATGTCGACGCGCAAATTTTGGCCGCGCTGTTCGAGGGCGATATCTCCGCCGACGGTCAGCTTGGTATCCGCGCCGCCGAACGCCGTCTGGACGACGAGCTGGCCTTTGCCCACGAAGCCGCCCGGGTCGTCGGCGGCATGTCCCCGGACGACCGCCGACGCGGCGATGACGAGCGCGGCCGTCCCCAACCCCAAGATCCTCGCAGCCTTCATGCCGCTCCGAGATAGACGGCGCCCGTTACTTGCGTACCCAGATGGCGATCGGTCAAGAATTCGACGATGGCGGCGTGCGCGACGCGCCCGTCGATAATCTGCGCGGCGTTGACCCCGGCACGCACGCCGCGGGCGGCCGCCCCCACGGCCGCGCGTAATTCGGCATCGAACGTCGGGTCATCGGCGAGCGCGAGGGCTTCGGCTGGTGTGAGTTCTTCCACTAGGACGCTCGTCTGCGGATCGACCACGCCGCCCGCGCTATGGAAAAAAATCGCGCGCGCCGCGTCGGTCGCGCCGGCGATCACGGCGGCGACTTCGTCCGGCCCGACCGCGATTTCGTCGTCCCCGAAGCCGTACGCCGTCGGCTCGATGACGGGAATGTAGCCCGCCGCAGTAAGCGTTGCAAGGATGCCGGCCTGCACGCGTCCGACGCGTTCGCGGCCGGCCGAGGGCAGGAGTGCGGCGTCGGCCCCACACAGCCCCACGGCGCGGTTGGTTTGCCGGTTGAGCGCGCGCACGCAGGCGCGGGCGACGTGCGGCGTCGGAGCCACGAGAATCGGCCGTACGCCGTTGGCCATTAGGAAGGCGAGATCGTCTGCGAGCGTGGTGCGCGCGTCGACCGGCGAATGGTCGATGCGTACGACGAACGTGCGTCCGGCAAAGCTTCGCGTCATGGCGTCGAATTCACGACGCGCGCGGCGTGTCCTCGCTTCTCGCCGGCCTCTCGAGCAGCGACTCGCTCGCCGGGCGCCAGCCGTTGACGAGCGCAATCGCCCCCGCCGTGTCGCTCGCGAGCCAGCGTTCGATGCCGTCGGCGGCCACGCCGATCAGCTTCGCGAGTTCGCGCTCTTCGTCGGGGGCGAAACTCGCCAGCACGTAATCGATCGTATCGCTACGTCCGCGGCCGATGCCGACTCGCACCCGCGGAAACGCTTCGCCGAAATGCGCGATGATGGATTTGAGCCCGTTGTGTCCGCCGCTTCCGCCGCTTGCCCGCATGCGTAGGCGCCCGAACGGCAAATCCAAATCGTCGTTGACGACCAGGAGCTCGGGCGCCGGCGTCTTCCACCAGCCCGCGATGCGGCTTAGCGGAATACCGCTATCGTTCATAAACGATAGCGGCTTCACGAGGACGACGGCGCGAGCCGCGACGTGAGCCTGCTCCGCGCCGTCTTTCTTCTTCCAACTCGCGACGCCGAGGCGCCGCGCCACCTCATCGACGACGCGAAAGCCGACGTTGTGGCGCGTGCGCTCGTATTTCTGACCCGGGTTTCCGAGCCCCGCGACGATGCGCGTCCCGGAAGAACGGACCGGTTGCGCCAGTTAGGCGTTCTCCGTCGACTCGGTTTCGTCGACCGTCGGTACGTCGGCGGCGACCGGCTCCGGTGCCGCAGCGGCCGCTTCCGATTCCGTCTTGGACGCTTCGATCGAAACCAAAATCGTATGTGCGTCGAAATCGAGCTGAATGTTGCTCGGAAGCTTCAGGTCGCTCGCGTAGAGGTGATCCCCGACTTTGAGCGCCGTGACGTCGGCTTCGATCTGCTCCGGCAAGGCGTTCGCCGGACCCGTAACGTCGATCGTGTGCACGACGACGTCCATGACGCCGCCCGCATTGCGGACCCCGTCGGGAACGCCGACGGTCACGAGCGGCAACGAGGCCGTGATCTTCTCGGTCGCGTTGACGCGCTGGAGATCGGCGTGAATGACGCGGCGCGTGATCGGATCGCGTTGCACGTCGCGGACGAGTGCCGTATCGCGCGAGCCGCCGTCGATCGTGAGCTCCAGGAGATGATTCTTACCGCCCGCTTTGAGCAGGTCGTCGAAGGCTTTGGCTTCGAGCGCGATGGCGAGCGGCGTCGAGCCGTGCCCGAAGAGAACGCCCGGCACGAAGCCCGTCTTACGCAGCGCAGCGACGGACGTCGAGCCCGTCTTTTCGCGCGTCTTGATGTCGAGCCCGTTAGTTGTGGTGGCCATGATTCCTATTTCTACCTCGTTTATGACGAGGCGGTCGTGAGCACGCCGGGCAGCGCGACGTGCCCGTCGGGAGTGATGAGCGCGTGTGGCGCGTCGTCATCCTTAGAGAAGAGTTCCGAGACCGAACGGTTTGCGGTGATGCGTTTGATCGCGTCGGCGAGGATCTGCGCGATCGAGAGAACCTTGAATTTCGAGCCGAGCGTCGCTTCGGAATTGGGCAGGGTATTGGTCACGATGATCCGTTCGATCGGGGATTCGGTAAGCACGCGCACCGCGTCGCCGGCGAAAATGCCGTGCGTCGCGCACGTGTAGACTTGCGTGGCACCGCGTTTGATCAGCGCTTCTGCGGCCTTCGCGAGCGTACCGCCGGTGGAAATCATGTCGTCGACGACGACGGCGATTTTGCCGTTGACGTTCCCGACGATTTCCGTCACTTCCGAAACGTCGGGTTCGGGCCGCCGCTTGAAGACGATGGCGAGCGACGAACGCAAGCGCTTCGCGAAATTTTCCGCGCGCGGTACGCCGCCGGCATCGGGCGAGACGACGACGATCTTATCGCCTTCGAGCCCCTGCGATTTGAGATACGAGCACAGCGTCGGCGCGGCGACGAGATTGTCGACCGGCAGATCGAAGAAGCCTTGGATCTGCGCGGCGTGCAAGTCGAGCGTGACGAGCCGCTTCGCGCCCGCCTTCTCGATAATATTGGCGAGCAGCTTGGCGGAAATCGGCTCGCGGCCTTTGGTCTTCTTATCTTGTTTCGCGTAACCGTAATACGGCACGACGGCCGTGATGCGATACGCGGAGGCCCGGCTGAGCGCGTCCATCATCAAAAGCAGCTCCATCAGCGAATCGTTGACGGAATTGCCGTTGGCCGCCCGGCAGATCGATTGCACCACGAAGACTTCCGCGCCGCGAACGTTTTCTTTGATCTCGATCCGGCACTCTTCGTTCTTGAATTTATCGACGAGCGCGCTACCGAGACGCGTGTTCATTTTCGCGGCGATCTCGCGGGCGAGATCGATATTAGAATTGCCGCTGAAGACCAGCGGCTGCTGGATGACCGACACGGGCCTACCTCCGGGAGACCGAAGTCTCACAACGATGGATGGTGGTACGGTGACATTCCCTGTTGTGGGAAGGAGGACCCGTAGAATCCCCGAGTATGCTCCAAGGGATGGAACTCCCGGGAGGGCGGGTCCTCGTCGTCGACGATGAGGCCGCGATCCGCGACCTGCTCGAATACGGTTTGGGTCAAGCGGGCTTCGTCGTGCGCTCGGTGGGCGACGCGCCGCGCGCCCTCGAGGCGGTCCGGATGTGGACTCCCGAAGCGATCGTGCTCGACGTGATGCTGCCCGAGATCGACGGTTTCACCTTGCTGCCCATCCTGCGCCGGCTCACCGACGCCCCGATCGTGATGCTCAGTGCCCGCACCGAAACGGCGGAGAAAGTCGCCGGTCTCACCCGCGGCGCCGACGACTACGTCGGCAAGCCGTTCGAACTCGAGGAGCTCGTCGCGAGGCTGCAATCGGCGCTGCGCCGACCGCGCATGGAGCAGCGCGAATCATTCCGATACGCCGATCTGACCGTCGATGTCGGCCGCCGGACGGCGTTTCGCGGCAATCGCCGGGTCGAACTCTCGACGCGCGAATTCGAGCTGCTGTTGACGCTCGTGCGCAATGCGGAACACGTGTTCACGCGTTCCGATCTGCTGGATTTAGTATGGGGCGTCGATCGCGACGTCGTTCCCAATACGGTCGAGACGTATATCTCCTACGTCCGCGCGAAGATCGATAGCGGCGAGGAGATCAAGCTCATTCAAACGCTGCGCGGCGTCGGGTACGTCATGCGCGCGAACCCCGCGCCGTGAACAGCGCGTTCGCGCGGCGCCTACGCCTCGTTACGACGCTCGAGATCGCGGGCGTCTTATGGCTCGCCGTTATCGCGGGGGCGCTGCTCGCGCTCGGCAGTTACGTGGGCGCGCTTCGCGGCGATATGGCCGCCGCTCTCGAGCGCGTCGTTACGGCGCTCGATAACGAAGCCGCCACGCACGACGCGCGCGTGGCGGGGGGGCTCGCCGTCTCGCGCTATCCGCGCTCGAGCGTCGTCGTCCTGTTGATCGATGAGAAGCGGCGCGTGACCGTTTTTCAGCCGGCCGAACGCGGTGCGCGCCTGCACATCGACGTTCGCCGGCGCGGGCAGGCGATCGACGAGCCACACGCGGCGGGCGCCTTCGCGCGCATCGTCTTCGGTCTCGCTACGGCGTTCGGGCTGCCGATGGCGCGCGCCCACGTCGGGTCGATCGACGTGTTCGTGAAGCCGAACGAAGTCGTGCTCGTCGGCAACGTGGCCGCGCACCTGTGGGAAGTTTTGATCGCGCTCGGTTGCAGTTTCGCGATCGCCGTCGTCTTGGCACGGACGCTTACGCGTCAGGTGCTCCGCCCGCTCGTCGACGTGACGGGCGCGCTCGAGCGTTTCGCCTCGGGCGACCTTACGTCCCAGCCGATCGTCGCCGACCGGCGCCATCAGCTCGCGGCCCTCGCCGTCGCGTATAACGGGGCGATCGACCAAATGGAACGCGCCTTCGCGGAACGCGACCGCGCGAACCAAGCGATGCGGCAGTTCATGGCCGACGCGGGCCATCAACTGCGGACGCCGCTGACCGTCGTGCGGGGTTTTATCTCGATCTTGCGCAAGGGCGATCTCCGCAGCCCGCAGGACGGCGAGCGGATTCTGGAGATCATGCATCGCCAGAGCCTGGTCATGGCGTCGCTCGTCGATAAATTGATGTTGCTCGACCGGTGGGACGCGCCCGGCGCGGCGCCGAGCGCGGAAAAAATCGACGTCGCGCGGCTCGTGAGCGACGTGCTCGGGCCGATCGCGGAGTCCCATCCGACGCGCGCCGTCCGCGTCGATGCGCCCGAAGCGGGCCTCGCGGGCATCGACCCGACCGATCTCGCCTACGCGCTCACGAACGTGGTCGATAACGCGCTCAAATACACGACGGGCGCGATCGACGTGCGCGTGCGCGGCGACGCGCGCGAGATCGTCGTCGACGTCGTCGACGAAGGGCCGGGCATGTCGCCGGGCGAGGCGGACCACGCCTGCGATCGATTCTTTCGTGGTTCGCGCCGCGACGTCGACGGCTCCGGGCTCGGGCTCGCCATCGCCCGCCGCGCCGTTGAGCGCGCCGGCGGGACGCTCGCGATCGAGAGCGACCCGGCGGCCGGGTCGCGGCTACGGATCGCGCTACCCGCCGCGACTTAGCTGCTAACGCAATCGGTCAAGGCGAATCGATCTCGATGTGCACATCAGCTGCCTCATCGAACACGAGGCCTATTCCGTATATATAGTCTCCGCCTCGGACCTCGCGCTCGCAAGCGTGCGGCGAGCCGATCTGAGCGCGGCGTAAGGCGCGCGATCTCGAGCGATGCGGCGATAGTTCACGCTTGCTAATCGCGTCGTAGGTGCTCGGCGTCCTCCGCGGTCATCCGCATCGCGAGTTGGACGCGCGACGAAAGCGCAAGCTTAGCGTAGATCGATCCGAGATGTTTCTCGACGGTCTTCGCGCTGATCGAGAGCGCCCGCGCGATCTCGAGGTTGGAGCCGCCGCGCGCGACGAACCGTGCAACTTCGCGTTCGCGTGCGGAGAGCAAATCGCGCGCCGCGCGTGCGACGGCGACTTCGGGCGAGATCAGGCGACCCAGGCGCGCGAGATCGCCGTTCGCGCCGAGACGACGGAAGATCGCGACGGCCGCGACCACGTCGCCCGCGATTTCAAGCGACGCCGCTTCGAGCAACGGCAAGCGCAGGCGTGCGAAGCCGTCGGCGGCACGACGCCCGCGCGACGTCGCGGCGCCTGCGTCGCCGTCGCGACGCGCGACGTATGCGTCGAAGAGATCGAGCGCGTACCGTTCGGCGACCTCGGCCGGGGCGTCCGCTGCCCCGACGAGATAGTCGCGCGCGCGCGGCAAATCGGCGGGATCGCCGAAGCGCGCGAGGGCGAGTAACGTGAAGACGATTCCGCGCGGACGATCGCCGTAATCGATCGCACGATGAAGCAACAGGCGTGCGTCGTGCGTGCGGCCGCGAGCGACGAGCATCTCCGCGAACCCGGCCGCATAGATCGACGCCCCGAACGTCGGGAAGGCGCCGTCGAAGCGGTCGAAGCTGCTCGCGACGAGCCGTGCGTCGCCGAGGTGGAGGCCCGCGAGCGTCCCCCACGCGCAGGCGTGCGCGGTGATCAGCGAACTCTCGGTCGCGAGCGCGCGCATCGCATCGACCGCATCGCGGACGCCCGCAAGATCGCCGCGGAGCATCCGTTGCCAAGCGGATGCGGCGTACGACGACGCTTCGAGCATCCGATCGTTGCGCGCGCGAGCGATCTCGAGCGCGATGCCGGCGTGTGCGCCGCTCTCGTCGAACGCGCCGAGACTCGCAAAATACAGCGCGCCGAAGTTGTGGACCATCGCGACGAGACGCGCGTTCGCCGTCCGTGCGGCGGCGAGCCAAATCTCGAGCGCGCCGCGAAACGCCTCCGTATCGCCGTGCATGTAGGCGATTATCGCGCGCGTGGCGCGGTATGCGTACGTGAGGTCGTCGTCGTTTGCGAAGGTACGCTCGTCGATGCGAGCCAGTTGTGCTTCGGCGCGCGTTGCCTCGAAGCGCAGCGCTTCGATATGCGCGAGCCCGACGCGTACGCGAATCGCCGTCATGCGATCGTCCGTCTCGGACTCGCGCGCGAGGAACGTTTCGAGCGGCACTCGCGCATCGGGGTCGCCGGCGCGAAAGCGCAGCGTCGCGACGCGCACGAGGCAACGTGCCTCTTTCTCGACATCGCCACTGCATTCGTAGACCGCGGCGGCGGTGTCGTACGCAGTCAGAGCTGCGGCATCGGATCCGAGCGCGATCCGGCTTTCAGCGATCTTCTCGAGCAGAGCCGCGCGCGACGGCTCGGCGGTGTCGAGCGTGCAGAGCGCCGCTAGCGCGCGCTCGTACGCCGCGACCGCATCGTCGTGTGCGAACAGGCGCCGCGCCGCATCGCCCGCGCTTTCGTTGTAGCGGAACGCTCGCTCCCGATCACCCGCCGCTGTCCAGTGGTAGGCGAGGCTCTCGATCGAGGCGTCGCCCACGGCTCTCGATTCGAGTAAGGTCGCGATGCGGTGATGGAGCCGTGCGACTTCGGAGCGTAAGAAGCTGCCGTATATCGCGTCGCGTGTGAGGCCGTGGCGGAAGCGAAACGAGGTCGGACCCGTTTCTTCGATGAGTTGGTAATCGCGCGCGCGGCGTAGCGTCGGCAAGAGCGCGTCGCTGGATCGATCGAGCGACTCTGCGAGCAACTCGAGATCGAAGACGCGACCGATCACGGCCGCTTGCGCGAGCACGGCGCGTTCGCTGGGCTCGAACGGCGCTAGCCGCTCGACAAGCACGGCACCGATCGAGGTCGGTAACGTCGCGCGCTCGGCCCCCGTCACGTTCCGACGCTGCGCCTCCACGGCGTTCCTGAGCAACTCTTCGGTGAAGAACGGATTGCCTTCCGCGACGCGTGCGATATCGCACAAGGTATCGCGGTGCACGACGATTTCGCCGAGCGTTTCCCCGACGAACGTGTGGAGATCGGTTTCCTCGAACGGTGCGAGATCGATGCGGCCGACGCCGGGGCTTGCGGAGAGCGCCGCGAGCGATGCATGCGTCGGATGGCCCGCGTGAAGCGCTTCTGGCCTGTAGGTCAGCACGAAGAGCGCGCGCATGTTCGCAAGTCGCGGTACGAGATGCGCAAAAAAAGCGAGCGTCGCCGCGTCGGCGAGATGCACGTCTTCGACGACGGCGACGACGGTTTTCCGCTCCGCCGCGCGCTCGAACGCAGCGACGAGGGCGACGAGGCGATCGTATGCGTCCGCGAATTCGCCCGCGACGGGTGACAACCCGATGCGCCGGAGCACGTCGGCGATCGGTGCGAACGGCGCTCCGGCGAATTCGTTGCACTGCGCAAACGCGATGCGCGCGCTTGCTTTCGCCGACCGATCGCGGAACTCGGCGAGGAGCCGAGACTTTCCGACGCCCGCTTCGCCTCGTACGAGCACGAGGCCGCCGCGAGATGCGGCGGCCTCGCGACGGCGCTCGAGTAGATAGGCGCTCTCGTCTTCCCGCCCGACGAACGCGCGGCAGATTAGCGCCCGAACCACCACGCCTCGGCTAGTTTGCTATGCCCGCGACCATCCCTCGCCCGCGCGCCGCGCACCCGTCGAGAGACGGCGATGCCGTGCGCCGACTCGGTCGCCGAAACGCTCTGCACGGCGGACCGGCCAGCTTGGGGCACTCTGCGACAACAGCACGAGTGGCGCAGCGACCGCCAACGCGTTGACCATCGTCGATTACGGTGCCGGCCAACCGTAGTAGAGTTTCTCCCCATACGCGCGCGCTCGGCTTACGTGTACGATGGATGCAAGGCGCAATCAAGCGCGGTGGATTCGAGGAGATCTCATTTGTCGGTTCGGCTCGTACGTACATTCGCAAGCTTTATGATCGCTAGTCTACTGACGGGGTGCGGCGGCACGACGTACACGGCCGCGGTGTTAAAGCGTCCGCCGGCGGCGGGCGCTCCGGCTGGTCCGGCGAGTGCGAGCATACCGGGCACCGTGCCGCAGTCGGGCAGCGTACGTTTGCCCAGTGGTGTGGCGCTCGATCCGAAGTCGCTGGTAGCGCAGAATAGCCTTGGCGCGGTCTCCGTAGACGGCAGCGGCGGCTTTCAACTCCGAGCCTTCGGCGATGGGCAACTCGCGGTCGTCAGCGGCAGTGCGGGCAAGCCGCTGCTGTTGGGATTTCTCGATGCGAAACGGAACGTGCTTTCGGTCCATACGACGGCTCAGGTACTCGTCTATTACGGCGCGTATTTCTTCATGCTGCCGGCAGCTCAGGAGCAAGTCGTGTTCGACTCGCTCGACACGCTGCCGGGCTTGAACAGTATCGAAGCGGCGCTCAGCGCGGCGCTCGTGGCGCACCCGACCGCCTCCGCGATTGCCGATCCGGACGTTGTCCTGGCGGTGAACAGGTTGGTCCGAGCGCTCGTCAAGTCGAGCGGTATAGTTTTGCCCGCGACGGTTGCCTCAGCAACGACTTCGCAAGGTCGCAAGAGCCTCCTGATTTCACCGGCTGCCGACGGGCGCAGCGGGATCACGCCGATACTCGACTCATTTCCGGACGGCGTGCATTTTCAGAACCGGTATCGCCGGAGTGCGAGTGCTTTCGTCGACCAAGTTTCGCACGTTGGTAGAGACGATGTAAGCGTGCCCGGAACGCAAATCACCGATGGTCCGCCGGACCGATCGGCGCCTCAATCGATATCCTCGGTCAGCGGCTTCAACGGCGTGCTCGGGACGATCAACGATATCGTCGCGGCCTACTTTGCGAATACCGGGAGCAACGGTGACTCGTCGGCGACGGCGTACACCCCGATCAATACCGATAGCACGCCGCTTGCAAATGTAGCCACTGCCAAGTCGACTCGCTATCGTGTCGCGGTTGTTGGCCCGGGGCGCAATGCGGGCGACGAAGCGCAACTCACTTCCGTCGAGCGCCAAGCGCAAGTCGATACGTCGACCACATTCATGATCAACGAGGTGCTCGTCCCCTTCGCCTCCTCGGTCGCGTTGGGCCGAAACGCTTTGAAGGGCGGGGGCAAGGTCGGCGATGCGCTCAAAGACCTCCTGCCGCTTTACGGTTCGATCCCGGGTTTCAACGCTGCCGCGCAGGCGGGCGATGTCAAGGAGATCTTCCGCTTAGGTCTGCTGGCGTTGGCCAGCGCCGGATCAATCCAAGATAAGACCTTCGATGCGATCCTGCGGTATGTCGGCAGCGCCGCGACCGGGAACGTCGCGGCGGCAACAGCGGCCCTCGCGTTCTCGCGGGTGCTCACCGGCGGCGACTTGGTTCTCGGCGCGATCGACGCGGCGGCGGTCGGAGCCGATCTCCTTCGTTCCAATCGCGCCGACGTCTATTTCGTCGACGTCACCGGTACGAAGATATCACTAACGCCGGCTTCATCTATCATCGCACCGCTTGCAACGGTCACTTTGAAGACGAACACGCCAGATGCCCAAGCTGCGAGCGGCTCGCTCGTTTACCACTACACCAATACCGCGATCAACGGCCATCTCATTCGGCCCGACCAACAGCGGGACGATAACTTTGACAGCTCGATGCCAACGGTTACCTACGTCGCCGGCGCGACCGGCTCCGACACGAACGACACAGTCACCGTAACCGCCAAAGTCATCGACGGCCAAAAGCGCACGGATATCGGGACGGCGAGTGCAACGGTCGCGGTCGCTAAGGCCTCGCCGAGTCCCGCGCCCATCTCGTCGCTGCCCGGCGGTTACAGCGGCACGTTCACCGGAAACTCGGGCGGCACACTCGTGAAAGACGTGAGGATGGGACTCTACGGTTCTAACACGCCGCCGTCACCCTATGCTAACACTCAGGGTTTGGTTGATTATCAATTCCGTGTATATACGGGAGTCAATAGTAGTAACGGTTTTGTGCGGGGAAGCTTATATGCCTGCGTAACGACCGTCTTCGTCGGCGGCGGCGCTACCGTTGCGTGCCCGCCGACCGGCACCCTCACTGGAGGCGCTCCAGCGGGAAACGCTACCTTCGAATATTCGCCCGACTATAAGATTGTGCGAGGAAATTTTAACAACGTTCAGGGGCTTCTCGGCACATTCGTTCTCGATCGTGACGACAGTGTGCGAGTGGGCGACCTATAGCTTGAGTCAGCGCCGTTGCGAGCTGCGCGGCGCCACTATCGGAAAGAGCATCGTCGTGGATCGCGGATCAAGGGCCGTGCATGTCGCTGGTCGAGGCGGCTCGCGCCGCGAGGCGAACGGTTCGGGGCTCGGCCTCGCGATCGCGCGCCGGGCCGTCGAACGCGCCGGCGGCAGCCTCATGTTCGAAAGTAAACCCGCGGGTTGGACCTGCCTGCGGATGGGATTGCCGACGTGTCGCCGAGGCCAGAGATGGGAGATGGCTCCTAGGCACGGCGATCCGAGTAGCTTCGCATGTAGCAGCACAGTGCTAGGGCAAAGCTCCGGCCAACGCACAGGTTGAGCGCCACGTACAGCCAGGGGGAAGCTGACCCGGTTTCGTTCACCCGCCGAGAAAAGCCCCGCCCAGAATACGACCGAGGACAGCACGAGGTTCAGCCATCGCCATGGCTGCTCAGTACGTGCCGAGAAGCTCGTCGACGAAGAGCCGAACGTTCGGCCCATTCTGATCGATGAAGCGGAAGAACAGCGCAAAGGGGACGATGAGTTCGACGACCTCAAAGGCGCGGTAAAGCTTGTCCACCGTTGGAGCACGTGATACAGAACGCGCTTCCTCTGCCATCTTGCCTCCACAATTGAGGTGTCACCAAACGTGCGCGAACGACCCCGGAAATGTCAATGTCGTACCCGGACGGCGCTAGGCTCGCTCGGTTCGATGCCTCGGAGCAGGCAACTCCCACAAGCCGCGCGCAGTCTTATCTCCGCATGTCCGACCGGTTCGAACTCGTCTCGCCCTATCAGCTCGCAGGCGATCAGCCGGCGGCGACGGAGAAGCTCGCGGCCGGCGTCATGCGCGGGGACAAGGCGCAAACGTTGCTCGGCGTCACGGGGTCGGGCAAGACGATGGCCATGGCGCGCGTCGTCGAGGCCGTGCAGAAGCCGACGCTCGTCCTCTGTCATAATAAGACTCTCGCGGCGCAACTCTGCGCCGAATTCCGCGATTTCTTTCCGAACAACGCCGTCGAGTATTTCGTCTCCTACTTCGATTACTATCAACCCGAGGCGTACATCGCGCACACCGATACGTTCATCGAAAAAGACAGCTCGATCAACGACGAGATCGAGCGGCTCCGGCACTCCGCCACGCAGTCGATGCTCACGCGGCGCGATACGCTCATCGTCGCGTCGGTCTCGTGCATCTACGGTCTCGGTTCGCCCGCCGATTATATGGAGATGGCCTTCAAGGTCACCGTCGGCAGCGACGTCGATCGCGACGTCTTCTTGCGTCGCCTCATCGACATGCAGTATCGCCGCAACGATCTCAATCTCGTGCGCGGCACCTTCCGCGTGCGCGGCGATACGCTCGAATTCGTCGGCGTCGACGAAGAACTCGTCCACCGTATCGAGTTCTTCGGTGACGAGATCGAAGCGATCAACGTCGTCAATCTGCTGACGGGCGAATACGTCGAATCGAAGGAATCGGTCACGATCTTTCCGGCCAAACACTTCATCACGCCCGATGAAAAGTTGCGGCGCGCGGTCGCCGCCATCGAAGTCGAACTCGATATGCGGCTCAAGTTCTTCAAAGACAACGGGAAACTGCTCGAGGCCCAGCGTCTGGAGATGCGCACGCGCTACGATCTCGATATGCTGCGCGAAGTCGGCTACTGCAACGGCGTCGAAAACTACAGCCGCCACCTCGCGGGCCGCGAAGCCGGCGCGACGCCGTCCTGTCTGCTCGACTTCTTCGCGAAGGATTGGCTGCTGTTCGTCGACGAGTCTCACGTCACGATCCCGCAGGTGCACGGAATGTACGCGGGTGACCGCTCCCGCAAAGAGGTTCTCGTCGAGCACGGCTTTCGGCTGCCGAGCGCCCTCGATAACCGCCCGCTGATGTTCGACGAGTTCAAAGCGCATCTCAATCAAGTCGTGTACGTAAGTGCGACCCCGGCGACGTGGGAGATCTCGCAATCGACGCAAGTTGCCGAGATGATCATCCGACCGACGGGGCTCGTCGATCCCGAAGTCGAGGTGCGGCCGACGAAGAACCAAGTCGACGACCTCATGGAAGAAATTCGCAAGCGGACGGCCTCCGACGAACGCGTGCTGGTCACGACGCTCACGAAGAAGATGGCCGAAGACCTCACGGATTTTTTGCTCGAGAATGGCCTCAAGGTACGCTACCTGCACAGCGAAGTCGAAACGCTCGAACGCATCGCGATCCTGCGGGATTTGCGGCGCGGCGTCTTCGACGTACTGGTGGGGATCAATCTCTTACGCGAAGGCCTCGATCTGCCCGAGGTGTCGCTGGTCGGCATTCTCGACGCGGATAAAGAAGGCTACCTGCGTAGCGGCACGTCGTTGATCCAAACGATCGGCCGCGCCGCCCGCAACGTCGAAGGGCGCGTCATCATGTACGCGGACGTCATCACAGAATCGATGGCGCGAGCGATCGGCGAGACGCGCCGCCGGCGCGAGAAACAGATCGCGCACAATCTGCGCCACGGTATCGAACCCAAGACCGTGCGTAAGGAAGTGCGCGATATCCTCGATCTCATCGGCGGTAACGAGAAGACGACGGCCGCTTCGAAGCTCAAGGGCGATAAGCTTCCGCGCGAGATCGCGATGGCGATGGCGAGTGAAATCGAGGCGAAGATGAAAGAGTTCGCGGCCAATCTCGATTTCGAAAAGGCTGCAGCGCTGCGCGACGAGTTGCTCGAGCTGCGCAAACAGATCGGCGGCAACGAATCGATCCTCTTTCAGGGGCGGGCGCCGAAAGTGTTTGCGCAGGCATTACGCGAGCTCGTCGGGTGACGCCATCCGCCGAGTGAGCTGGCGCGTGCCGCTTGCGGCGGCCGTTTTCGCACTCACGCAGCAGGCGCCCGACCCGGGGCGCGCTGCGAGCGCGGCTGCCGGCGCGAGCGCGGCGCGCGTCCGGATCGACGCGGCCTGTAAACGGCGGGATGCGCGGGCGCACGCTTGGGAACCGCGCCGTTTCGCGCGCATCTTCGCCGCTGCGTCGTCGCAGGTCCCGTGGCGCGTCGCGGACTCGCAAACCCTCGCGCGCATCGAACGCGGCCCCGACATCTACAGCGAGCTCGCAACCGTGTGGAGCGACGGTGAGGGCGTCGCGACCGTCGCAATCGCGGTCCGCTCGCTCGATTATCGAGCGCAAACGTCGTACTGCTTCCGTCCGTCGGGAACGCTCGCACGCGTCGACGAAACGAGTTCTGGGACGACCAACAGCGATCGGGAACGCCGCTATCTCGACGAAAACGGCGCGATCGTCGGAAGCGAATCGACGCTCGCACCGCTCTTCCCGCGGGCGCAATTCACGCTCTCGCCGGACGTCTCACCCGCGATGCCCGACCTCTACCGCACGGTCGGCGCGTTGCCGTTCTTCAGCCTGCTAGCCGCGCCGCCGTAATTCGGCGCGCGGCGCGGCGGAAGCCTTCGATGCGACGCGGAAATCAGCGGCGTGCAACAGAGCGTCGTGCCCGGTATCGCGATGTGGTCGGTATGGCAGCCGGATCGCAACCTCTATTTTAATTCGTTCTTCGTGGAGTCGCCGACCGGCAACGTCGCGATCGATCCGCTGGCGCTCGACGATGGCGATGCGCGCGAGATAACGGCGCGCGGCGGGCTCGCATGGATCGCGATTACCAACCGCGACCACGAGCGCGACGCGCGCGCTGTTGCGGCGCGTTTTGGAGCGAAACTCGCCGCGAGCGCAGCCGATGCCGCGTCGCTTGCCGGGCCGGTCGATTGCGAACTGCGCGACGGCGACACGTTCGGCGAGGCGACGGTCGTCGCGCTCGACGGCTTCAAAACGCCGGGCGAGATCGCACTGTATTATCCCGGCCGCGCGACGGTCGTCCTCGGCGACGCGCTCTGGGGGTCGCCCGCGGGTGCGCTGCGCCTCATGCCCGACGAAAAGCTCGCGGATCCGCTGGCAGCGACGCTCGCGCTGCGCCGCATCGCAGCGCTCCGGCCGCAGCACCTGCTCGTCGGGGACGGCGCGTGCATCTTCGGCGATGCGACCCGCGCGCTATGGTCGGCACTCGACGCGCGCGCCGTCCCGGGCCTGCGGCGCGTCAATCGCGACGAAGCGGTGTGGCGTACGTGGGACTCCGCTCCCAAAGGCTTCGAAAGCGAAGCTTTTGACGTCGGCGACGTCATCGGTGCGCAGCGCCTCGGCTATCGGCTCGCGCGCATCGCACCGGGAAACACGGCGTCTCCGCTGCACTGGCATACGGCGGAAGAAGAACTCTTCGTCGTCCTCGCGGGAAGCGCGACGCTCGTAACGCCGGCGGGGCGCACGCCGCTGCGTAGCGGCGATTACGTCGCTTTTCCGACGCAGCCGCACGGCGCGCACAAAGTGATCAACGAATCCGATCGGCCGTGCGAAATTCTGATGATCGCGAACGTCGACCGCGGCGACGTGAGCGCGTATCCCGATAGCGGCAAGGTGCTCGTCGAAGCGACCGGCCTGCTGGTGCGCGACCATCCGGGCCTGGACTATTGGGACGGCGAGCGCAGCAACGGCGGCCTGCGCTAATGCCGGTCGCGCAAACGCCACTCCTCGCAATCGCCTACGAGGAACGCAATCCGCATGCGAGCGACGTCGTCGTGCTGGTCCACGGCTTTCCCGACGACGCGCGCACGTGGGATGCGCTGCTCGAGCGTTCCCCGTTCGCACGGGCGCGCACGATCGTGCCGTGGCTGCGCGGCTTCGGCGCGACGCGCTTTCGCGCCGCAGACGCGCCCCGTGAGGCTCCCGCGAGCGCGCTCGCACGCGATGTCGTCGATCTCCTCGATGCGCTCGGGATCGCGCGCTGCACGCTCGTCGGTCACGATTGGGGCGCGCGCGCGGGCTACGGTGTCGCGATCCTGGCACCGGAACGCATCGCGGCGCTCGTCGCGCTGTCGGTCGGTTACGGCACGAACGTTCCGGGCCAAGCGCTTTCCTACGCGCAGGCGCAGGCCTATTGGTACCAATGGTTCTTCGCAACCGCGCGCGGCGAAGCGGCACTCCGGGACGACCCCGCGGCGCTGTGCCGTCACTTGTGGCGCACGTGGTCGCCTTCGTGGCGCTTCAGCGAGGCGGAATACGAACGGACCGCCGCGTCGTTTGCGGCGCCCGATTTCGCAGCGATCGTCACGCACTCGTACCGGCATCGCTGGGGCTTCGCTACGGCGGATGCGAACGATCCGAACGCGGTGGCCGACGGCGGGCGTCTGGCCGCGATACCGCCGATCGCGGTGCCGACGCTCGTGCTTCACGGCGACGAAGACGGTGCGACGCTGCTCGAAGCGACCGAAGGCCGCGCGGCGTCGTTCGCGGCGCACTACGAACGCGTCGTCGTGCGCGGCGCGGGTCACTTCGTGCAACGGGAAGCGCCCCAAGCGGTCGCAGAAGCGTATGCGGCCTTCCGGAGCCGGGCGCCGGCGTGAACGCGCTCGACATCGTCTCCGATGACGGCACTATCGTGGTGCTGCGCTCGCGCGCGGCGCTCGCCGCGGGCGAGGTACGCGGCGCCCGGGCGCTGCGCTACCGCACGCGCACGGGAGCCCTGTTGCGCGTGGACGGCATCGTACGCGGCGCGTTCGATCGAGAACACGAAACGCTCGTCGTTCCGGCGCACGTGCGCGGCGAGGTGACCCTCGAGGTCGAGCGCCGCGCGTTGCCGACGACGGGCTTGCCGGCGGGTGCCGGCTGGCGCTGGACGTGGCTCGTCGCCAATGCGTCGCAGGAACCCGGCCGAACCCTCGACGTTTCGGCCGCCCGCGACGAGTCCGCGACGCAGCCCTCCGCCGCGCGGGCCGCCGCCGAGCCGCTCGCCCTCGTCGGCCATTCCCATCTCGACATCGCGTGGTTATGGACGTACGAAGAGACCGTGCGCAAAGCGCAACGTACCTTCGCAACGGCCGTGCGTCAGCTCGAAGCGCACCCGGACTTCGTCTTCACGCAGAGCCAGCCGCAATTGTACGCCTGGCTCGAGCAGCGCGATCCGGCGCTCTTCGCCCGCGTGCGAACGCTCGCGCGCGCGAAGCGCATCGATACGAGCGGAGCTGCGATGTGGGTCGAAGCGGATTGCAATCTCCCTTCGGGTGAATCGCTCCTGCGGCAGCTCGCGCACGGCATGCGATACGTCGAGCGCACGTTCGGAACGCTCCCGACCGTGGCGTGGCTGCCCGATTCGTTCGGTTTCCCCAATACGCTGCCGGCCTTACTCGCGCACTCCGGCATCGCGTATTTCGGTACGACGAAGCTCGGCTGGAACGACACGACGGCGTTCCCGTACGCGCGCTTCGTGTGGGAAGCCCCGGACGGCAGTCGCGTCGTCGCCGCCCAGATCGCGTCGATCGCCGGCGGCGTCGAATCGATGCGCGTGCGCCGGGCGCGAGCGCGCGGCGATCTGTTATTGATCGGCCATGGGGACGGCGGCGGCGGCGCCAGCGACGCCGCCGTGGCGGCCGCGCCGCGCGTCGGCCTCTGGACGACGCTCGGCGCATGGTTCGCGCGCATCGCCGCCGATGCCGCGACGTTGCCCGTGGTGCGCGACGAACTCTATCTCGAAGAACATCGCGGTACCGCGACGACGCATCACGATCTCAAAGCGCGCAACGCCGCGTGCGAACGCGCGCTCGCCGCAGCGGAACTCGCGCTCGCGTGGGCGCGGGCGCTGCACGCGACGCCATTCTTTCTCGACGAAGCGCGCGCGCAGCTCGCGTACGCGTGGGAAATCGTCTTACGGGCGCAATTTCACGACGTGCTACCCGGAAGCGCGATCGCCGCGGTCGCGCGCGACGCACATGCCGATTACGACGAAGCTGAGGGGCTCGTCGCCCACGTGACGGCGAGCGCGCGGGCGGTTTTGCCGCAGTCGCAGGGGATTGCCGTGCCGCGCGCGGTAGCTCCGCGCGCGGACGGCGCCGGCTTCACGTTCGAAAGCGAGCACGTCGTCGCGCATTTCGCCCGGGACGGAACGCTCGTCGACCTCCGCGTTCCGGGCGGTCCGCCGCTCGTGCGCCGCGCGCTACGGCTCGCCGCATACGTCGATCGACCCAAGCGCTGGGATGCGTGGAACGTCGACCGGCACTATCGCGACCGCCCGCTCCACGTCACGGTCACGGGCTGTGCGCTCGCCGGAGACGCCCTCGAGATTCGCTATACGATCGGCACGTCGCTCGCCATCGCCAATATCTCCCTCGCTGCGAACGAACCGTATCTGCGCGTGGAACTCGCCGTCGACTGGCGCGAACGCCATACGTTGCTGCGCTTCGAGAACGAACTGGCTTTCGCCGGGACGCGCGCCCGCTTCGGAACCCCGCACGGTAGCGTCGAACGCCCCTGCGCGCCGAGCACGCGCGCGGAACGCGCGAAGTTCGAAGCGTGCGGGCAACGCTACGCCCGCATCGACGGCCGTGCCGGGACCCTCGCAATCTTTGCCCTCGATACGTACGGGTGGAGCGTTGCGCGCGGGCGCGGCGTCACACGTCTGGGACATTCGCTCTTGCGCGGGCCGACGTGGCCCGACCCGGAAACCGATCTCGGCGCGCACGGCTTCGCGCTCGCGCTCGTCCCGGCCGGCGCTATCTCGATGGGGGAACTCGAAACGATGTGGGATCGCTTCGCCGGCCGGGACGAGGTGCCGATGTTCACGTGTTACGACGGCGCGGCGCTCGTAGTCGCGACGAAGCTCGCCGACGACGGCGACGGCATTGTCGTGCGCGCTCGCGAGTGCGACGGCATCGCGCGCGATGTCGCCTTGCGCTGCGGCGCGCGCGCGCAGGCCGCCGTCAGCGTCGACGCGCTCGAACGCCGCCTCGACCGGCCGGTCGCGCTCGCCGACGGCGCCGTGTGCGCCCGCTTCGAGCCCTTCGAGTTGCGCTCGTTCCGGGTGGCGATAGCATGACCTCGCCGCGGCCGCTGAACGCGCGCCCGCCGCTCGCAGCGGTCATGTTCGATCTCGACGACACGCTCCACGACGACACGGCGACGTACCGCGGCGCCGCGGCTCGCGTCGCGCGCGACGTCGCAGCGGAACGCGGCGTGGCGCACGATGCATTGCTTGCCGCATACATCGCGCAAGCCGAGCGGTTTTGGAGCGGGCTCGACGCGGCGACCCTGGCGACGCCGCTCGCCGGTCTGCGCGCCGAGATGTGGCATGCCGCACTCGGCGCGTGCGGTATCGACGATCGCGCGCTCGCCGGACGCTGCGGCACCGCGTACAACGCCTATCGCCGCGACCTCCTCGAGCTTTGGCCCGGCGCGCAAGAACTGCTCGCGAGTCTGCGGGACCGCGGTTACCTGCTCGCCCTCATCACCAACGGCTTTTCGGAGACGCATCGCGACAAGATCGCCGCACTCGGTCTCGACGATGCCTTCGACGCGATCTTCATCGCCGACGAAGTCGGCATGGTCAAACCCGATGCCCGGCTCTTTCTGCTCGCCGCGCAACGACTCGGCGTGGCGCCTGCGGCCTGCGCGATGGTCGGCGATCGTTTCGACCGCGACGTGCGCGGCGGTGCCGCGGTCGGCATGTTCACCGTGTGGCTGAACGTGCGCGGGGAACCGCTGCCGGACGATCTACGCGCCGATGCCGTCGTGCCCGATCTCGCCGGCGTCGAGGGCGCGCTTCCGCTCGTGCGGAAAAGGCCCCGATGAACGCTACGACCGCGCCCGGCGTGTTCGCGCGATCGTGGCTGCTCTTGCGCGCCAATCCCGCGATCGTGATTCCGGGCCTCGTCGTCGGCGCGTTCGCGGCGATCCTCACGGTCGTGCTGCTGCCGGCATCCGATGAATCGCCGCTCGGCGACCTCGTCGCGCGCTCGCTCGTGGGAATCGTGCAACTCTTTGCGACGATCGTCGCAATCGCGTACACGACGGGCATGGCGGATGCCGCCTGGCGTGCCGGGCGCGCGACCTTTGCCGACGGCGCGCGCGCGTTCCGCCGCGACGGCGGGAACGTGTTCGTGGCGATGCTCGCGCTCTTCGTGCTCGGCTTCGCAGCCGCGATCTTCGCCCCGCTCACGCTCGGGTTCTCGCTCTTGGTCTACGTCTTCTTCTGCATTTTCACGATGGCTGCGGCGGTCGTGGGTGAGCGGCCGGGCTTCGTCGCCGTAGCGGAATCGGCGCGCATCGCCTTCGCGCGGCCGCTGCCGACGGCGCTCGTCGTCGCGGGCGTGTTAGCGGTCGCGCTCGGCATGGGGGCGGTTGCGGGGCTTCTCGCCGTCGCGCCCTTCGTCGGGCCGCTGGTCTCGGCCGCCATCGTGCAAACGGTGGTCGCGTACGTCGTCCTCGTCCTCGTCGGCGAGTACCGCCTTCTACGTGGAGTTACGCCGTTATGATTCCGTTCCCGGTCCGTCTCATCGTCACGCTGCTCGGCGCCGGGCTGATGCTCGGGTCGTTCGGCGTGCGCAGCTCCGTGGATCGTGGCTTACAAATCCGCCGCGACGCGCCGCCGTCGCTTGGGGTCGATGCGGCGGCCTTCGCGTTGCGCGTACTCGGCGCGGTCATCTTAATGGCCGGATTGCTCACGTGGGTGGTAAACTACACCGCCGAGAGACACACGGGCATTTTCTAGGCGGCGCCGCGTCGCGGAATGGCGTCGATGCAATCGAGCACGTAGAGGCGGTCCGACGTTCCGAGCCGCAAGTGCGTGACGAAACCGAGCAAATTGACGATCAAGTCGTCGCGCCGGCCGACGAAATACCCAAAACTCGGCTCGCCGCGCTTACGCGCGAAGATCAGGCCGTCGGCGACGACGATGAGCTCCGCGAAGCTCGGGTCGGTCCGGCGAGGCGAGAGCTCGAAGAGGCAGTCCAAGACTGCCGTAAATTGAGGTGACGTTTGCAGGCGCGAAAGGTGGTATCGCACCCGTTGCAGCGCCGTTGCCTTCGATGAACCGATCTCCATATGCCGGTTATCGGCTGGAGACTGCGGCGCATGAAGTGACGGGCCGCATCCTGCAACGCTTCCCAGCCGGCTCCGGTTAAGAGGGCGTGCCCTCACCGTCCTCATCAAGTTCCGCGCCGCGCGGCCTCGATTCGATCGTGATTAAGGGCGCCCGCGAACACAATCTCAAGAATGTCGATCTGACTCTCCCGCGCAATCGCCTGATCGTCATCACGGGACTTTCGGGATCGGGCAAATCGTCGCTGGCATTCGATACGATTTATGCCGAAGGCCAGCGCCGGTACGTCGAGTCCCTTTCTAGTTACGCGCGCCAATTTCTCGGGCAGATGGAAAAGCCGGACGTCGACTACATCGAAGGCTTGTCGCCGGCCATCTCGATCGACCAGAAATCGACGTCGCGCAATCCGCGTTCGACGGTCGGCACGGTCACCGAAATATACGATTACCTTCGCCTCCTCTACGCGCGAATCGGGAAGCCGCACTGCTATAGTTGCGGGCGGGAAGTCAGCGCGCAATCGAGCGAGCAGATCGTCGACCAGATCATGGAGCTGCCCGAGGGAACGCGGATTCAAGTGCTCTCGCCGGTCGTTCGCGGCCGCAAGGGCGAGTATGCGAAACTTTTCGAGGAGATCGGCAAAGAGGGCTTCGCGCGCGTCCGGATCGACGGCGAGACGAAGGAATTGCGCGACAAGATCGACTTGGACAAAAAGCGCAAGCACACGATCGAAGTCATCGTCGATCGCCTGATCATGAAGGCGGATATTCGCAAGCGGCTGACCGATTCGATCGAGACGACGTTGCGGCTCTCCAGCGGCATCGTCACGGTCGTGGTCGAGCCTGGGAAGAAAACGGCGAACGGGCTCGAGAGCAACGCCGGTACGGAAAGAGCGGCGCCCGCGCCGCGCGAACTCACCTTTTCCGAATCGCTCGCTTGCGTATATTGCGGACTGTCGTTCGAAGAACTCGCGCCGCGCTTGTTTTCGTTCAACTCGCCGTACGGGGCGTGTCCCGATTGCACGGGACTCGGCGCGAAAATCGAGATCGATCCGTGGAAAGTCATCCCGGATCGCGCGAAATCGCTCGAAGAAGGCGCGATCGTGCCGTGGAGCAAGTCGCTCGGGGGCGGCAGATATCCGTCGATGAACCCGTACTACATGCAGCAAGTCGAAAAGCTGTTGCGCTCCCGCCGCGTCAAGATGTCGACCCCTTTAGATAAGATGCCGCCCGGTCTTCTCGAGTCGATCCTGCACGGCGTCGACGGCAAGCAGCGCTTCACGTACGAATCCAAGAGCGGACACGCGTGGAGTTACGAAGCCCAGTTCGAAGGCGTCGTCAACAATCTGCAGCGGCGTTATACCGAGACGTCGTCGGACTACGTCAAAGAAGAGATCGAAAAGTTCATGTCGGCGTCGTCGTGCCAGACGTGTAAGGGCGCGCGGCTTAAGCCCGAAGCGCTCGCGGTGACGGTGGCCGACGCGAACATCCATACGCTTACGACGATGTCCGTCGAGGCGGCAGAAGCGTTTTTCCGCGCGTTCGTTCCGACCCATCGCGAAGAGATCATCGCGCAGCAAATTCTCAAAGAAGTGCGCGCGCGGCTGGGATTCCTGACCAACGTTGGTCTGGGCTACCTCAATCTCTCGCGTTCCGCGACGACGCTTTCCGGGGGCGAATCTCAGCGGATTCGGTTGGCGACGCAGATCGGCTCGTCGCTCGTCGGCGTGCTCTACATTCTCGACGAACCGTCGATCGGCTTGCATCAGCGCGATAACGACCGGCTCCTCGCGACGCTCAAAACGCTGCGCGATCTCGGTAATACGCTGATCGTCATCGAACACGACGAGGACACGATGCGCGAAGCGGACGTCATCGTCGATATCGGCCCGGGCGCCGGCGCCGAAGGCGGCCGCATCCTCACCGTCGGGCCGCTCGAGCGGGTCATGGAGAACGCGGAATCGCCGACCGCCGCCTATCTCTCGGGGCGTCAATTTATCGCGATCCCGAAGAAGCGACGGGCGCCGCGCGGCTGGCTGCGCGTCAAGAACGCGAAGGCCAACAACATCTCCGGCGTCAACGTCGATTTTCCGATCGGCGTGTTCGCGGCGGTAACGGGCGTGAGCGGCAGCGGCAAGTCGACGCTCGTCAACGAAGTGCTCGTTAAAGCACTCAACCAACATCTGCACGGTTCTCCCGCGGGCGGCACCTACGGAACGGTCGCAGGCGCCGAAGCGCTCGATAAGATGGTCGTGATCGATCAATCGCCGATCGGCCGCACGCCGCGTTCGAATCCCGCCACCTACACCGGCGCCTTCGATCTCGTGCGCGAGCTGTTTTCGCTCGTACCCGATGCGAAATTACGCGGCTACCTGCCCGGCCGTTTTTCGTTCAACGTCAAGGGCGGCCGTTGCGAATCGTGCCAAGGCGACGGCATCATCAAGATCGAGATGCACTTCTTGCCCGACGTGTACGTGCCGTGTGAAGTGTGCAAGGGCAAGCGCTACAACGCCCAGACCCTCGAGATCAAGTACAAGGGCAAGTCGGTCTCCGACGTGCTGGAAATGCGCGTCGATGAAGCGGCCGAATTTTTCGCCGCGATTCCGCGGATCCACAGTCGCCTGAAAACGATCGCCGACGTCGGGCTCGGCTATATCAAGATGGGGCAGCCCGCGACGACCCTTTCCGGCGGTGAAGCGCAGCGCATCAAGCTCGCGAACGAACTGGCGAAACGCGCGACGGGCCGAACGTTCTACGTGCTCGACGAACCGACGACGGGGCTTCACTTCGCCGACATCCACAAGCTGCTCGACATCTTACAGCGGCTCGTCGCCGTCGGCAACACGGTGCTCACGATCGAACACAACCTTGATGTGATCAAGACGGCGGATTACCTCATCGATCTCGGGCCCGAAGGCGGCGATCGCGGCGGCACGATCGTTGCGGCCGGGACGCCGGAAGCCGTCGCGGAGGTTCCGGGCTCGTTCACCGGCCACTACCTCGGTCCGGCGCTCGCCGACGTGCGCGCGCACGGCGTCATGAATCCCGACCGCGCCAATATGGAACGCATCGAAATCGAGAATCTCGCCCGTCTGCAAGAGCTCGCGACGGGTCAGCGCGTGGTGGTCGAAGCGTAGGCCGTTAGGAGGCCGTGCGGATGATCGCATCGGCGACGTCGCGCACGCTCGGCGCGACGATGGCGGGTGCGGGTTCGAGCGGGTTGAGCGCCGTGCCGTGCCGCAAGACGAATGCGGCGCTCAAGCCGGCGTGGATGGCCCCGGCAACGTCCCAATCGTGGGCGGCCACGAGCATCAACTCCGCCGGTGCGGCGTCCAGGACGCGGGCGGCATACGCGTACGTTTCGGGCGCGGGTTTGAAGCGGCGCACTGGATCGACGCTGAGCACCTGGGCGAAAAACTCGTGCAGGTGCGCGTGTTCGAGTTGCGCGTGGGCGACGCTCTCCGTCGAGTTAGTCAGCACCGCCAGGCGGTAGCCTGCATCGCGGAGCCGGCGTAGTCCTTCGCTGACATCACCGTGCGCGGGCAGCGCGCTCATGCCGGTCAAGATCCGGCGCTTGCGTTCCGGGTCGAGCGTCACGCCACGTTTCCGCGCGGTCATATCGAGAGCGACGCGCGCGATTTCACCGAACTCCGCGTACGAGCCGACGATCGTCGCGCTCATTGCCAGTTGCAGTACTTGGGCGAACCACACGCGGCGGCTGCCTTTATCGCCGAACGCATCGGCGAACAGCGGATCGAGCGCGCTGAGGTCGAGGAGCGTTTCGTTGACGTCGAAGACGATCGTAGGTTGAACGGGCACGCTGCGCTATACCCGGATCGGCGTCCCGGACGCGCATCATCCGACGAGCGGGTTGAGATCGTTACGGCGAAACTTCGGCTCCGTCGAGATTGACGTAATGTGCTTTCGCCGTCCGATCGTGCGGCTGCACCACATCGACGGTGAGGCGATGTTTGCCCGGTTTCAGCGGCGGGCTCGCATACACTTCGCGGTGCGTTGCTTTATTCGGGGCGTAGAAATTTACGACGTACGCGACGTACCCGTCGAGCGAGACGACGCCCAGGCCCCCGCCACGACCGACCACGCCGTACAAGCGCACCGCCGTGCCGGCGAATTCCAGCGTCGCACGTTCGCCGGGACGAAACGTGCGCAAGCTGGAGCCGTGAAAGCGGCCATCGGCCCGCCCGGACACGACTTCCCAGTGCGCGGTGTGCACGAAGGCGTCAGAACCGAGCTCGATCTTTTGCGGTTGGGCGGCGGTCGCCGGTGCCTGCGGCGCCAGGCTCGCACCTGCGATAATGGCTGCAAGCATCGCTCCCCGCAGTCTGTCCAAGGAACCTCGAGTAAACGAATTCATACTTCACCGCCGCACCTGAAACGTAGTGCTCGCTTACCGCGCGTGTAGGCGTCCGAACGCCTTTCGCTTGTAAAACGTGCGAGCGCGCTCGCACGCAGCGCGTAGTCACTCAGCATAACGCGTGGTGTCGCTTCGCGACAGCTTCGTTCGGGCACAATGCAGATAGGACTTTCGGCCCTTAGAAGCCGAGTTGCGGCAGTTCGTACCCGCGGACGGCGAGATTGCGATAGCGCGCGAGGGCGAAGAGCGGGAAGAACGAGCGGTACCCGTGATAGCGTAAATAAAAGACGCGCGGAAATCCGACGGCGGTGTACCATGGCTCGTCCCACGAGCCGGCGGCGTTCTGAGCGTCGATCAGGAACGCGACGCCACGTTCGACTGCGGGGTGTGCCGCTTCGCCGGCGTTGAGCAGTCCGAGCAGCGCCCAGGCGGTTTGGCTCGCGGTGCTCTCCTTGGACGTTCCGCGACGGCGCGCATCGTACGTCGCTCCGTCCTCGCCCCAACCGCCGTCCGCGCGTTGCTGGCGCAAGAGGAATTCGACGGCGCGCCGGACCGTCTCCGAATTGCGCGCCGTCTCGCCGCAGGCCAGGAACGCGCCCAGAACCGACCACGTGCCATAGACGTAGTTCGTGCCCCAACGTCCGAACCACGAACCGTCGCTCTCTTGCGAGCGACGCAAAAAATCCAAGCCGCGCGCGACGCATGGATGATCCGTCGCGAATCCCATCTGCACGAGCATGCCGACGCAGCGAGCCGAAACGTCTTCGGTCGGCGGATCCAGGAGCGCACCGTGATCGGCGAACGGAATATGGTTGAGATAGACGTGTTCGCTCTCGGCATCGAACGCGCCCCAGCCGCCGTTCTGGCTCTGCATGCCGACGACCCATTCGGCGGCGCGCTGGAGCGCATAGCTATGGCGGTCCGGATCCTCGCGATGCAACGCCATGGCGACGACCGCCGTATCGTCGACGTCGGGGTAATAATCGTTCCAATATTGGAACGCCCAGCCGCCGGGGCGCACGTTCGGGCGACGATGAGACCAGTCGCCCGCGACGTCGAGCACTTGGCGCTCGACGAGCCAGGCATTGCCGCGGCGAGCGGCGGCGTGCGCCAGCGCGGTGCCGCTTTCGAGTAGCGCGTGGGCGACGAGCGACGTGTCCCAAATCGGCGAGACGCACGGCTGACAGTACGCCTCGTCGTCGGTAAAGACGAGCAGGCGATCGATTGCGCCGCGGGCCGTGACGCGATCCGGGTGATCGTTTGCGTACCCGAGTGCGTCGAAAGCCATCAAGCTATTGGCCATCGCGGGGAAGATGCCGCCGAGTCCGTCTTCTCCATTGAGCCGCTCGGTCACGAAGCGAACCGCTTTCGCGATCGCGCGACCGCGAACGAACGACGGCACGAACGGCTCGGCGATACGTAAGATATCGTCGAGTCCCAGAAACGAACGCCCGAGCGTGGAGAACGTGGCCGGCCGCATGTAGCCTTGTTCGAGTTCGGGATCGAGCACGAAGAGCTCGCGCACGTCGATGTTTTTAAGATTGCGCGCGCGCGGGCGAAGCGCCATGAGAATCAGCAACGGCACGATCACCGTGCGCGACCAATACGACACTTTATCGAGGTGGAATGGAAACCAAGCCGGGAGATGCATGATTTCCACCGGCATCACGGGTACGGCTCGCCACGGGACCTGCCCGAAGAGTGCGAGTGCGAACCGCGTGAAGACGTTGCAATGCGCGGCACCGCCGCGCTCGAGAATGCGTTCCCGGGCGCGCCGCATATGCGGTGCGTCCACGGCATCGCCGGCGAGCTTGAGGGCGAAGTAGGCTTTGACCGTCGCGCTAAGATCGGCTTCGCCGCGATGGTAGAGCGGCCAGCTGCCATCGACGTTTTGTATCCGGCGCAGGTAGACGGCGATCTTCGCTTCGATTTCTGGGTCGACTTCGTCGAGAAAGTGCCCGAGCATCACGTATTCGGCCGGAATCGTCGCGTCGGCCTCGAGTTCGAAAACCCAATGGCCGTCGGGCCGTTGTTGCGCGAGCAGCGCGCGTTCGACGTTCGCAATCGCGTCGTCGAGACCGCAGCTCTCGTTCACGTCGCTCGGAAGGATAGTGATCATTCGGTTGGCGTCTGCACTCCGTCCGGAAGAAACCCGCGGCATCCCGACGGGAATACCGTCCGGCTGGACGGTACAAGTGATACCACGCACGAGGTCCGTGCGTCAACGATGAAGCTTACGTTACGAACTTTGGGAAAGATGTCGGTATGGCCGTTCGAGGTTCGGGAGATGCGACGCGTCGCAGCGTCATCGCAGCGGCGGCGGATATCGTTGCCGTCGAGGGCGCCGGCCGATTGACCCTCGATGCCGTCGCGGAGCGCGTCGGACTCTCCAAAGGCGGCATCCTGCATCACTTCGCTACCAAAGAATCGCTGATTACCGCCATGCTCGACGAAGTCGTGGCAAATTTCGAAGTCGATTTGCAGCTTCACCTGCAAGGCGAGAGCGGGCCGGGAAGTTTCGCACGCGCGTTCCTGCGTGCGTGCCTCGATCCCGACGGAGCGCTGACGCGTACGTTGCGCGTGAGCGCCGGCATCTTAGCGGCCGTAGCGAGCGACCGTCGCTTACTTTCGCCGCTGCGGCGACGCTACGACGTGTGGCGGGGCCGCCTGGAGAACGACGGCATCGATCCGGCGATTGCGGAACTCGTGCGCTCGGCGGCCGACGGGCTGTGGCTCGGCAACGTGCTCGAGCTCGGCACGGCGAGCGCCGCGCTGCGTCAGCGGGTCTTTGCGAAGCTGATCGAACTCACGCATCTGGTGACGCCCCCGGCACCGGGTTTCTAACGCACGCCGCCCAGACCCACCACAGCAGCGCGAACTGCAACGGTAAACGACCGTATAATACCGGTGCCGGCGCGAGCTGCCCGAATTTCTGCGTATCGACGGCCATATAGATGTTGGCCGGAAACACGGCGATTAGAAGCGCGATCAGGCCCCACCCCGCCGGCCGGCGCGTCCGCGGCAGCATAACTCCGATACCGCCGAGCATCTCGCAGAGGCCGCTGATGAGCACGAGTTCGCGGTGGGCCGGAAGCAACGGCGGCACGATCGCTTCGTACGCGCCCGGGTTCTTGAAATGGAGGGCTCCGGTCGCAACGAAGAGGAGGCCGATCAGATACGGCTGGAGTTTACGCATGCCGACCTTTACGGGGTCGCGGTTCGGCGCCGCCTCTTTCGCAACGCCGCTGACGCGATGAGCGCGGATCGTACGGTCGTCCTCGAGCGTGACGCCGATGGTATCGCATGGCTGCGTATCGCGCGACCGCAGACGCGCAACGCGATGTCGGAGGCGATGTGGGAGCGCCTAAGCGCTCATCTCGCCGTCATCGCCGGGGACCGGGCGGTGCGCGGGCTGGTTATCTGCGGCACGCGCGATGCGTTCGTCTCGGGTGCGGATATCGCGGACTTTGCGACCTTTGCGGACGCCGCTGACGGTCTCGCGTACGAAGCGACCGTCGCCCGCGCGCTCGACGCGCTCGAACGGCTGCCGATCGTCACGATCGCCGCAATTGCGGGCCCGTGTACCGGCGGCGGCGCGATTCTCGCGTGCGCGTGCGATCTGCGTATCGGAGCGGCAAACGCTCGCGTCGGCCTCCCGATCGCGCGGACCGTCGGCAACATGACGACGGCCGCAAACGTCGCGCGACTTATAGCGGTCGTCGGCCGTTCGCGGGTGATGCGGTGGCTTTTGACCGCGCAACTCGACGCCGCCGAAGCGGCGCTCGCCGCCGGATTCTTTACCGAAGTCGTCGAGACGTTCGACGACGTCCTCGAGCGCTCGGCAGACGTCGCGCGCCGGATCGCGGCACACGCACCGTTGACGATCGCTGCAACGAAAGAACTCGCCCGGCGCATGCTGCACGCGAGCGTCGCCGGGGTCGAAGATCGCGATCTCATGGAACGCTGTTACGGCAGCGAAGACTTCGCCGAAGCCGTGCGCGCGTTCGCCGCCAAGCAGATCGGACAATTCATGGGGCGCTGACGTCGGCGATCGCGAGCGTGTAGAGCCACCAGCGCGGCCGCCTGCGCTGCGCCTTACGATCGAAATAGACGACCGCCGTTCGATCGTCGTCGAGACGGATTTCGTACCAATGGCGCGCTAGATAACTGTCGCCCCGATCCTTCGTGGTCGACCGCCACCTGCGAAGCACGCTTGCGACGTGCAGCGTTTCCCCGGCGTAGGCGAACGTCGTGGGCAACGGTGGCTCGCCTCGGCTCAGTGCGTTCGAAGCGACGAATGCCGGGCCCGGCAGCAGCGGAGCGCTGACGAAGCAAGCGAGAGGCCTCTGCGCGGGCGGCATCCGCCTGCTACTCGACCACGCGTGCGGTGAGCCAGCACGTCGCTCGCAGCGCGCCGCCGACCGGCGGTTCCCCCGCGACCACTTCGGGAGCGGCGAGGACGTCGATCTCGCCGCCGTACGTCTCGATGCGCATGCGCCAGAACCCGCGTTCGGTCGCCGGGTTGATGCGCGATTCGCAGGCGCGAATCGTGCCGCTGACGATCACTTGCGAGCGCGCTCTGCCGGTGTTGTCGCCGAAGAGCCCGATCGGGATGAACGATGTTGCCGCAAAACCCGTCGGTTCGTCGCGCAGCGATTGCTGGTAGGCCGCTTCGTCGCTCCACCAGCGCACTTCGTGCGCGAAGCCGGCGATTGCGAGCTCGGTACGGAAGGGCACTTCGCGCGCCGCAAGCGAGGCGTCGAAGTCCGGCACGCTCGCTGAAAACGGATACAGACTGTGTTCTTCGCCGTACGGCGACGCCCAGGCATACATCTCGCCTTCGAGTGCGAAATCGGGATTGCGGACGACGCCTTCGACCATTGCGTGCAGCCGCGCGTCTCCGGCAAAGTGGGGGTTGGCGCCCGCGAGTTCGCGGCGTTCGCCGTCGAGACGGTAGAGATTGACCCACAATTCGGCGCCCGCACCCGGCGTCCACACGTGGTAATCGCCGTGCGGAGCCGCGATCACGGTCCCGCCGCCGAGGGCGCGTCGAAGGAGCGATTGAAGTTCGCTTGGCTCGAGCGTGAAGCCGACGGTGCGAAAATGATCCGACATCCGTCGGCGTACTTGGCCGCGCGGCCCCATTTTCTTGCGCCCGACCCTTTGTGGCGCCGGGCGCCGGAGCGCCGCGCGGACCCGTCGTACTTCCCCGGGTGGCCAAGAGCGATTCTCCCGGCGAGCGCGCGCGCGACCTTCGCGAGCGTCTCGAAGACGCCAATCGCGCGTATCACGTGCTCGACGCGCCGACGATCGATGACGCCAGCTACGACGCACTGCTGCGCGACTTGACGGCGCTCGAGGCGGAATACCCCGAATTCGCAACGCCTGACTCGCCGACGCAGCGCGTCGGCGGCGCGCCCGCGAACGACTTTGCGCCCTATCCTCACGCGACGCCGATGCTCTCGCTTTCCAACGCATTCGACGCCGGCGAATTGCGAGCGTTCGACGCGCGCATCTCGAAGCTCGCCGGCAGCGTGGCGCCGTACGTGTGCGAACTCAAGATCGACGGCCTCGCGCTGTCGCTGCGGTACGAAAACGGCCGCCTGCGCTCGGCGGGAACGCGCGGCGACGGCAGTGTCGGTGAAGAGGTGACCTCGGGCGTGCGCACGATCGACGCGATTCCGGCACGCCTCAGGGGCGCGCCCCTTCCGACGACGCTCGACGTTCGCGGCGAAGTCTATCTCAGGAAGACGGCGTTCGCGGCGCTCAATACGGCGCGTACGGCGGCGGGGCAGCCGCCGTTTGCAAACCCGCGCAATACCGCTGCGGGCGGCTTGCGTCAGAAAGACGCGCGCTTGACCGCAGAGCGAAAGCTTTCGTTTTTCGCCTACGCGTTCGGCGCCTATGCCGGCGACGAACCGCCGGCAACGCAGTGGGAGCTGCTCGCACGGGCGCGGACCCATGGTTTTCCCGTCGACGAGCACGCGACGCGCTGCGCCACGATCGACGACGTGATCGCGTTCTGCGAACGCTGGGAGCGCGAACGCGCGACACTCGATTACGAGATCGACGGCGTCGTCATCAAGGTCGACGAGATCGCGTTGCAGATCAAGCTCGGCTATGCGGGAAAAGACCCACGCTGGGCGACCGCTTTTAAATTTCGGGCGCTCGAAGCGCGCACGAAGCTGCTCGATATCCGCATCAACGTCAGTCGCGCCGGCAAACTCAATCCGTACGCCGTGCTCGAGCCCATCGGTATCGGCGGCGTGACCGTTAAGATGGCGACGTTGCACAACGAAGCGGACATCGTGCGCAAAGATATCCGCATTGGCGATACGGTGATCGTCCATCGCGCGGGCGACGTTATCCCCTACGTGGTCGGTCCCGTCCGCGAAGCGCGTGCGCCCGATGCGGCCGTCTATAAGCTGCCCGAGTCGTGCCCCGTCTGTCACTCCCGCGTCGACCGCCCGCCGGACGACGTCTTCACGTACTGCTCCAACGTGTCGTGTCCGGCACAGTTGCGCGAACGTTTGCGGCATTGGTGCTCGCGCGGCGCCATGGATATCGAAGGCGTCGGCGACGTGCTCGCGGCGCAACTGGTCGATGCGGGGCTCTGCCGCAACGTCGCCGACCTCTACGACCTGCGAGCAGAAGAACTCGCGGCGCTTCCGCGGATGGGCGAAAAGACGGTCGGCAACGTGCTCGACGCGATCGCCGGTTCGAAATCGCGCGGGCTCGCGCGCGTAATCGCGGCGCTCGGCATCCGCTACGTCGGCGCGCAGAATGCGGCGCTGCTGGCGGGTGACTTCGGCACGATCGACGCGCTGCTGGCGGCGACACAGGACGCGCTCGTCGCGACTGCCGGGATCGGCACGCAAATCGCCGAGAGCGTCGCGTTTTTCTTCGCGCAACCGCCGAACGTGGCCGCGATCGAACGGCTGCGCGCGAGCGGACTCGATCTCACGGCACCGCTGCGCCCGCGCGAACCGGTCGGCGCGCTCGCCGGAAAGACGTTCGTGTTGACCGGAACGCTGCCGGCGCTTACGCGCGACGAAGCGAGCGAACTCATCGTGACTGCGGGCGGAAAAGTCGCAAAGAGCGTGAGTGCGAAAACGGATTACGTCGTCGCGGGCGAGGAGGCCGGCAGCAAGCTCGTCAAGGCGCGAGCGCTCGGCTTACGCGTCGTCGACGAGCCGGGCTTGCGCGCGATTCTGGCGGCGCCGCGGGATGCGAACCCGTAACGCCGGCGGATGCCGAGCGTATCGGCGAACGAAAAGCGGACACCCGCGCGATCCTAGCCGGCAGGAGTGTTTCGCCGTGCGCGCGTAGCCGACCGGACCCCGACAATTAAATCACTGTGGAGTGTAACTCATGCCGAATGATGCTTTCGGCCACTCGCAGCTCGACTCGCGCACCCTTCGTGCGTCCGAGGCTGCCGTGGCTACCCCCCGTGGATTCGCAACCCGGGCGATCCGGACTGGCCAAGACCCCTGCAATGCGACCGGCGCGACGATCGTGCCCGTCTATCAGACGGCGACGTTCACGCAAGCCGAGGTCGGCGTGCACAAAGGCTTCGACTACTCGCGTTCGGGCAACCCGACGCGCGCCGCGCTCGAAGCGCAGCTGGCCGATCTCGAAGGCGCGCGCTATGCGGCGGCCTTCGGGTCGGGCATGGCGGCCGCCAACGGGGCGTCCTTTAGTTTCCTGAAGTCGGGCGATCACATCGTTGCGACGAAGGATCTGTACGGCGGCACGCATCGCCTTTTCAGCGACGTCTTTCCCCGCTACGGCATCACGACGACCTACGTCGACATGTGCAATATCGCAGCGACGCGCGCGGCGATCCGGCCGAACACGAAACTGTTTTGGATCGAAACGCCGACCAACCCGCTGCTCAAGATCATCGACATCGCCGCGCTCGCCGCGCTCAAGCTTCCCGGGCAGATCGTCGCCGTCGATAACACGTTCGCGACGCCCTATTGGCAGAGCCCGCTAGCGCTCGGCGCCGATGTGGTCATGCACTCGACGACGAAGTATCTGGGAGGCCATAGCGATGTCGTCGGCGGCATCGTCATCAGCGACGATCTCGATATTCACCAACAGGTCGCGTTCCAGCAGAACGCCGTGGGAGCGATTCCCGGTCCGTGGGATGCGTATCTCACGCTGCGGGGAGCCAAGACGCTCGCGCTGCGTATGCGCGAGCACGAACGTAACGCCCACGCCGTCGCACGCTTCCTCGAAGCGCGCGACGATATTTCGGCGGTGTATTACCCAGGTCTCGAGTCGCACCCGCAGCACGAACTTGCGAAAACGCAAATGCGCGGGTTCGGCGGCATCGTGTCGCTGCGCGTCCGCGGCGGTAGCGAGCGCGCGCTCGCGCTCGCGCGTTCGACGAAGATCTTCAACCTCGCTACGTCGCTCGGCGGCGTCGAGTCGCTGGTCTGCAGCCCTTGGACGATGACGCACGGCAGCGTCCCGCCCGAACGCAAAGTCGAACTCGGACTCACCGGGGATCTGCTCCGGCTCTCCGTCGGCATCGAAGACGAAGCCGATCTCATCGCCGATCTCGCGCAGGCCCTCGACGCATCGCACGTCGCGGAGCGGAGCTTCGCTGTCGCGTAAGAGCCCTTTGGGGCTGCTAACGCAAGCGCGTCAGCAGCCCCGCGTTGTGCGGCGCTTCCACGTGCGGTAACGCTCGGCCGAGCGCCTCGTGCACGTCGCCCGCAACGACGCCGACGGGCCGCACGCGCGCCGCTTCGCGTCCCGCAAGCCCGTGCCAATACGCCGCGATGCGCGCGGCGTCGACGGGGGCGAGACCTTGCGCGAGCAGCGTCGCGATCATGCCGGTCAGCACGTCGCCCGTGCCTGCCGTCGCGAGCGCGCTCGTGCCCGTGACGTTGGCATGCGTCGTCGTGCCGTCGTCGATGAGGCTCGTGTTGCCTTTGAGCAGCGTCGTTACGCCGGTGCGCCGCACGAACGATCGCAGCCGCGCGATGCGCGTTCCCGGGGCGACGGTTCCCTCGCCCGAAAGCCGCGCGAACTCGCCCGCATGCGGGGTCAGCACGCACGCTTTGCAGCGCAAGATGTCGAGATGCTTGGCGAGGTGAAAGAGCGCGCTTGCGTCCGCCACGAACGGCCGCTCGAGTTTCGCGAGGAAGCCGCGCACGATCGCGCCGGTTGCGTCGGAGAGCCCCAGGCCCGGGCCGATGGCGACTGCCGTCGAGCGCTGCGTGAGATCGAGCAGCGCTTCGATCGCACCCGCAACGTCGCGTTCGTCGTAGCTGACGACGATTTCCTCGACGAGGTGCGCGCGCAGCGACGCTGCCGCGTTTGCGCCGCTCGCGACGGTCACGTAGCCGGCTCCGGCGCGCGCCGCGCCGCGCGCGCAGAGAACCGCCGCGCCGGGAAATTGGGCGGAGCCCGCGATAACGAGCGGCGCTCCCGAGAGACGCTTGTCGGATCGCTCCCCGCGCGCGGGCAACAGGGCCGCAAACTCGGCGTCGTCGAGGACCGCGTAGAGGTCGCCCGAGACGTGCGTGAGGTCGCCCCCCAGGCCGATGTCGCCGACGTAGAGCGTCCCCGTCCGTTCGCGCGCGGGCTCGAGCAGAAGGCCGAGCTTCGGAGCCCCGAGCATGACGGTCGTACGCGCGCGCACGCAATGCGCCGCGACGGCGCCCGTCGTCGCATCCGCGCCCGATGGAATATCGATCGCGAGCACCCGTCCGGCGTTCTGCGCGAGCGCCTCGATAACGGCGTGCATATCGGCTGCGGGTTCGCCGCGCGCGCCCGTGCCCAGCAGCGCGTCGAGGGCGAGATCGGCGCCGGCGAGCGCGGCCCGCGCGCCGTCCGCCGTCGTCGGGAACGGACGCGTCAGCACGCCGCTTCGACGCGCGCGATCCTCTGCGTCGCGGCGCCCCGCGCCCGGAGTCGCGCAGGGCATTGCATACACGATCCGGCGCACCGTAGCGGGCACGCCGGCAAACGCCGCGTACGCGTCGGCGCCGTTGTTCCCACTGCCGGCGAAAGCGACGAGCGTTCGCGCCTGCGGCGCGATGCACGCGATGGCCGCCGCGATCGCGTCGCCCGCCGCTCGCATTAGTGCCGTATCGCCGATGCGGGCGACCGCGGCTGCATCGGCGGTCCGCATCTGATCCGCAGTAACGACGCGCATCAATCGCTCTCGAGAACAACGACGGCCGCCGCCGTCGTCGCGGTATGCGTGATCGTGAGATGGATGCGCGTCACGTTACGACTGGCGGGCAGCCGTGCGTAGGGTTCGAGGAAGACCAGGATCGGTTTGCCGCTGCGTTCGTGTGAGACGCCGACGCGGTTCCATGGGATCGCGTGTCCGAACGCTTTTCGCGTCGCTTCCTTCGCGGCAAAAAAACCGGCGAGACGCTCGGCCCAGTGCCGCTTGCGCAGCGCATAGCGCATCTCTTCGGGGGTGTATACTTTGCGCGCGAACGCCGCGAGCTGCGTTTCGTCGAAGCGATACCGTTCGACTTCCGCGAGATCCGTTCCGATGCCGACGATCATACGAATGCCGTTCGCCGACCTGCCACAGGTTCCCGAGCGCTCCGAAGCAAAACATACGTCGTGGGGCAGATCAGCATCGTGCCGATCAACGCGATGGACGGCGACGTCTTGGAACGTTTGGCGCTCTGCCTCGAAGAGCGATTTCTGTTCACGTGCCGCGTCGAACGAACGGTACGCATCCCACGGGCGACGCTCAACAGCGTGCGCAAACAGATGTTTTTCAACACGCTCGTGGCACGGGTCGCCGCGACGGCACCGGCTCTCGACGGCCTGCGTCTGGCCATAACGGATTTCGATCTTTATAAAACGTCGCATCAATTCGTGTTCGGCGATGCGAGTGAAGAGCAGCGCATCGCCGTCGTCTCGACGCACCGGCTGCGCAGCGAATTTTACGGCGAACGCGGCGACGCGAATCTCCTCTTTCAGCGAATGCTGAAAGAGGCCGTTCACGATCTCGGTCACGCGAACGGCCTCAAGCACTGCTTTAACGCGCGCTGCGCCATGTATTTCTCGAATTCTATTTACGATACCGATAATAAGCTCTCGCACTTCTGCGAGGCGTGCGAGAAACGCGTCCGCGCAAACCGCTAACGGCGCAGGACGCGAGCGTCGGCGAGGGCGACGATCCGTTCTCCGGCGGCACCGCGCACCACCAGCGAGCCGTCATCGTGGATGCGCAGCGCTTGCGCTTCGAACGGTGCCTCCGAGCCGTCGATGTGCAGGCGATAGGGTGTTCCCGCAAGCGCGGCGCGCGCTTCCCAGGCGCGAGCCACCGTGCGAGGTTCGGCGAGCTCGCCGAGCCGGCGACGATATGCCGCGAGGATCGCGGCGAGGAGCTCCTCTCGCGTGACGCTCGGCCTGCGATCGGAGAGAAACGCCGGCGGCGGCGCGATCGCTGCGAGCTCGGCGTTTGCTTCCGGCCGGCGCACGTTGACGCCCGTCCCGCAGCCGACGTACGCGCTGTCGCCGACGACACGCGAGATGCAGAGGATCCCCGAACACTTCCCGGCGCCCAGTAAGAGATCGTTCGGCCATTGCAACGCGACGCGAAGGCCCGTCGCCGCTTCGATGCCGTCGGCGACGCAGAGGCCGGTCCAAAACGGGACCGCCCAGAGCGCCGCCGCGGCGACCGGCTGCGGCAAGATCGTCGTAAAGAGTAGCGAGGAGCCGGGCGGTGCGATCCACGCCCGCTCGTGACGCCCGCGTCCGCGGCGTTGATAATCGGCGAGCAAGACGGCGCCGGCGTGTTGGGGCAAACCCAAAAGCGGCGCCGCATCGTCGTTGGTGCTATCGGTGTCTGCGCGCGCGCGGATGTCGAACACGACCAGGCCCTATCCGCCGCAGCAGCGTACGTATCGCGCCGCAATGGCAATGGAAAAAACGCTTATTCTCTGCAAAGCGGATGCAGTCGCACGCGGACTCACGGGTGAAGTGATCGCGCGCTTCGAGCGCCGCGGGTACGCGCTCGCCGCGATGAAGCTCCTGGTGTGCGATGAAGCACGAGCGAAGCAGCACTACGCAGAACACGAAGGCAAACCGTTCTTCGCCGGGCTCGTCGCGTATATCACGAGCGCGCCGATCGTCGCGCTCGTGATCGAGGGCTCGGATGCCATCGAGGGCTGCCGCGCCACGATCGGTGCGACCAATCCGATCAAGGCCGGCCCGGGCACGATCCGCGGGGATTACGCGCAGACGATCGGCCGAAACCTCGTGCACGGCAGCGACTCGGCCGAAAGTGCGAAGCGCGAAATCGCGATCTGGTTCGAGCCGAGCGAACTCCACGCCGCCGCTAGCGATCTCGAACGGTGGCTCGTCGCGAACTGACGCGTTGCGCCGTTCCCGGTCTAGCGCCCGCCGAGCCGGCCGAGGATCCCCTGCAGTAAGCCCGGCGCGAGCTGCGTCAAGGCGCTCGGATTTTTGCCCAGGAACGAACTCGCCGCGCTTTGCAGCACGCTGGGATTGTTTTTCGCCATGTTTATCAGCATGCCGATGGCACCCGGGTCGCCCGCTGCGACGGCGGCTTGCGATACGCCCGCTTCTTGCGTCGCCGTATTGGCATCGCCCGCGTAGCTCGCGTGATTGGTAAAGCTCTGCAGCAGTTGCTGGCCGAGCCCGGAGAGCGTGGATCGATCCATGTTGGGCAGGCTCTGCGTGAGATGGTCGCCGAGTTGCCCCGCATCCATGTTCTGCACGTGATCGCTCGCCGCGCTCGCGGCGTCTTGCGGGTTCGCGCCTCCGAGCAACCCTTCGGCCATGTTTCCGACGTTGTCCATAAACGACATAGGCAGCCTCTCTTTCGCCGTGCGCGTTCAACGGGGGACATTTTTCCACATTCCAGAAGGCGCGTCGCCGTGATCGAATCATTGCGTGGCGGCGGGCGGCCGCTCATCGAAAGCATCCGCGCGCGCGAGGTCCTGGATTCGCGCGGCAACCCGACGGTCGCCGTGGCCGTCGCGACGAGTTTCGGTGCGGTCGAAGAAGCGATGGTGCCCTCCGGTGCGTCGACGGGCGCTCACGAAGCGGTCGAACTTCGCGACGGCGACCGCACGCGTTACGGCGGCAAAGGCGTACGCAAGGCCGTCGACGCTGTAAACGATTTGCTGGGGCCCGCGCTCGAAGGGCTCGACGCCACGGGACAACGCGAAATCGACGCGAGATTGATCGAACTCGACGGCACGCCTAACAAGCAGAATTTCGGCGCGAATGCGCTGCTCGGGATCTCACTCGCGAACGCGCGAGCGGCCGCGACGAGCCTCGGGCTGCCGCTCTTTCGTTATCTCGGCGGGCCGACCGCCGGCACGCTTCCCGTGCCGATGATGAACGTCATCAACGGCGGCAAGCACGCCGCCGGTGCGCTGCAGTTTCAAGAGTGCATGATCGTGCCGCTCGGCGCACCGACGTTCGCCGAAGCCGTTCGCTACGGCGCCGAAACGTTTCACGCCCTCGGAGCGCTGTTGCACGAACGCCATCTCCCGACGCTCGTCGGCGACGAAGGCGGGTACGCCCCGCCGCTCGAGACCCTCGGCGCCGCGCTCGATCTTCTAATCGAAGCGATCTCGCGCGCGGGCTACGAACCGGGTAAAGATATCGCGCTCGCCGTGGATTCCGCGGCGACGGAATTCTACGCCGAGGGCGGTTACGTGCCGGAGATCAAGGGCGGCTCCGTGACGAGCGCCGCGCTCGTCGATTTTTACACCGATTTGAGCGCGCGCTATCCGATCGTCTCGATCGAAGACGGCTTGGCGGAAGACGATTGGGACGGCTGGCACGCGTTGACGCAACGGCTCGGTAAAACGGTGCAACTCGTCGGCGACGATCTCTTCGCGACCAACACCGTGCGCCTCGCGCGTGGTATCGCGGAAGAAACGGCCAACGCGATTCTCATTAAGGTCAATCAAATCGGTACGCTTACCGAAACTCTCGACGCGGTCGAGATGGCGCACAGAGCCGGCTATCGTTGCGTCATCTCGCATCGGTCCGGGGAGACGGGCGATACGACGATCGCCGATTTCGCAGTCGCAACCGGCGCCGGGCAGATCAAGACGGGCTCTCTCTCGCGCAGCGACCGGGTCGAAAAATATAACCGCCTCATGTCGATCGAATTACAGCTCGGCGACGTCGCGAACTACGCGGGCCGCGCCGCCTTCAAGGGATGGAAGAGCTGAAGGAAACCCCGGAACGCAAAGGTTCGCGAACGATCGGCGACGCGGCGTTACGAACGCTCTTCACCGAGGCGCGTACCGCGCAAGGTTTTCTCGACGTGCCGGTCGCGCGCGAACTGCTCGAGCGCATCGTCGAACTCGCCGAACTCGGGCCGACGAGTAACAACTCCCTACCGCTGCACGTCACCTTCGTCGAGTCGCCCGAAGCCAAAGAGCGCTTGCGGCCGGCTCTTTCCGAAGGAAACGTCGAGAAGACAATGCGCGCACCCGTCACCGCGATTCTCGCAGCCGACGTCGCCTTTCATCTGCACCGACCGGAGCGCTTTCCCGATGCCGCGCGCTTTCGCGAGCGCTATGGCGGAGAGGGGGGATCGGCGGCCGTGCGCGCGCTGGCGACGACGAATGCGACGCTCCAGGGCGCCTATCTGATGTTGGCCGCGCGAGCGCTCGGCCTCGACGTCGGCCCGATGGGCGGCTTCGAGCGCAGCGCCGTCGACGCCGCGTTCTTCGCGGGGACGACGTACGAGTCGCTCTGGCTCTGTAATCTCGGGTACGCCGACCCGTCGCAAAAGCGCCCGCGGGGACCGCGCTTGACCGTGCCCGAGATCGCCACGTTCCTGTAGCTTGCCGCGCTATGGTAAAGTAGGCAGGGCCACGCGGCGGGCCCGCGCGAACCTCGCTCGTCCGTGGGCCTGTAGCTCAGCGGTAGAGCGGCCGGCTCATAACTGGTTGCGCGCTGGTTCGAATCCAGCCGGGCCCACCAGATCTCCACGGCGCCATAGTCTATCGGTTAGGACGCGGCCCTTTCAAGGCTGAGAGACGGGTTCGATTCCCGTTGGCGCTACCACGACTTCATCGTCCTCGTACGAAGCCACGTCGGATGCAAGCGCAAGCGAAAGAGGCGAGCATGTACAAATTTATCCGCGTGTCGCAGTCCGGCGACGTGAATTGTCTGATCAAGGGCGAGTTCGAGAACCTCAGCAGCAGCGACGGCCAGACCTTACAGGCGATGTTCGACGCCGGCTACGAGCTGGTGACGATGACGCCGCTCGAGACCGGCTTCGTCTTGCTCGCATTACGTAAGTAGGTCTCCCTCGTGCGTCTGTCCGGGGCTTCCTACGGTTGAGCCGGTGGGTCGCTTGCGGGAAACGAGTCGGCCATTTCCTTATCGTATTCGCTGAGGGTGGGATCGTCGGTGGAAGTGACGTCGTCGGGGCTGAGGTCGCCCTCGGGCTTTGAAGCATCGCGTTCGTTCATACATCACCCTTACCCAGGCGCGACAGCGGCGACCGGTTCGCGGTGCAGCGAGAACGATGCCGTGTCCGCCACGAATGCAAGAAAACGCGCGGCAGAATTTGGAACGTCGCGATCGGTCGCGGTCACCAGATGCCACGCGCGCGCCAACGGCGTGAGCGGCGTCGCGACCGTCTGCAGCGATCCGGCTCGCAATTCATTCTCGACGGCATCCCGCGAGGCGAGTGAGACGCCGAGTCCCGCGCGGACGCAGGCTTGGATCGCGCCGTTGGAATTGATCGTCAGCCGCGGCGGATCGATGCCGAGATGCCCCAGCAGATCCTCCGTCGCCGCGCGCGTTCCCGAGCCCGTCTCGCGGACGAGCCAGACCGCTTGTGCGAGCGACGTTGCGTCGAACCGGCGTTCCGCGGGCGCGATCACGACGAGTTCGTGCGCGCGCGTGGCGACGGTGCGAAACGGTGAGCCCGCGGGCGGCCGCCCCGCCAAAACGAGATCGACTTCCCAATGTCCCAGGCGATCCCACACCCGCATGTGATTGCCGACTTCTAGTTCGACTTCGACATCGGGTTCGCGTTCGCGGAAACGCCGCAAGAGATCGGGGGCGAGATACTCAGCCGCCGTCGTGACCGCTGCGATTCGGAGGCGCCGCAGGTCGGCCTTGGTGACCTGGCGTGCGTACTGCGCCGCCTCGTCGATCAGCGCGAATATCTTTCGGCCGTACACGGCAACGGCTTCGCCCGCTTCGGTCAGTACGATGCCGCGCCCGCTGCGCGCGACCAGCGGTGCGCCGATTTCGCGTTGTAAGCCTGCTAATGCGGCCGAGACGGCCGGCTGCGAGATCACGAGCGCTTCGGCAGCTTCGCGGACGGAGCCGGTGCGAACGACCTCGAGATACATGCGTAGCTGGTTGAGCGATAACATAAAGCTACGGTTATGGATTGGCGCCGGAGTACCGGAACTCCGTCATACAAGACGTACGATGCACGACACATACATATGTAAAACGCCGATCGAGGGGAGTCTCCGTGCGCGAAACGCGGTCGTCCCAGGCAGGCTAGGAAACCATAATCCGGCGATTATCGGTCCGCATGAAAACGGTATTTGACGGAACCCGACGCTTGCCTCATCGTTAATCGCATGGCGATTGCATCAGACGTTAAGAAAAACAGCCGTCTCGAAGCCGGCGTTACCCCGTATGCCGAGATGGGTTACTGGCAGCCGGATTACGAGCCCAAAGAAACCGACGTTCTCTGTGCGTTCCGGATCACGCCGCAGCCCGGTGTCGACCCCGTCGAAGCGGCGGCTGCCGTCGCGGGCGAATCGTCCACGGCGACGTGGACCATCGTCTGGACGGATCGGCTCACTGCATACGATCACTATCAGGCGCGCGCGTACAAGGTCGATCAGGTCCCGAATAACCCCGAACAATACATCGCGTACATCGCGTACGATATCGATCTCTTCGAAGAAGGGTCGATCGCGAACCTCACGTCGTCGATCATCGGAAACGTATTCGGCTTCAAGGCGCTCAAGGCACTGCGATTGGAAGATATGCGCATCCCGGTGGCCTACGTCAAGACGTTCCAAGGTCCGGCGCACGGCATCGTAATGGAGCGCGAGTACCTCAATAAATTCGGCCGTCCGTTGCTCGGCGCGACGACGAAGCCGAAGCTGGGTCTCTCTGCGAAAAACTACGGGCGCGTCGTATACGAAGCCCTTCGCGGTGGCCTCGATTTCACCAAAGACGACGAAAACATCAACTCACAGCCGTTCATGCGCTGGCGCGATCGCTTCCTGTTCTGTATGGAAGGCGTCAATCGCGCCGAAGCCGCGAGCGGCGAGATCAAAGGCCACTATCTCAACGTGACGGCCGCCGACATGGAAGACATGTACGAGCGCGCAGAGTTCGCGAAGCAGATCGGCTCGGTCATCGTCATGATCGACCTCACGATCGGCTTCACCGCGATGCAGTCGATGGCGAAATGGTCTCGCAAGAACGGTATGATCTTGCATCTCCATCGCGCCGGTCACTCGACGTACACGCGTCAGAAATCGCACGGCGTCAGTTTCCGCGTCCTCGCGAAATGGTGTCGCCTGCTCGGCGTCGACCACATCCATGCCGGTACCGTCGTCGGTAAGCTCGAGGGCGACCCGCTTACGACGAAGGGCTACTACGATATCCTGCGCCAGGATAAGAATGAAGTGAACCTCGCGCACGGCGTCTTCTTCGAACAAGAGTGGGCCTCCATGCCCGGCGTCTTCCCGGTCGCCTCGGGCGGCATCCACGCGGGTCAGATGCACCAGTTGCTCGACCTGCTCGGCGAAGATACGGTGCTGCAGTTCGGTGGCGGCACGATCGGCCACCCCGACGGCATCGCCGAAGGCGCCACGGCCAACCGCGTCGCACTCGAGGCGATCGTTCAGGCCCGTAACGAAGGCCGCGATTACTTGAGCGAGGGTCCGCAGATTCTCGAAGATCAGGCGAAGCACTGCAAGCCGCTCGCACGCGCGCTCGACATCTGGAAAGACATCTCATTCAATTACGAATCGACCGACACGCCCGACGCCGTCGCGACGCCGTCGAATTAAGGGAGCGAAACGCACACATGAGACTCACGCAAGGCGCGTTCTCGTTCTTACCGGATTTCACGGACGAACAGATCGCAAAACAGGTCCAGTACGCCCTCGATAACGACTGGCCGATCTCGATTGAATACACCGACGACCCGCACCCGCGCAACTCGTATTGGGAGATGTACGGCCTGCCGAAATTCGACGTCAAAGATGCGGCCGGCACCATGGACGATATCCGCCAGGCGATCGCCGAGAATCCGAACTGCTACGTCAAGGTCAACGCGTACGACGCGCGACTGGGCCGCCAGACGACGGCCCTGTCGTTCATCGTCGGTCGTCCTGCCGTCGAGCCGGGCTTCCGTCTCGATCGCATCGCCGGCCCGGATCGTCAGCAGAACTACTCCATCCATTCGTACGCGACGGAGAAGCCGGTCGGCGATCGGTATGCCGCACCGAGCAAGAACGGCACGAAGCACTAACCGTCTCGCACAGGATCCGACACGACGGGACCGGCGAGTTAGGCTCGCCGGTCCCGCTCTGCGTCTTACAGGAGTTCACGATGCCGAATCGCCGAATTACGTTCAGTAAGTTCATCATCGAAGACCAGCGTCGGCGGCTCGGGGCGGATCCCGATCTCACGGCCTTGCTCAACGATATCCAGACGGCGTGTAAGTACATTGCGTCGGCCGTTTCGCGCGGCGCGCTCAACGACCCGAGCGGCACCGTCGTTACTACGATCAACGTACAGGGCGAAGAGCAGAAGAAGCTCGACGTCATCTCGAACGAGATCATGATTCACGAGATCGAGTTCGGCGGCGGCGTCTGCGGCATGGTCTCGGAAGAGAACGACGAGCCGATCGGTATCCCGCCGAATCTGCCCAAAGGCCGGTATCTCGTCGTCTTCGATCCGCTCGACGGCTCGTCGAATATCGACGTCAACCTCACCGTCGGCACGATCTTTTCCGTTCTGCGTGCGCCCGACGGATGCACGAATCCCACCAAGGCCGATTTCTTACAGGCGGGCACGACGCAGGTCGCGGCCGGTTTCGCGCTCTACGGCGCGGCGTCGATGATCGTGCTCACGACCGGCAACGGCGTGCACTGCTTCACGCTCGATCGCGAGATCGGCGCGTACATCCTGACGCAATCGGATATGCGTATTCCCGAAGAGACGCGCGAGTTCGCGATCAATACGTCGAACCAGCGGCATTGGGAAGCGCCCGTCCGTCACTACGTCGAAGAATGCATCGCGGGTAAGGCGGGCGCGCGCGGTCAAGATTTCAACATGCGTTGGGTCGCCTCGCTCGTCGCGGAAGTCTTCCGCATCCTCGTGCGCGGCGGTCTCTTCATGTATCCGCGCGATACGAAGGACGCCTCACGTGAGGGCCGCTTGCGGCTGCTCTACGAAGCGAACCCGATGGCGATGATCGTGGAACAGGCCGGCGGTGCGGCGACGACGGGACGCGAACGCATCCTCGATATCGCGCCCAAAGACATCCATCAGCGCGTGCCGCTCATCCTCGGCTCGCGCCACGAAGTCGAACGCCTCTCATCCTATCACGACCGTCACGACCGTGGCGAAAAACTCGTTTTCGAAACGCCGCTCTTTAACGAGCGTTCGTTGTTTCGAACCGTTACTCCATAGCAAAGGCAGATCATGTCGGCCAAATTTCCGATCATCGCCATTACGGGATCGTCCGGTGCCGGTACGACGACCGTAAAGACGACGTTTCAACAGATCTTTCGGCGCGAGCATATTTTGCCGACGATCGTCGAGGGCGACGCGTTCCATCGCTACGATCGCTTGGAGATGCGCGACCGGCTTGCGGAGGCGCAGAAGAGCGGTAACGCTCACTTCAGTCACTTCGGTCCTGAAGGAAATCTCTTCGAAGAGATCGAGGCGCTCTTCCGCGTGTACGGCGAAACGGGCACCGCGCGCATCCGTAAGTATCTGCACGACGACGCCGAAGCCGCCCCGTACGATCAGAAGCCCGGGACGTTCACGCCGTGGGAAGATCTCGTGCCGGGGTCCGAGCTGTTATTCTACGAAGGACTCCATGGCGGCATCGTTACCGAAAAGGTCAACGTCGCCCAATACGCCGACTTGCTCGTCGGCGTCGTGCCGACGATCAATCTCGAGTGGATTCAGAAGCTGCAACGCGATAAGACGACGCGCGGTCATTCGCAAGAAGCGATCGTCGATACGATCTTGCGCCGCATGCCGGACTACGTCAATTATATCGTGCCGCAGTTCACGCATACGCACATCAACTTCCAGCGCGTGCCGATCGTCGATACGTCAAACCCGTTCATCGCACGCACAATCCCGACCCTCGACGAAAGCATGCTCGTCATCCGCTTCGCGAACGCGAAGGGTATCGATTTTCCCTATCTGCTCTCGATGCTCCACGACTCGTTCATGTCGCGTCCCAACACGATCGTTTGTCCCGGCGGTAAAATGGGGCTCGCGATGCAGTTGATTTTCACGCCGATGATTTGGCAGCTCATGGACCGCAGGAAGCGTGCCTTTTAGCGGTACCTCGAGCGACTTCGATTAGGGGCTCGGCCGGCTCGCGAACGTCAGAGCGCTATGCTCGGCCTTTATGCGGGTGATGGCGTCGTCGAGGACCATGAAGCTCCCGAGCGTGCACGCGCAGTGTGGACTCGAGCAACGTCCGTTTTCATGCGCCACGATGGTATGGCGGCACTCGCAAACGATCAAAGCATCCATGTTGTGCAGTACCCAATGCTAAGTGCTTCAAACGGGCCCGGCGGCTTGCCGGCCGGCGCATCCCCGAGCCATCGGGCGCAGCGCGCTACGGCTCCTCGGGCGCCGGCGCGGTCGTCGCTGAAGGAGCGGCTGCGGGCGTCTCGGCCGTAGCTCCGAGCAGACCGAAATCCCGCGCGATGCGGTCCGCTATCGACGACCCAGCCTCAACCACGGGCGCGGGGGGAACGCCGGTTTTCTTGCGCGCGAACACGTTGCTCATCAGCGACTTGAGACCGGGAATGAGCTCGTCGTGCGCACCGGCGGCCGGTTTTTCGACGGGCCGGCGCGCGGGCGCCGGCGCCGGCCGGATGAACGATTCCGTCGCCTTGGTCTTCGCCGGCGCAGGCGGCGCGGAGGCCGCCGTCTTTAGCGGCTTTGGAAAGGTTAGCTTCGCGCGTTGTTCTGCGGGTTGCGGAGCTGCGGCTGCGACGGGCGGCGCTGGAACGGGCTCCGTCCATACGATCTCCCGCGCGACGTCGTTTTCTTGTGCGATGACGGAGGCCAGGAGTCGCTCCTGTTCGGCCCGTTCGCTCGCCGCATCGGCCTCGATGTGGCGTAGTTCTGCGATGCGCGATTCGATGTTCTCGCGCGTGCGGCGGCTGCTGTCGTGCAGAACCTTTTCGATGCCGGCGCGCTCTGCGGAGATGCGCTCCGCTTCGCTCGCGAGCCGCTCCAGGAGCACCTCCGCTTCGTGCAGATCGGCGGCGGTGCGCTCGAGCGTATCGCGCAATCCGGCGACCCCGCGCTCGGTATCGTCCCGTTCTTTTGTGAAGGCGGCCTCCACGTCGCGTTCCGCCGCGACTTGCAGCTCGAGCTCCGCCCGCAGGCGGCCGATCTCGGCTTCGCGAGCGCGCTCTTCGGCGGCGCGCGATTCGGCGGCGGAAGCTTCGTGCGTGGCGCGCGCTTCGGCCAGCCGCTCGTGCTCCGTGCGGTCGCCGTCGCTCGCGCCTTCGGCATCGGCGCGTCCGCTCGCCGCAAAGGTCGCCGCCGCGCGGAAACCGAGCGCTTTCTGCTCGGCGTGCTGACGCCGCGTCCGAGCGAGCGCTTCGGCCACGCCCAGATCGTGCAGCCGCCGTTCGATATCCGCCCGGCCGCGAACTGCGTCGATCTGGGCTTGACGCTGCTGCTTTGCGGCGCGTTCGGTTACCGTCAGATCCGCCCGAGCGGCATCGAGCGCTGCGCGTGTCGTCGCGATGACGCGTTCCCGTGCCGCTCGTTCGCCGGCGACGTTCTGCGCGGCAGTCGCGAGGTCGTGAAGCGTTCGTTCCACGAGCGCTGGGTCGTCGCGTTCAGTCATAGGCACGGGCGCCGTCATCGGGACGACCGTTCGTTATCCCCAAGCCCGCTCGCCGAAATCCGCCCGCTTCGCGCGCACTCGCCGCCGCGGAACGTTCGGCGAGACGCGTTCGCGTTGCGGCCATGTCCGCGGCGAGCTCGGCGGCGGAACCCGTCCGTTGCGAAACGATCGCCATATTGGCTGCATCGCCTTGCAGTTCTGGCCGACGGAAGCTGCGTTCGGGTTGCGGACGTGCGATCTCGGCCTCGACGGCGACGGGTAGAGCGCCGAGCAGCACGCGCTGCGCGCCGATACGCGCCAACAGCGCAGCGAGCGGCGGTCCGGCCCGTGCCGCGAGATCGCGCCGTACCGGGCCGGCTTCGAAGGTGCGGTCGACGATCCGGTAGAGCAGCAAACCCAGCGCCAGACTCGCGACGGCTGCGTTCGCAGCCGCGGTAACGATGCCGAACGGTCCCGCGAGCTGGCGGATCGCGAACGCCGAAACCGGCACGACGACGAGCGAAACGGCAAACGACGTACCGCCCAGGAGCCGTAGCGGCGGAATCGAGAGCATGCGGCGGAGCGGAACGAGCGCGCCGCTCGCGACCACGATGCCGAAGAGCGCGATCGACCAGAGCGGATCGATGCGCAAGGCCCCCGGTGCGTGTGCGTTCGCGACGCTCGCGATGCCGGCGCCCAAGCGCAGCGCCGCCGCGCCCGCAACGAACGCCAGGGGCAGCCCGAAGCGATATGCGGCAAGATTCTGCGAACGCACCTCGGCTGCGACGATGCCCAGTGCGAAGGGGACCAGCGCCCCGATTCCCAGGCCATGCAGTCCGGTCGTCAGATCGAGCACGACGGCGAGGACGAGCAGCCCGGGGAAGAACGCGCGCGCGCGGGGCCCATACGAATAGCAGCAGCGGAAAAACGACGTAGCAGCGAGCGATGATGGCGAGCGCGCGAAAGCCGTCGTTGCCGAGCCCGTCTCCGGCAAAGATGAGGTTGCGCCAGATGACATCGGAGGTCGGCCCGGGACCGCCCGCGAGGGCCGGCACGCCATAGAGCACCGCCAGCGGCGGAAGCGCGATCGCTAAGCCCAGCGCGGCCAGATACGAAGGATAAATGCGCGACAGGCGTTTGACGATGAAGCGCCCGACGTCGAAATGCGCGCGGCCGTTCTCCACACAGGCGACGATCGCCGGATAGGCGAGCGTATATCCCGAGAGGATCAGAAACAGCGTCAAGCCCTGGCTCGCATCGAAGGCTAGCGCCGTCCAGACGCCGTTACCGGCAACCAGCGCCGGCGCAAGCCGGACGATCTCGTAGACGACGATCGCCGAGATGGCGAGCGCTCTCAGCCCGTCGATCGCGCCGCTGCGGCCGCGGACCGTTTCGCGCGAGGGGCCCGCCTCGCCAACCACGATCTCGTCGGAAGTCCGGAGCGGCGACATCATATCGATTTACATCGGCGTTTCGGACGAAGAACGGAACTCGACGATCCGACACGCGCAAGCTTTCTCGGCCACCGCCGCCGAGGGCGGCAAACGAGCGGCCGGAAGCCCCGTGTAGGCGACGGCGACCCAGCCCGTGCGGCCGCGCAAAGCGCCGGCAAGCACGCGGACGCGGACTCGCACCAGATCGGAGGTGTCGGGATCGTAGGGTCCGGCTCCCATCGCGAGCGCGACGAGCGCGCTTCCCGTTGCCAGTCGCGTCGCAGCCTTATACGGCGTCGCGAGCGTCGGGAAGAAGTCGGAAAAGCCTTGGAAGCCGCCGGCAGCGCGGAGGACCGTGCCGGCAGGCACGTCGGGCACGAGCCGCGCGATCAGCGTGTACGCGACGAAGCGCGCATCGCGGCCATGGACCAAGGCGATGCGGCCCCCGGGGAGCACCCGAAGGACGCGTATGCGGACGCCGATCGGTTCGAAAACGACGTCTCCCGGCCGCTCGGCGTGGGTCGTGAAGTCGCGCGCGATGGAAGCGGCGGATGCCGTCAGCGCGGCCTCCGGTTCGTCGGAAACCAGCCACGGCGCGATATCGACGCGTCCGAGGGTGCCGGGCCGCAGGGCGAGCCACCCCGGCGCCGCCGCCGGCGCCGCGGCCGGCCGGGCGAGCGCGGCACCCGGCGTCCGCGAGAACGCTGCCGCAACGAGAACGGCGGTGCCGAAAGTACGGGCGAGCTTGCCGAGCGTCATGGCGTGAGATTAGCGACGCTGAGGCGCAGACCCCCGGTTCCAGTGCGTGCCAGGCTGGTGGCACGGCGCGGCGGGTCTACTCGGCGAGCGATCTCGTAGATTTCGTGGCGTGCGGCTATCTGTTGGATTGTCGCCGCGCCGTCGCACGCGGCGAGATCGTGCTGCGCGAACGCGGCGACGAAGAACGGCTAGTCGCGCAGGCGGGCGAGGCGCACGAGAGCACCTACTTGGCCACGCTCGCCGCGGCGGGCATCCGCGGCGAGCACGCTCGGAGCAGCTCCGTGCCATCGACGCGCTCTGCCGTTTCGTCGAGACCGCGTCCCCGCTGCGGAGTGCGCCCGGCGTGTATCGGCAGCAGCTCGCGCTTAGTTAGTAGTTCGCGTGCGCGCGGACGTTCGCGAGCGGTTGCGCGAGGTCCGCGAGGAGCTCCGGCCCGACGATCGCAAACGGCGTCGTTCCATACGAGAGCAGGCGGTCGTGAAAATCGAGCAGCGATGCGCTCGCGCCGGCGCGGGCGCGATAGTCGGCCAGCAACGCTTCGAGCTGGTAACGCCCGACCGTATACGAGATGACGTAACCGGGATTGAGCGCGATGCCGTCGACGGCCGCCCTCGCCGCTTCGGGTGAGAAGCCGGTTTGTTTTGCGAAGAAATCCGCCGCTTCCGCGACGGTCATGGTCCCGCTTGCGAGTGCGGGGTCGACGATCGCGCGCGCCCCGCGGACGCGTTCCCACTGCGCGGTGTAGTAGCGGCCGTCGAGATCGTCGCCGTAGAGGCCGAGCGAAACGAAGAGCTCTTCACCATAGAACGCCCAGCCTTCGGCGAAGACGCCGCTGTCGGAGGTCTTACGGACGAAATCCGGATGGCGCCGCGCGATCGAAAGCTGCATGAAGTGGCCCGGCATCGCCTCGTGCGCCCCCGTCGAAAGGATACGATCGCGATCGAAATCCAGATTTGCGTCGAGTCGCTTCGCCGCGTCTTCGAGCGACGTCGGCGGCGTGATGAAATAGAAGCCCGTCGAACCCGATCCGAAGAGCAACGGCGGATTCATCGACGCGCCGGGCGAGACGGGCTGTAAAAATTTCGGCGTCTCGACGACGTCGATCTTCCCGAGCCAAGCCGGCACGTCGACGACGTGATGCGTCGTGACGAAATCTTGCAGCTGCGCGATGCGCTCGCGATAGTAGCCGACGAGGGCGGGACCGCCCGGGGCGAGTCCGCCGCCGCTCTGCGGTCCGATCGGCGTATGCCGCTGCCGCGCGAGGTCTTCGACCCACGTCTGCACGGCCCAGCCGTGAGCGAGTTCGTCGTGCGCCATGCGTTCGACATCCGCACCCGCGAAGGGCAAGAGCTGTTCGTCGGCCAGTAGCGCGTCGTAGGCGGCGCGGCCCATCACGTAATTTTCCGGCCACGCCGCGTCGTGAGTCTCGATATACGACTTCGTGGACGCGATCGTCGCGAGTGCCGCATCGCGGGCACGCTCGAAGCGCGCGAACCGCTCCGCCGGGAGCTGCGCCTTCGCGGCGGCGCTGAGCGCGCCGCTGAAAAAGTCCGGAGCGCCTGCGAGCTGCTCCGCACCGACGACGCCTTGCAAGTGGCCGGGATGCGTGACTAGCTTTTGGGCCGCTGCGACGTAAGCCGGCGCAGCTTCGAGGCGCGTGATGACGTTGGTCCACGCCGTTTCGCTATCGGCTGCCGTCGCGCCGTTGGTTCCGGCGACCGGCAAATGTTGGAACTGCGTGAAGAGGGCGCCGACGATCGCCTGCGCTGGTGCCGCGTAATCTTTTTCGTACTCGCGATACGTCGTATAACGCCGCTCCAGGCCCGTCAGTCGCGCGCGCAGCAGCCGCGCGTCGTCGCGCTCGACGAGGGTCGTCGCGTCGCGCTCGATACCGTCGAGCCGCGTGCGCCAGGCGCGCACGAGCGCGAGGTCGCCCGAGTTCGCACTCGCCGACGGTGCATCCACGACGCCGTCGTACTGCACGAGACCCAGTTCGGTCGCGCCGAGCGGATGGCGTTTCGCCCATTCGTACGTCATGTCGCGCGCGAGGTTTTGCAGCCGTTCGTACGCGGCGGAACTCGCGCCGGCGGCGGGCGTCACGACGGCCGCCTGGGCCGCGCCCGCGGGGACTGCGACGAGTGCGAGTAGCGCAGCGAGGAAACGACGGAGCGAGGGTTCGTTCATCGGCGCGCCGTTCGAGGGTCGCTCGGAAGCGCCCTCGAACGTGCCCGGTCCCGGGCGATTAGCTCAGCTGGGAGAGCGGCACCTTTACACGGTGATGGTCGGCGGTTCGATCCCGTCATCGCCCATTTCGGCTACTTCGTTATCCCGCGTCGTAGCGACGACGACGTTTCGTAAACGACCGGCTCGTGCGGATCGTATGCGATCGGCCTCTTTCGACGTTCATGAATTTCTCGTGACGCATGACAGACCGCGACCATTGCGTTCGTCGAGCGCTGCGCGCAAAAGCGACTTGGCGGCCCATGCCGATACATCGCCCGTCTCACTCCCCGCAAACGCTCCTACACCGCCCTAAATAGCGCCGCTTACGACGTTCGTTCGCCGCGGACGACCGTGCGCGCTAGGGAATGGCGAATGCATTCGAAGACCCCACGCGTTCCAAGGGCGAGTAACGGACGCTCGAATGCGACCGTTACCGTCCACGCCACGAAGACCGATATGCCGACGTAGGTCCAAAAGAACGTGCGGTCCCAATGCGGCTGCGTTTGCCAGGGATTCGGAATTCCCGAACACGGAAACCCCGTCTTCGAGCATTGCACGAGGATCGCGTCGTGCCAGAGGTAGAGGTTGTACGAGATCCCGGAGAGCCATACGAGCAGGGGGTTCGCAATGAGGTTGCGCCACCACGCCGCCGCAAACAGCGAGCCGAGCGCGAGTGCGCCGATCGTAAACGACACGACGAGCCGGTGATCGTTCTGCCACGACTGATGATCCTCGACGCGTAGCGTCTTCGTCACGCGGGAGAAATCGTCGAGTAACCAGGTGCCCGACGCGAACGCGGCTACGGCGAGCGCGGTGCCGTACGTGCGTACCCGCGCGTCGGCCGCGTGCTTCTGTAAACGCGTATAGCCGTGCGCCGCGAGCATGCCGAGCCCGAAGAGATCGATCTGCCCGGGCAATTGACAGACCCAAAAAAAAACCTGATTGTGCGTCGAGACTTGCAGCCAGATGCGATACGATTCGCCGACGGCGAGCATAGCGAGATATGCCGGTATCGGCCAACGGCGCATCGCAGCGGCCAGCGCCGGAAACAGTACGTAGAACTGCACCTCGATGCCGAGGCTCCAGAACGCGGAGACGAACGCGAAGATACTCTCGTGCCAAAACGTATGGGCGAAGACAGCGTGTGAGATGAGTTGCGGTACGCGTGCCGCCTCGACGTCGCCGGGAAGAAAGAGTAAGAACGCAGCGATGCCGAGCGCGAGGTAATACGACGGCACGATCTTGATGAACCGTCGGTCGATGAAGTGTCCGAGCGTCGGTACGGCGCGTTCGCCGCGCGCCGCGCGCGCGTACGGCGTGAAGAGCACGAAGCCGCTGATGAAAAAGAAGAGTTCGACGCCGAGCGAGCCGGCGAGCACGACGGGCTCGAGTCCGATCGAAAACGGGCCGAGCCCCGCGGCCGGCCGGTATCCCGTGATAAATGAGTGCGTGATCACGACGAGCACGATTGCAAGGCCGCGTAGCCCGTCGAGCACGGCGAGATGCTCGCCATTCGTACGGGCACGCGTGGACTGCGGCATGTCGCCTGCTACGACGGTACGATGCCATCGCACCTTTGCCGCGGATACGCGCGCTCCGTCAACGCAGCCCGTCGTAGTTCCGGCGCTCGATCCAGTATGCGATGAGCTTGCGACGCGCTTCGAGCCCGGCTAGCGTGGCCGTCGCGACGGGGCCGCCGAAGCGCTGGTTCAGCGTCGCGTGTACGAGCCGGTGATCGACGGCGAATTGGCTACTCGCGCGTGCGACGAGGCCCCGTAACTCGCGGCGCAGATACTCGCGGCGCTCCGAGTGCGTTTCGATTTCCGCAGGTGGTGCGACGTCGGGTTGCGGCGGCACGCTGGCGCGCAGTTCGCCTTGCGGCGGCGCCGCGATAAAAGCGGCCGGATTGAACAACGGCCCGAAATCGAGCGTGTGGCTTTCGCGCGCCGTCGCGGCGATCGAAGCGTACAGCCCTTCGTCCGCCGCCCGCGCTACGCGATTCGCCCCGGAGATGGCGTCCGCGACCTCGTCGCGCTCGACCCTCGCGAGTAACGCTCGGCGCACGTCTTCGGCGATTCGGCTTGCGATGACACGCAGACGTGCGTCGTCGGGGAGGTAGACCAGCGCTTCGCGCTCGCGCCCGGCATCGGTACCGGTTCGAACGAAGCGCCCGCAAAACTGCCGAAAGTACAGTTCTGAAACGACGTTGCTTGCGAAGACGCCCACCCGCAAGCGCGGAATATCGACGCCTTCGGAAATCATGTGCACGGCCACGATCCACGGTGCCTTCGACTGCGCAAACGCCGCGATGCGCGGCGAAGCGTCGTCGAGATCGGAGACGACGAGTTCGGGCCGCACGCCCGTGCGCACTTCGAGTACGCCCGCAACGAAGCGTGCGTGCTCTTGATTCATCGCGGCGATCAACCCGCCCGCATCGGCATGGCCGTTCGCGCGCATCTCCATGAGGGCATGATGCGCTTTTGCGATGACGTCGCCGAGCCACGCGGGCTGCGTGAGCGCCGTGCGTAGACGTTCGCTTGCATATCTCTTCTCGATCGCTTCGTCGAAGGTGGCGCGCCGGATCTCGCCGTCGCGGCTGACCCACTCCGCGTCGCCGCCGTGAAGCGGAAAGACGAGCGCGCGACAGACGCCGTCGCCGAGCGCGCTCGCGTAATCGTACGATGTCGAAGCGACGCATTCGCCAGCGGCGTATTCGACGAACGGGATCGCCGCGCCGTCGCTGCGGAACGGCGTACCGGATAGGGAAACGCGGTGGCGCACGCGTCCGAAGGCATCGCGCAGCGCCTGGCCCCACGTCGCGTGTTCGCCCGCGTGATGGATCTCGTCGAGGACGACGAGCGTCGGCACGCGCGTCAGCGCGGCGAAGACGCTCGGCGCCGCGGCGACTTGCTGATACGTGATGACGGCACCGTCGAAATCGCTCGCGAGCGTGCCGTCGCCGTTACGAAAGCGGTGATCGAGTTGGATCAGGGCGCCCGCCATCGCGCGCGCGACCTGCGCTTTGAGATGCTCGCGCGGAACGACGACCACGACGCGCGCGACGGCGCCCTCGCGCAAGAGCGCGTGTGCGAGGCGGGTAGCGAAACGCGTCTTGCCGGCTCCCGGCGTTGCGACGACGAGGGCGTCGGGAGGCCGGCCCGCGTTCCAGACGTCGAACGCCTCGCGTTGCCACGCGCGCAGGGGAAGACGCCATTCGGGAAGAGCGGAGCGAAGCACGGGTAAGCGTCCTTCGCGCGGCTCGGGCGCGCTTCTTCGCAGGAATCTGTCACGCGGGGCTTCGGAGGTCGGCGCGGGAATGAGACTCGTTCGAAGGAGTCTTTTCATGGTCGATACCGCCGCTCTCCAGACCGTGACCTGCGATGTTGCCGACGGCATCGCCACGCTAACGCTCGCCAATCCCGACCGGCGGAACGCGCTTTCGCTCGCGACGATGCGCGAACTGCTCGGCGCATTCGAAGTTATCGGTGCGGACCGCGAGATCAAGGTCGTCGTCTTACGCGCCCTCGGCACCGTCTTTAGCGCCGGCCACGATTTGCGCGAGATGCAATGCGCCGGAGACGCGGGTGACGTCGCGGCATTTCGCGAGATCTTCGACGTCTGCGTGCGCGTGATGAGCGCGATGCAGAGCATCCCGCAACCCGTCATCGCCGAAGTCGCCGGCATCGCGACCGCCGCAGGCGCTCAGCTCGTCGCGACGTGCGATCTCGCCCTCGCTGCCAGCGACGCGCGCTTCGCCACGCCCGGCGTCAAAATCGGCCTGTTCTGCACGACCCCGATGGTCGCGCTGACGCGCAGCATCGGCCGCAAGCGCGCGATGGAGATGCTGCTGACGGGCGACTTCATCGATGCCGCGACGGCGGCGGACTGGGGTTTGATCAATCGCGTCGTCGCGCCCGAAGCGCTGCGCGACGAGACGCGAGCGCTCGCGCGCAAGATTGCGGAGGCGAGCTCGTTCACCGTCGGTCTCGGCAAAGCGGCCTTCTACGCGCAGATCGATCTCGATCAGCCGAAAGCGTACGCGTACGCAAAAGAAGTCATGAGCGTGAACGCCATGGACGCCGATTCCCGTGAAGGGATCGGTGCGTTTCTCGATCGGCGCGCGCCGTTGTGGAAACGCTAACGTCGCGCTGGCGCGCGGCTTCGAAAAACTCTGACATTCTAAAGAACCGGTAAGACGAAGACGCAGCCGTGAAACTCACGACTGCGTCCGCTGATTCTTCTTGCTACGCGTAGCGTCGCGCTGGAGGGATAGCGCTACTGGTTTGACGTCCGGATTTTCGGCTCCGGAGTAACCCGCGGTTTCGCAACTGCGGCACTCGGCAGCCCTGCGGCTTGAAGTTTTTTAGCGCTCGACTCGAGTTGGCCGGTCCACTGCTCGGTCAAACGTGCCGCCGTATCGCGGCCTCCCAGGCCGAAGGCGAGACCGAGCGCGAGCGCGAGCGCCGCGACGAGACCGATGTAGAGCGTATTGACGACGACGGGGGCGACGTTAAGTTCGTTGAGCGCCGCGATGATTGCAAATGCCATGACGGCTCCGTACGTGAGTCGCGAAAGCAAGCCCGCATTGCCGAGCCGAGCTTCGCTGACCGCGCCATGCACGATACCGCCCAGCAGTTTTCCCAGGAACGCCCCAACTCCGAGAATGATCACGGCCACGATGATGTTCGGAACGAACCCGAGGATCTGATTGATGATCTGCGAGACTTGCGGCATACCGAGCTGCTCGGCGGCCATCTCGATGAATACCAAGCGGATGACCCATTTTACGACTTCACCGAGAATGTCGCTCGCTTTGAGCTTGGAGCCGGTCTGCTCGAGAAAACCCGCAGCGCCAACGCGCGTGCTAACGGTATCGACGTGGACCGCGCGGCAGAGCTTAACGAAGAGATTCCCGACGATGCCGGCGACGATCCATCCGATGACGAGCAGCAGCAAGGCGCCGATGATGTTCGGGATCGCACCGAAAAGGTGGGCGAGTCCCGCGGTGAGACCCGTGATGAAGCCGGCGCTCCAATCGGTAACGGTGGCCATGAGGATCCTACTTTCTAACGACGGGTTTTGATATCGGGTCCGCTGCGGCGTCCCGAAGTCGTGGTGATGATCGGTTCTTTCTTACGGCGCATTAAAGCGAAAATTATTCCGAGCGCGATCAATGCTAGGAGCAGCCATACCCACCATGGGATGCCGTGGCGTTCTTCCGTTGCCGGAGCTGCGTTCACTGCGGCGGCCGGGTCGGCGCTTTCGACCGAAGCCACGACCGGGGCTGCGACGGCGACTGCGGCAGCGGTAACGGGTACGGCCGCTGCTGCCGCAACGGCTCGATGGATTTGAATCGAGCGTGGGCTCGCAGCGTACGCGACGGTCGCCCCGGCGGCCTCACTGATGAGCCGCAGCGGCACCATCACGTGACCGTTCGCGGCGAACGGCGCAACGGCGAGCGTCTGCGGCGTCCCCGCGACCGTTGCGGCGCGACTGCCGACACGAAGATTCGCAAGCGTGTGACCGTTTTTGCGCGCGACGATGGAATCGGGCGCATTATAGTCGACCGCTGCCCCGAGCTTCTCGAAGACGCCTCGGACGGGAACGAATGCCGTATTCGAACGCTCGAGGGCCGGTACGCTTACGGCCGAACCGTCGACGCTGATGGTCGGCGCCGCCGCGGTCTTTGCTTGTAACGACAACGGAAGCGCGGCAAAACTGCCACCGTAAGCGACGCGGTCGCGATGCATTTTGTTCGGTCGAACGCACTCGCGTTCGGCCCGAAACTTTGGGCCAGACAGCGCATAGCGCTCCTCCTAACAACGTGCTGAGAAGCAACCCATACCCAGCTTTGTCATTCGATACTCGTTCAACAAAAATGATAATTCACTAGACGTTATAATTATTTTGATTGGGCCATAGCCTACGTGGGCACGTGACCCGATACTTGCATAAGGAACGTTGCTCGTCTAACGACCGGCAGTAAAGTCTATGGTAAGCGGCTCGCTCGCCGAACGAGCGATCTAGAAATCAGGAGGAGCTTCATGGCGGGACGAACCATCGGCGGTCTTTTTACGGACCAAGCTCGCGGGGAAACGGCACTTGCCGAATTACAGCGTGCGAATTTTAACAGCGCGCAGATCAGCGAAGTCGCAGACGACCACGAAAGCGTAGCGCCGAAAAAACTGACTAACCCCTTGACCGACTTCTTCACGGACCACACAACGACGGGTTCGGAATTTCGCGATAATCTTACGGAACTTGGGATGTCCGAAGTGACGCGCACTACTTCGAAGATGGAGTCGCGCGGGGTGGTGCGCTCGTTACGGTAAAAGCGGACGAGGGCGCTTCCGAAGCGGTGGCTATCCTTCAGAATAACGGAGCGGATCTGGGCTCGCAAGGACGCGCACCGAAGACGCCGCCCGTGACCGCCGGCGCGTCGCCAGGTTCGGGGAAAGCGCCCGGCGCGAGCGACGTCATCGGGGAACAGACCTTGAAGCTCAAAGCCGAGCGTCTCGCAATCGAGAAGGTCCGGGTTGCCAGTGGCGACGTGAGGATTCGCAGGGAAGTCGTCAGTCGCCAAGAGACGATCGACGTTCCCGTTTCGCACGACGAACTCGTGATCGAACGACGCCCGGTTACGGACGGAACGGCCGGCGGGACGATCGGATCCGGTGAGAAGATCACGGTTCCGCTTTCGCGCGATGAAGTGAAGATCGACAAGCGCACCGTCGTCACCGAGGAGGTCGAGATCGGCAAGCGCGACGTCACCGATACCAAACACGTGTCTGAAAGCGTACGCCATGAAGAGCTCGTCGTCGATGGAGACGTAAAGGGAAAGCCCCCGGTAAGGTAGACTTTTCCATGGTCCCAACGCGTTGCCGCGCGATACGATAGCGCGGCAACGCGCACCACGCGTGAAAGAACTGTAGGTGAATCGTGGCTACGCACGTGCATAAGTCGATAACGCACACCCTGAACGTCCGTCTCGTGCGGCGCCTTACCCGCATCGCGTATCATGAAGAGTTGAGTCGCAGTTCGATTATCGAGCACGCCGTCAAGTCGCTTTTCGGATTGCATCCGACGGACAAGACGCTCGCCGATGAAGTACGTGCTGCCGGCGGCGTTAAGCGCCGAAGATGACCGGAGGCGCTTCTCCGAGCGTGGGCGCGCAGCGGTCGCCGCCGGTGCCGGACGTAGCGGCGAACCCGACGCCCTTGCTCGAACTCGACGGCGTGACCGTGTTGCGCCGCGGCCGTGCGGTGCTCGCGGACTTTTCGCTGACGGTCGGCGCGCACGAACGCATCGCGATCGTCGGCCCCAACGGCGCCGGGAAATCGACGCTGCTCAAACTGATTACGCGCGAGTGTTACCCGGTGCCGAACGATGCGACGATCTGCCGCATCTTCGGCCGGGAGCTGTGGAACGTGCGCGAGCTGCGGACGCAGCTCGGTATCGTCACGAACGATCTCGCGGCGGCCCTGGAACCGCACGAGACGGTGCGCGACATCGTGCTCAGCGGCTACTTCAGCGCCTTTTCGCTCGAGCGTGAGAACGAGGTGGCGGCCGACATGGAACGCGCGGCGCGGGAAGCGCTCGGAAGGCTCGGCGCCGCGCACCTCGCCGAGCGCGAACTCGGGACGCTTTCGTCGGGCGAGGCGCGGCGCGCACTGATCGCGCGCGCGCTCGTGCACCGGCCGCTCGCGCTTATTTTCGACGAACCGACGACATCGCTGGATTTCGTCGCACAGCGCGACGTGCGCGGTACGATGAGGGCGCTCGCAAAGGACGGTGTCGGCATCGTGCTCGTGACTCACGACCTCGCGGATATCGTACCGGAGATCGACCGCGTCGTCTTGATTCGCGACGGTCGCATCGTGCGCGACGGTCCGAAATCCGAGACGCTGGTTCCCCAGGCCTTGCGCGACCTCTTCGATGCCGAGGTCGATCTGCAAGAGCGCGACGGCTGGTTTCACGTCGCCTGACGCCCCTACGGTAAACGAGAAGTTACGTGCGGAGGCGTTTCGAGCGACGCGTAGAGACCCGCGAGGCGCGGTGAGACGAGCGCATGCAGGCGCTCCGGTTCGGCGAGAAAGGCATCGTGCCCGTGATCGGAGACGAGTTCTTCGTAGACGCTGTCGGCACCGCAGCGTGCGAAGCGCTCGGCCGCTTCGCGCACGTACCGCGGTAGGAAGAGCCAGTCGCTCGAGATGCCCACGAACGTGAAGGCCGGATGCGGGTTCGTCAGCGGTCGTGCGCGCGTATCGAAGAGATCCATCGCGCGCGTGAGCGTGAGATATGCCGCGGGCTCCATGCGCGCCGCAAAGATCGCGCCCTGGTGATCGAGATAGCCTTCGACGTCGTAGCGCTCCGTCGCGACCCGCGTCGGGTCCCCGCCTTTGCGATCGAAGCGGCGCGCGAAACGCTGCGCGAGCAGCGCTTCGGATTTGTACGTCAGCATCGCGATCTTGCGCGCGAGCGCGATGCCTTCCGCCGGGGTCCGCGCGATGTTGATCGCCTCGCGGGCGATCGCATTGAGCGCGATGCCCATCGCGGCGAAATGATCGTACGCACCGATGACGATCGCGCGGTCGACGTCCTGCGGCGCTTCGAGCGCCCACGCGAGCGTCTGCATCCCGCCGAGCGATCCGCCGACGACCGCCGCAAAGCGTGTGTGTCCGAGCGTCGCGAGCGCCCGCCGTTGCGCGCGCACCATGTCGCCCACGGTAACGACCGGAAAACGTGCGCCGTACGGCGCACCGTCGGGAGCGATGGACCCAGGCGACGTCGACCCGTAACAGCTCCCCAGTGCGTTGACACCGACGATTGCGAGCGCGTTCGTATCGAGTAATTTGCCCGGGCCCGCTAAGCCGCCCCACCACTCCAAGACGCGCGCTGTCCCCGTCAACGCATGGTTGACGAGGACGACGTTGGCGCCGTCGGCCCGCGGCGTGCCGTAGACCGAAACGCGCTGCGTGACGGCGGCGAGCGTTTCACCGCAGTCGAGTGCCAGCGCGCCGATCGAGACGTCGTGCTCGAACGCCGGCTCCGTATTCGTCGTTAAACGCTCACGGAGTCGTTGTGAGACTCGTCTCGCGCGGAAAGACGGTGTCGCGCGCGCCCGCGAGCGCTTGCTCGAGGTCGGCGATAATATCGCGCGCATCCTCGATGCCGATCGATAGCCGGATCATGTCTTCGGTGACGCCGGCTTCGATTTGCGAGACGACGTTGAGCTGCGAGTGCGTGGTCGTCGAGGGATGGATCACGAGCGATTTCGCATCGCCGACGTTGGCCAACAGCGAGAAGAGCTTGAGCCGGTCGATCAATGCCTTGGCCGCCGGCGCCCCGCCCTTGACGCCGAACGTGAGGATCGCCCCCGCGCCCTTGGGCAGATACTTCTTCGCACGCGCGTACGAATGATGGTCGGATACGCTCGGGTAGGAGACCCACGTTACGTCGGCGTGCTTCTGCAAATATTCCGCGACGGCGAGCGCGTTGCTCGAGTGGCGCTCCATCCGCAGGCCGAGCGTTTCGAGCCCCTGCAGCAGCAGCCACGAATTGAACGGCGAGATCGCGGCCCCGAGGTCGCGCAGCAACTGCACGCGCGCCTTGATGATGTACGCGAGATTACCGAACGAATTGACGTAACGGATGCCGTGATAAGAGGGATCGGGCTCGGTCAATTCGGGAAATTTCCCCGACGCCGCCCAATCGAAGTTGCCCCCGTCCACGAGCAGGCCGCCGATCGACGTCCCGTGCCCGCCGATGAACTTCGTCGCCGAATGCACGATGATGTTCGCGCCCCATTCGAAGGGCCGGACCAAGTATGGCGTAGCGAGCGTGCTATCGACGATGAGTGGAATCTTCGCATCGTGCGCGACCTTCGCGACGGCTTCGATATCAAGCACGTCGACGCGCGGGTTGCCGATCGTCTCGGCGAAGATCGCCTTGGTGTTTTCGCGGATCGCAGCTTTGAAGTTGTCCGTCTTCATCGGGTCGACGAGCGTGATCTCGATACCGAATTTCGGCATCGTGTGCACGAACGCGCTATGCGTGCCGCCGTAGAGCGACGCCGAGGCGACGACGTGATCGCCCGCGCGCGCGATATTCATGATCGAAAAAATATTTGCGGCTTGACCGCTCGCGAGCGCGAGCGCTCCGACGCCGCCTTCGAGTGCGGTGATGCGCTGTTCGAGCACGTCGCTCGTCGGGTTCATGATGCGCGTGTAGATGTTGCCGAACTCTTGCAGCGCGAAGAGGCGCGCGGCGTGTTCGGCATCGTCGAACGTATACGACGTCGTTTGATAGATCGGGACCGCTCGGGATTTCGTGTGCGGATCGCCCGCGTGGCCGCCGTGAATGGCGGTCGTGTCGAATTGATACTGGCTCTCGGACATGCTCTCTTCTCCTACGCGGTCGCGGCGACGGCGGTCGCTTCTGATGACGCCGCAGCACTCGTCGCCGTTCGAACGAGCGCCGGCACGACGATATCCTCCCAGAGCGGAATGATGCTCGCGGGAATTACTTGCCGCTGCGCGAGCGGCACTTCCATCGCGATCGCCGTATCGTAATCGATGCGCTCCGTAATGACGGCCGGTAAGCCCTCCAGGGGCTCCGTCGCGATGCCGTAGGCGACGAGCGCTTCGCGCGCCGGACGGACGTCGCCGAGCGTCGCGAGCCGCAAGACGCGCCGCAACGCAATGGTCGCCTCCACCGTATCGCTACGTACCGGTGCGAGCTGCGCATCGGCCGGTTTGACGCCGGCATTCCGACCCGCGGCGATGCGCCGCAGCACGGCCACGACGTCGCCGACGACGGACGAAGCGGTCGGATCGCTGCCGGCGCCCGTACCTGCGAAGGTGAGCGAGCCCGAATTGCGGCCGGTCACGCGGATGCAGTTCTGCGGCCCGATCGGCTGCGCGAAGGGATGCTCCGCGGGAACGTACGCCGGGGTGACGAGCGACGCGTCGACGCGCGCGCAGCCGATGAGTTTGAGCCGCCAGCCGGCGCGCTTGGCGAGCGAATGATCGTCGCGCGAGAGCGTCGTGATGCCGGTGCGGCGGATCTCGCTCGTGACGAGGCCCCGGCGGAAGGCGAGCTGTGCGAGAATCGCGAGCTTGTGCGCAGCGTCGATGCCTTCGACGTCGTTCGTCGGATCGGTTTCCGCGAAGCCCAGGCGCTGCGCTTGCGCGAGGGCGCTCGCATAGGTCGCGCCTCCGAACATTTCGGAAAGAATGAAGTTCGTCGTGCCGTTGAGGACGCCGCCGACTTCGAGAATCTCTTCGCCCGCGAGCGATTCGGCAATCGTGCGAACGATCGGTATCGCTCCGCCGACGGCGGCTTCGTAGGCGATCGTCACGCCGCGGGCCGCCGCGAGGGCGCGCAGCTCGGGGCCGCGCGTGGCGAGCAGATCTTTATTTGCGGTGACGACATGCTTGCCCGACTCGAGCGCTCGCGTCACGAGAGCGGCTGCGATTCCGGTGCCGCCGATGCACTCGATGACGACGTCGATCGTCGGATCGTCGACGAGCGCGTGCGCGTCTTCCGTAAAGAGGTCGAGCGGAATCTCGGGGGGACGCGGCTTGGCCAGCGACCGCACCGCGATACCGGCGAGCCAGTAGTCGACGGCGCTGCGCGCCGGAACCGAAGACGTCGAGTTGACGAGGAGTCGCGCGACACCGCTACCAACGGTGCCGCAGCCCAGAAGGGCAATGCGAACGTCCGCTTGGGCGTCGGTGCGATCCGCGTGCGCTGGTTGAGTGAGCGACAAGCGATTCCACCTGGGTCCGGGCAGTTAAGTGGGCCAACTATACCGAACCCGCCGGTCGTGCGTCAAGCACGGAATATTTTGCGCCTGCCTTCGGGCGGTGCGTTGCACGTCGCAGGGCCGCGGGGCGGCTCGCCGATTCTCTTCCTGCACGGCGTCGGTGGCGGGGCGTGGTCGTGGGCGCCACAGCGCGCCGCGCTCGCGCAGCAGCGCCGCATCTATACGTGGGAGGCGCGCGGGCACGGCGTCGCGGCGGCGGTCGCCGATGCCGGTCTCGGCGACTATTACGTCGATGCGCTCGAGGCGCTCGAGGCGGTCGCGGCCGCGGACGGTCCGGCTTTCGTCGCCGGTCACTCGATGGGCGGTCTGCTCGCGCTCGCGCTCGCCGCCGACCGAGCCGCGAGCGTGCGCGGGCTCGTGCTCGTCGATCCGGTCTACGCGCCCGCCGGCGGTACGCATCTCGACGGCGCCTTCGCGACACTCGCGCGAAAGCTGTTCGCGCCGCTGATCGTTTCGATGAAGCGTGACGGCGCCGCCGCACGGGCGCTCGCGCGCTGGGTATTCGCAGCCTCCTTCGTCGATCGCGCCGCCATGGAGCGCGCGTGGCTCCAGCAGCGCACGCAGGTCCCGATCGAGTATCCGAAGATGATGTACGAGGCCTTCGATGGGCCGACGAACTTTTGCAATCGCGCGTTCGCGCGTGAAGTCGACGTTCCGACGCTGCTCGTCGAACCGCTCGCCGATCGGCACCCGCGCTTCCCCGAGCTCGTGCGCGAACTCGAACGCTTGGGCGAACGGTTCGCGTATCATCCCATCGCTGGAGGACACTATCTTCAACTCGACCGTTCGGCCGCCCGCGTCACGCGCGCGATCGACGATTTTTTAAGCCGATGGTCGCCATGAGCGCGCCGCGGCGCTATCGTACCATCCTGACGGCGATCCTCGCCCTCGCGCTGCTAGCATCGCTTTACGTCGCGATCGTGCGCGAACGTAACGAACTCGCGTCCCGCCGCGTCGAGATCGCCATGGACTACGGCGATTTCGCCGCGCTCGCGCAATCGTACGGTTACGATAAAACGAATTTTTTGGTAGCGTTGCGCCGCGCCGGCTTGACGTCGCTTGCGATTTCTGAAGAACTCGGCGGCAACATCAATAGCGGCTCGACGGCGATCGAGATTCCCGGACAAGCCCTCATCTCGCAGACGCGGCTCGGAACGCTGCGCGATCCGACGCTCGCGGCGCTTGCGGCGAAGGGGGAACTTTCGGCCGACGAGATTTACTTGATCGTCTTCGATGCAGCCGAAGTCGGCCGGTATCGCACGGCGTTCGCCGCCCACCTCGGGCCGCACGCCGTTCGCACGCTTCACTCAGCGAACCCCACGATACTCGCGATTCGTTCGCAGAACGAGTACTTCTCCAGCCTCGCACTGGGATTTCCCGCGCAGCCGCTGGCCCTCGCGCGAGCGCTCCATCTCCTATTCGTGCCGCGCTTGCAGAACGACGAACGCTTTGCGGCGCCGCAGATCGAGCGCATCTTCGCGAGCATCAAGCGCGGCGAACGTCCCTCGACGGTCATCTTCTTCGGGCAACGTAACGAAGTGCTCGGCTTTCCCGATCATCTCCGCGAGGCGGCGACGGCTTTTCGGCGGAGCGGCCTCAATTTCGGCTCGATCGAAACGTACGATAAGAATCAGGTTCAGAAAGGCAACGACGAACTCGCGCTGCTGGCGATCGCGCGTACGACGCGCGTGCAGGCGATCTCCAAAGCCGAACTCGATAAACTGGATTTCAATACGGTCGTCGCGCGGTATCTGCTCGGCGTTCGGGAACGCAACGTGCGCGTCGTGTACGTGCGGCCCTTCTTGCACGAGCAGAACGGCCTGTCGCTCCAGCAGACCAACATCGAGCTCGTGCGTCAGATCGCCGCGGGGCTGCGCGTGCGCGGCTTCACGCTCGGCCGGGCGACGCCGGTACCGGGATTCCGCATCAATCCGCTGGTCGTGTTCCTGGCGTCGCTCGCCGTGCCGGCGATCGTCGTCCTGCTGTTCGAAGCGTTCGGCCGGCGCCGCGCGCAGATTGCCTACGTCGCCTTCGCGCTCGACGCGCTGCTGGTTTTGGGCGGCTACGTCTCGCACCACGATCTCATCGCGCGAAAAATGCTCGCGCTCGGCGGCGCGATCGCTTTCGCGACGATGGGCTTCGTCGCCGTCCCGCGTTCGTTTACGTTACCGCCGCCCGAGACGCTGCTTGGAAGCGTGCTTGCGGGATTGCGAACCGTCGGTGTCGCGACGGCGTTCGCGCTTGCGGGTGCGATCGTGGTCATCGGCCTCGTCAGCACGCCCGCCTTGATGGAAGAGATCGACCGGTTCACGGGCGTCAAAGCCGTGATCGTCGTTCCGCCCGCACTCGCGCTCGCGCTCTACATCTATACGCGCCGCTTCGGTAACGAACCGCCGAGCCCGCGCTCGAGTGCGCTCTCGCCCGTCCTGGTCTATCAGCTCGGCGTATTCGTCGTGCTCGCCGGTGCCGCGTTCATATACGTTTCGCGCAGCGGCAATCAAAGCGACGTGTCGCCGTCTGCCTTCGAACTGGCGCTGCGTTCCAATCTCACTTCGATCTTAGGCGTACGGCCGCGCTTCAAAGAGTTCGCGATCGGATTCCCGCTCATGATGCTCTTACCGGCCTTGCGCTCCGAACACAAGCGCGCGTTCGGATGGGTCTTCGCGCTCGCGATCGCGATCGGGACGTCCGACGTCGTCGATACGTTCTCGCACGTGCACACGCCGCTGGTCGCATCGCTCACGCGCGTCTTTAACGGTGCCGTCATCGGCATCGTGCTCGGCGTCGTCGCGATCGCGCTCTATCGCGCGATCGACGCCCGCGTTCGCGCCGGCGTCTCGCGTCGCCGCCTGCGCGCGTCGTAGTGCGGTTTCTCCTCAGCGGGTATTACGGCTTCGACAATCTCGGCGACGATGCGCTGCTGGCGATCATCGTCGCACAGTTGCGCACGCGCTATCCGCATGCGACGATCGATGCGCTGTCCGCAACGCCCGACGTAACGGCGCACGAACTCGGTATCGCGGCGACGCCGCGCTGGGACCAAAGCGCCATCCGCGACGCCGTCGCGGAGGCCGACGTGGTGCTTTCCGGCGGTGGCGGGCTCTTGCAGAACGGCACGAGCTTGAAGAGCCTGCTCTATTACGCCGGCATCGTGCGCACGGCGATTCGCGCGAACAAAAAGACGATGGTCTTCGCCCAATCGATCGGTCCGCTCGATTTTTGGGGCAAACAGACGGTGCGCGAATGCTGCAAGGGGTTACACGCGGCGACCGTGCGCGACGAACGTTCGCGCGAACTCTTCGCGCCGCTGGTTCCCGCGACGCGCGTCGAACGCTCGGCCGACCCCGTGTTTCTCTACGATCTGCCGGAGACGCCGCTCGACCTCACGGCGGCGGGCCTGGGCCCCGAGAGCGATCCGCTGGTGATCGTCTGCGTCCGCAAGACCGCGCATCAGAACGACGGCGTCGCGGCGATCGCAGCCGCAATCGATCGGCTCGCGGCGCGTTACGGGGCGCGCGTCGCCTTCGTGCCATTCGGTGGAACTCCCGACGCGGAAGCGTCGACGCTGATTATCCGCAAGTGCAAATCGCAGCCGATGCTCGTCGCGCTCGAGGGACTCGATGCGGTCGCGACCGCAATCGCGCAAGCAAGACTCGTCATCGGCGTACGGCTCCACGCGCTGATTCTCGCGATCCGTTTGGGCATCCCGTTCCTCGCGGTACCGTACGATCCGAAGGTGACGGGGCTTCTCGACGACGTCGCCTATCCGCTGGAACCGCTTTGGATGCCCGGGCAGCGCGTCGACGCGGCCCAGATCGAGCGCAGCGTCGATGCGGCCTGGCTGCGACGCGACGAAGTCGCCGCGCATCTCGCGCTCGCGGCGGTCGAACAGCGAGCGCTCGCCGAGCGCAATTTTACAGTTCTCGACGCGCTCGTGCGTTAGACGCGAAGGCGCAACCATCGCGCCGCAGAATGTATCGTGCGCGATATAATCGCTCGTAAAGGATATCGATGAACGTTTTGTATACGGCGGAAGCCGCGTCGACCGGTGGCCGCGATGGCGGCGTCCGCACCTCCGATGGCTCGCTCGATCTGCAGCTCGCCGTGCAGAAAGAACTCGGCGGCCCGGGCGGCCCGAAGTCCAATCCCGAAGATCTCTTCGCCGCCGGATACGCGGCGTGTTTCCATAGCGCGCTCAAGCTCGCGGCCGGGAAGCTGCACGTTCCGGCGCGCGATTCGCAAGTTACCGCGCGCGTCGGCATCGGTCCCGAAGGCGAGAGCTTCGCGCTCGAAGTCGATATGCAGGTCGCGCTTCCGGGCGTCGAGGCCGCGAAGGCCGAAGAACTCGTGCGTGCCGCCCATTCGCTCTGCCCCTACTCCAAAGCGACGCGGGGCAACATCGCCGTCCGGCTCGCGGTCGTCGGCGACGACGGAGCCGTCCGCGCGCTCGCGTAGAACGCCTCCGCGCGAACTCGAAGAGCAGCTGTGCTTCGCGCTCTATGCGACCGCGAACGCGATGTCGCGCGCGTACGCACCGCTGCTCGCGCCCTTCGGACTGACCTACGTTCAGTATCTCGTCCTGCTGGTGCTCTGGGAGGGCGACGGACTCTCCGTCGGCGAGCTCGGCGAGCGGCTCTTCCTTACTTCTGCCACGTTGACGCCCGTGCTCAAGCGCCTGGAACGCGCGGAGTTCCTCACCCGGCGGCGCGGAATCGATGACGAGCGCGAAGTGCGTTTGGCATTGACCGCGCGCGGCCTGGCGCTCGAGCCCGCAATGAGCGCCGTTCCGGAAGCGGTGTTCTGTAAGACGGCGCTCTCGGCGAGCGCCGTCGCAGCGCTGCGCGGGAAGCTTCGTACGCTGCATCGCAATTTGGCCGCAGGCCTGGGGTAAGGGCAACGTACGGTTCGGCGAGAACCTTCTCCATCCCATGTCCTCGAACGACACGCTCGCGACCGACTACCGGTCCACCCTGAACCTTCCCGCGACCGCGTTTCCGATGCGCGGCGAGCTGCCGAAAAAAGAACCCGAGCGCGTCGCTTGGTGGAGAGAACACGGCGTCTACGAGCGGCGTTTGGCGGCCAATGCCGGGAACTCGCAGTGGATCCTTCACGACGGTCCGCCTTACGCCAACGGCGATTTGCACATGGGTCATTTCGTCAACCGCGTCCTCAAGGACGTCTTCGTCAAAGTGCATCTCCTCGACGGATATGAGGCGAACTTCGTCCCCGGCTGGGATATGCACGGCTTGCCGATCGAATTCGAAACCCTCAAACATCTCGGCCTCGATTTCAAAACGATCGATCCGATCGAGCTCCGCGCCAAGTGCCGCGAACGCGCGCTCTATTGGCTCGACCGGCAGCGTTCGACGATCTTGCGCATGGGGGTGCTCGGCGATTACGCGCACCCGTATCGCACGATCGATAAAGAGTTCGAAGCGACGATCGTCGAGACGCTCGCCGATCTCGCGGATGCCGGGCAGCTCTATAAGGGGCTGCGCGCCACGCTCTGGTGCGTGCACGACGAAACCGCGCTCGCCGAAGCCGAGATCGAATACAAGGATCGGATATCGCCGTCGATCTACGTTCGCTTCAGCGCGAGCGACCGACAGCGCGTCGACTTGCTGCAGCGCTTCCGCACCGTCGCGCCGCTCGATTCGGCTCCGCTGTCGATCGTCATCTGGACGACCACGCCATGGACGCTGCCGGCTAACGTCGCGATCGCGCTCAAACCGTCGGCTCGGTACGACCTTAGAGAAATCGTCTACTCCGACGGATCGCGCGAATACGTGATCGTCGCCGAAGAGCGCTTCCCGGCGCTGCGCGCACAGCTCGCGAGCTACGCGAACGCTCGCGGACTCGAAGTTGCGAGCGCGAACGAACGCGGCGTCGCGCATGGCCACGAACTCGTCGGCGCCTCGGTGCGGCATCCGTTTCTCGAGCGCGACTCACTCGTCGTCGGCGCCGATTACGTCGAACTGGAAACGGGCACGGGTGCGGTCCATACGGCGCCCGGCCACGGCGCAGACGACTTCGAGACGGGCGTGCGCTTCGGCTTGCCGATCGTCAATCCGGTCGACGGTTCGGGCCGCTTCATGGCGGAAGCGGGCCCGTACGCCGGGCTCGAGATCTTCGAAGCCAACGACACGATCATTGCGGATCTGGCGGCGAGCGGCGCACTCGTTGCCAAAGCGCCGTACGAACATTCGTATCCGCATTGCTGGCGCTGTAAGAATCCGGTCATCTTCCGCTCGACGGCACAGTGGTTCATCGCGATGGACGTCAACCGTCTGCGCAAACGCATCGAAGACCACATCCCCGACGTCGGCTGGTATCCCGCGTGGGGCGAGCACCGGATGCAGCAGATGATCGAAAATCATCCGGAGTGGTGCGTCTCGCGCCAGCGGACCTGGGGTACGCCCATTCCCGCGTTGGTCTGCCGGACGTGCGGCGAGACGATCCTGGATCCCGACGTCGCGCGCAACGTCGCGCGCATCTTCCGCGAACGCGGCAGGCCGGACGCCAATGCATCGGATCTGTGGTGGACCGAACCCGTCGAGGCCTTTCTGCCCGAGAATTTCGCCTGTGCGACCTGCAACGGGCGCACGTTCGACAAGGAACGAAATATCGTCGATATTTGGTTCGAATCCGGCGTGACGCACCGTGCGGTCCTGCGACAACGGGGCATGCATTGGCCGGCCGATCTCTACCTCGAAGGCAGCGATCAGTATCGCGGCTGGTTCCGCAGCAATCTCATCACCGCCGTGGCGACGGCCGGTGCGCCGCCGTATAAGAACGTCGTTTCAACCGGTTGGGTGGTCGATGCCGACGGTCGCGCGATGCACAAATCTACGGGAAATTATATCGGTGCCGAGGACGGCATGGCGACGTACGGCGCCGACGTGCTGCGCCTTTGGGTCGCTTCCGTGGAATTTACGGCGGACATGCGCCTCGGCGACGGACTGCTCAAATCGATCGGCAGCGTCTATCGCAACTTGCGCAATCGCTTACGCATGCTGCTTGGACTCATCGGCGATATCGAGCCCGCGCACCTCGTCGCGCGCGAGGACCTCGAACCGATAGACCGGCTCGCGCTCGCACGGCTCGACGACGTCGCGTATCGCGTCGTCGAGCACTACAAGGCCTACCGACTGCACGACGTCTTTCTCGCGCTCGTGGATTTCGACACCGCGGATCTCTCGAGTTTCTACGTCGACGTGCTCAAGGATCCACTCTACTCCGGCGCGCGCGGTGGCAAGCGTCGCCGCTCGGCGCAAACCGCGATCTTCACGATCCTCGAAGCGCTCTGCGCGCTCTTCGCGCCGTTGCTTTCTTTTACGGCCGAAGAGGCGTGGCAATACGTTCCGGAGGCACTGCGCGCGGGCCGCGCGAGCGTGTTCGATCTGGCGTTACCGCACGGTAGCGCACGCGGGACGGCGGAAGCGTCGGAATTAGAGCTCTGGGAAACGCTCAAGCGCCTACGCACGATCGTCGCGGCGAGCGACGGCGAGCGCGATTTCGCACTGGCCGCACGCGTGTATGCGGGCGCGGGGGTGCACTCGCAACTCGCAGCGCTCGGCGATTCGCTGCGCGAAGCGCTCGTCGTTTCGGCACTGACGCTCCATGCCGACGCCGCGCTCGCCGCGAACGACGCACGGGTCGAATTGAGTGCGGCGCCGGGGGCGAAATGCCCGCGCTGCCGTAAGACGCTGCCGCCCTCGGGCGATGCGTTGCATCCGACGCTGTGTGGACCGTGCGCCGAAACGGTCCGTTCCTACGATCCCTAGCACGCCCTTTCGTTGACGGCAATAGAAAACGGAGTGCATGGCAGGATGCACTCCGTTTGCGTGTGCCCGATTGCTGGTTAGCGTTTCGCCTTACGGGCCGGAGCTTTTTTGGCGGCCGCCTTGCGCGCGGGAGCGGCCGCGGATTTCTTCTTCGCGGCGGGGGCTTTCTTCGCGGCGGCCTTGCGCGCCGGTGCGGCTTTCGAAGCGGCTTTCTTCGCGCTTCCGCCGCGTTTGGGAGCGCCGACGGCTTCCTTCAAAGGCTTGCCGGGTATAAATTTGAGCACGCGTTTGGCGGGCACGTTCACCGGCTCGCCGGTCTGCGGATTGCGCGCGACGCGCGCCGCGCGATCGCGAATTTTGAATTGCCCGAACGGCGTCAATTGAACCTTGTCGCCCGACTTTAGGACCTCCGTCATCTTGTCGAGGATGGATTCCATCATTTCGGCGACCTGTTTGCGCGGGATTTCGAAATCATCCGCGAGTTCTCTCACGAGTTCGTTTTTTGTCATGGGCCCTTTCGATTTCGGCATCGGTCCGGCAGTTCGAACCGCGTTCGGCACATTATAGTATGCTTCGTTCCCTAAAGCACGAAATCTAAAGAAAATTCTACGATTTTCCGCCAAAATGTGCAATATGTGGGCACGATGCGCCATATGGCGTTCGTGCCGGTATGCTTTTCGTTCGCAACGTCCGACCGCATCGCGGTCGTCGCTCCGCATCCTGACGACGAAGTCCTCGGGTGCGGGGCGCTGCTCGCCGCGGCCGCTCAAGCGGGCGTGCCCGTGAGCGTCGCCTATATCACCGATGGCTCGCAGAGCCACCCGGCGTCGCGCCGCTTCCCGCCGCAACGCGTCCGCGCGATTCGCGAACGCGAAGCGCTCGCCGCACTGGCGTCGTGCGGGTTCGCTGCGACGACCGCGACGTTTTTTCGCGTGCCCGACGGGTGCTGCGAGACGCTCGCAGCGCACGACCGGTCGCACGTGCTCGCGCGTCTCGCTGCGGCGTTTGCGGCGTTCGAGCCGACGATCGTGCTGGCACCGTGGCGCCGCGATCCGCACCCGGACCATCGCGCGGTCGCCCGCCTCGCGCGCGCTGCGTTCGTGCGGCTCGTCGCGGCCGCTCCGCTTCCCGCAAGGCCGCGCTACGTCGAGTATCCGGTGTGGCTCCAGGAGCGTGGGAACGCAAGTGAGTTGCCGCGGGATGATGAAGTGCGGCGGCTCGTCTTCGCTTTCGGTGCCGCACTGGGAGAACGTAAGCGTGCCGCCCTGAGCGCGCATCGATCGCAAACCGGCGCGTTGATCGACGACGATCCGCAGGCGTTCCGGCTTTCCGAGGCGATGTTCGAACGCGCGTGTGCGTCGCCGGAATCGTTTTACGAGGCGTGCGATGCGTGAGGAGTCGCTCGGCGCGGCCTACTTCGCAGCGATTTACGAGCGCAACGACGACCCGTGGGGTTTCGCGACGAGTCCGTACGAGCGCGCGAAATACGATGCGACGATCGCCGCCCTTCCGGCACCGCGCTACGCGCGAGCGCTCGAAATCGGCTGTTCGATCGGGGTGCTGACGGCGCGGCTCGCCGCACGCTGCGACGAACTGTTGGCGATCGACCTCGACGTGCGCGCGCTCGCCCTCGCGCGCGAGCGTTGCGCGGCGCTCGCCAACGTGCGCTTCGAACGCCGGACGTTTCCGGGCGATGCGGCGGCGGGGCGCTTCGATCTCGTCGTCGTCTCCGAAGTCGCGTACTACTGGTCCGATACCGATCTCGCCCTCGCTCGCGATCGCATCGTCGCAAGCGCCCCCGGCGGGACGATCGAACTCGTGCATTTCACCCCGGTCGTGCGGGATTACGCGCGGACGGGCGACGTCGTTCACGAAACGTTTCTCGGGGATTCGCGCTTCGAACACCTGAGCGGTTCCCGCGCCGACCGCTATCGTATCGATCTCTTGCGGGTCCGATGAACGACGCGTTCGCGGGGGTGCCGCAGCTCGGGCCCGAGGTCGCATTGACGGTCGCGATTCCGGCTCGCAACGAAGAAAGCGCGATCGCCGCAACGTTGACTGCGCTCGCCCGCCAACGCAATGGCGACGGCACGGCACTCGCGTACGGACGTTACGATGCGATCGTCTTCGCCAACGATTGTGATGACGCGACCGTCGCACGCGCGTGCGACGTCGCTAGCGCATATCCGGGTTTCGCCTTGCACGTCGTCACGGGATCGTTACCGCCCGCCGCCGCACACGTCGGAACCGCGCGCAAGTTCGTGATGGATGCGGCCGCCGAACGCTTCCAACGGGCCGGCCGGCTGCGCGGGACGATCGCCACGACGGATGCCGACACGATCGTCGACGGACGTTGGGTCGCCGAAACGCTGGCCGAAGCGCGGCACGCGGATGCCGTCATGGGCCGAATCATGCTCGCACCGCACGAACGCGACCGGCTCTCCGTCAGGGCGCGCCGCTTGTACCTTCAGGACATGGCGTACCGCCGGATCGTCGGCGAACTCGACGCACTCGGGGATCCCGTCGCCTGCGATCCGTTGCCGCGGCACGGCCAGCATTACGGTGCGAGCTTTGCGGTCTCGGCCGCGGCGTACGCGCGCGCCGGCGGGCTTCCGCCGCGGCCGGTGCTCGAAGATCTCGCGCTCTTCGAAGCCCTGCAGCGCATCGACGCGCGCGTCCGCCATAGCATGCGCGTCCGCGTTACGACGTCGGCGCGGACGCTCGCCCGGGTGGAAGGCGGTTTCGCGACGTTTCTGGGCGAGCTGCGCGCGTGCGGCGAACGAGGCGATGAATGGCTCGTCGAAGCCGCCGCTCTCACGCTCGCGCGAATCGATGCGCGGGCGGCGTTACGGCAGTTGTGGCTCGGGTCGGCGTCGGCGGGCGATCTCGACCGCGTTACGGCCACGTATGCGATGTCGCGTTACCGGTTCCGGCGGCTCTTCGAGCGGGCCGAGCCGTTCGGCGCCAACGCTCAGCGCTTCGAAGCCTGTGCGTCCGAAGCGTTCGCGCGCGTCGCGCCGGAACCGCTGTCGTCTGCGCTCGCCGCGCTGCGCTGCGCGCTTGCGGCCGCGAAAGCGAAACGTCCGACGCGGGCGATTACGGCGTCCGGGGCGGGCTGACGCAAATACATTTCCAGGTCGCGCACGAGGCGCACGAAAGGCAACGGTTCGAGTAAGCCGCGCGCGCCGACCGCGCGCATCGCGCGCTCGATGACCTCGAGGGCGGCGCGTTCGATCGCGATGCGGGCGCCGTCGGCCGTTTCGACGACGTCCTCGGCGGCACGCTCCCGCGCGGCGTCGGTATGAGCATTAGGGTCGCGGGCCGCGGCATCGTAGGCCGACCACGCATCGGCCCCGGCATCGAGCCAATGCTGCGCCGTGCGCAGCGCGACGCGCATTTCGCCCAGCCGCATGTTCTGCACGAGATCGCCGTCGCGGCCGCGCTCTGCGAGATAGCGCGCCGTCTCGTAGACGAGCCGTTCGATTCCGCCAGTTTGTACGGCGGTAAAGCGAATCGCGCCGCCGAAAAACCACGGCTGGCGCACGTAGTCCCCGGGGCCGCCGACGAGGCCCTCGGCATCCAGCGTGATGCCGTCGAACGCGACGAGATAGCTCTGCGAATCGTGCATTCCGTGCGGCTGCCACGCGCTCGCGTCGATCGCCGGCGCGACGGCATCCATGGGGACGAGGCACATCTGCAGCGAGCCGTCGGGCCAGGCGGCCGTTACGATCGGACGCGTGACGAACGCCGCTCCCGACGCCCACGATTTCGCGCCGACTAAGCCGAAGCGCGCGCCGTCGGCGACGATGCGCACCGGTTCGTCATCTTGGGTATTCCAAACGCCGAAGAGGCGCCCGTGCGCGACGTCGTCGTGCGCGGTTTCGCGCTGCGCCGCCGTGCCGAAACGCCCGACGAGCTGCAGCGCGTTGACGTGCCCTTCGTAGATGCGGCCGACGCTCAAATCGACGTACCCCGCGCGACGCAGCGCCGCGAGTTCGCCCCGGCGGCCGGCTAGCGGTACGCCGTCGCCGTCGCATTGCGCCGCGGCGATGAGTTGTGGATCGATCTTCACCGCCGCATCGTACCCACGCGAGATTCGGAAACACCGCGTCGACCTCGCCGTAATCCCGCCCAGCCAAACTGCCGTACATGGACGGAATACAACTCATGGCGACGGCAATGCATGCCGCGAAAGCACGGCTCGACGTTTCCGCTTCGAATCTTGCGAACGTCTCGAGCGACGGTTTCCATAAGCGCGTGAGCCGCGCTACGCTGACCGGCGCGGGGCTCGTCGTTTCGAGCGCCGTAGACGCGCAGCAAGGGCCGCTGCGCCGCACGGGTCGCTTGCTCGATCTCGCCACGGCCGGTGCCGGCGGTTTCTTCGTACGCGACGCGTCGGGCGGGGTCGCGCTCGCGCGCTCCGGCTCGTTCGCACGGGCGGCGTCGGGGGGCCTGACCGACGATCGCGGCAACGTACTCCAGGGTAGGCACGGCGCGATCGTCGTTTCTGCGGATGCGACGATCGACGCGCGCGGCGTCGTTCGCGAAGCGGGTAACGCGGTGGATCGCGTACGCCTGGAGCCGGGGACGACCGTGCAGAGCGGTTTTCTCGAAGGCGCCAACGTCGATAGCGTCGGGGAGATGGTCGACGTGCTGACGGCGCAACGCGCTTTCGAAACCGCGCAGAAGACGCTCTCCGCGATCGACGAGGAACGGCAGAAAGAGAGCAACGACGTCGTGCGGGTGAAGTCGTGAACCGCGCGATGTACGCGGCCGCCAGCGGCATGGCGGCACAGCAGCAGAACCTCGACGTCGTTGCCGATAACCTCGCCAACGCCGACGTCGCCGGCTTCAAGAGCGCGCAGGCGACGTTCGCCGCAATCGGCGGCAACGCGCAACTCGGGACGGCCGCCACGGGCATCCGCGAGATCTTCGCGCAGGGCAAGCTCATGAAATCGGGCGGTCCGTTCGACGTCGCGATCGACGGCGCCGGATTCTTCGGCGTGTCGCGCGACGGTGCGACGGCGTATACGCGCGCGGGCGCCTTCACGCGCGCAAACGACGGCTCGTTACGCAATGCCGACGGCTGGACGCTCGCGGGCGTCCGCATCCCAAAAAACGCGAGCGACGTCGCGGTCGCGGCCGACGGCCGCGTTACGGTCCGGGTCGACGGCCGCGCTGCGGTAGATGCCGGCCGCATCCGACTCACCGCTTTCGATGCGCCCGAGAAATTGCGGCCGGTCGGCTCGGCCATCTTCGCGGCGACGCACGAATCGGGCGCCCCGCACGGGCTCGCCTCCGGCGGCGAACGTGAACCGAAAATCACATTCGGGTCGCTCGAAAAATCCAACGTCTCCATCGTCGAGTCGATGCTGGCGATACTCGCCGCGCAACGCGCGTATGAAGCCAATTCGAAAGGAGTGCAGGCTGCCGATGAAATGCTGCGCATCGCCAACAACATCCATCGCTCCTAACGTGCCGCCGCTCCCGCACGTCGTGCGGCCAAGTACGTCCCGTGAGGTCGCGGCCGCCTTCGATGCGTTGCTCTTGGGCGAAGCGTTCAAGCCGCTCGCGAAAGCGCTGGGCTTCTACGGCGACGCGGTCGTCGGGCTCGCCGTGCAGACGCTCGCGCGCAACGAACGCGGCGGTCTTACCGATCGGCTCGAACGGGCGATCGAAGCGGCGTCGCAGCCACGTTCGTCCGCAGATCTGCCACGATGACGCCGGCCGAGCGCGATGTGACGATTCGCGATTTGTATCCGCTCGTTCGCGCGCTCGCGCGCCGGGTCGCCCGCGTCACGGGCGGCGCGGATTGCGACGATCTCGCGGGCGATGGCGCCATCGGTCTCATCCGTGCCGTCGATACCTTCGATGCCGGCCGCGGCACGTCGCTCGAAACGTACGCGCGCCGGTTGATCGTCGGGGCGATGCTCAACGGCTTGCGGCGACTCGATCCCGTGTCGGAACGCGTGCGGCGAACGCTGCGTCGCGCCGAAGAACGGCGGTACGCGCTCGCCCAGGAGCGTGGTACGTTACCGGCGTCCAACGAGCTCGAGCGAAGCGACGACCGCATCCGGCGCGCGCGCGTCGCCGCGTTCCGCCAAGCGGCGCTCTCACTCGATGCTCCGGTCAAAGGCGGCCACGATCCGCTCGCCGATTGGGCGACGGAGCCGGGCGCGCGCGCGAGCGACCGCGCCAAACGAGCGGCATTACTCGAGGCCGTGGCACTCTTACCCGAACGGCAGCGGCGCATCGTCGCGCTTCATTACGGCTCGGAGATGAGTCTGCACGCGATCGGTACGACGATGCGCGTTTCGCCGCAACGCGTCTCTCAGTTGCACGTCAGCGCGCTCGCGCGCCTCCGGCACGCGGTTCTTCCGGCATGAGCGCGCGCGTCGACCCCGATACCCAAGGCGCGCTCGCAACGGCGTCGACGCAATTCGGGAATGTGCCCGCGGTCGTGCCGCTCGGGTTCGATAACGACGATCAATTCGGCGGCCCGGCCTTACCGAGCGATCACCCGGCCTGGCTCAAAGATGCGGTGTCGCTCTCACAACGTGCGCGCGCGCTGGTTGCGAAGCTCAAGCCCGTCGTCGTGCACGTCGTCGGCGTCTGGGAGCACCGCCTGCGTTCGATCGTGGTCGGGGGCCGCAAGATGACGGTCGATCCGAGCGGATCGTACCGCATGGACTAGCTCGCAGCGAGCGTCGCCGCGATGACCTGCGCGATGCGGGAACTGCCGCCTTGCGACGCCGCGAGGACTTCATCGTGCGAGACGTCGGTCTGCGGTCCGATGGCGTTGGTGATGAGCGAGAGCCCGAGAACTTCTAGGCCGAGGGCTCGTGCCATAATCGTTTCCAGGACCGTCGACATGCCGACGGCATCGGCACCGAGCCGGCGCAGCGCTTCCGATTCGGCGGGCGTCTCGTACTGCGGACCGCGAACGCCGGCGTACACGCCTTCGCGCAACCACGCGTCGCCGCTAGCCTTACGCGCGAGGGTTCGTAAATGCGGCGCGTAGGCATCCACCATATTGACGAACGGGTCGCCCTGCGAGGGATCGATGGGCGAACGGCCGGTGAGGTTGATGTGGTCGGCGACGAGCATCACGTCGCCCGCCGCGTACGCCGCGTTGAGCCCCCCGGCCGCATTGGTCAGAACGATCGTCGTCGCGCCCGCAGCCGCGGCGAGCCGGACCAGGTACGTTACGTCGCGTGCCGGCCGTCCCTCATAGAGATGGATGCGGCCCGCGAACGCGACGACGCGCTTGCCGGCCCAACTGCCGGCGAGCGCGATTCCCGGATGCCCGGCGATGTCGGTGCTCGGCGCGTCCAGCCGATCGTAGGAAATGTCCGTGCCGTCGATGGCCTCGCGTACGCCTGCCGACAAACCGCTTCCGAGCACGATTGCAACTTCGATCGCTCCGCCCGCGCGTCGCACGAGCCGCGCGGCCGCCCGGTGCAGATGCCGAGTGCTAATGCGTCCCCGCCGTCGCAGCCGGCGTCGCCGTCAAGAGATTTCGTCCGGTCATCGCCCTCGGTACCGGGAGATCGAGTAACGGCAACAGCGTCGGCGCGATGTCGCCGAGTTTTCCGTCGGTCAGCGTCCCGACATACGGCACTCGGGAGACGATCACGAACGGGACGGGATTGGTGGTATGCGCGGTCAGCGCGTTGCCCGTGGGGTCGAGTTTTTCTTCGGCATTGCCGTGGTCGGCGGTGATCGCGAGAATGCCGTCGGCGTCGAGCACCGCTCGTTCGAGGCGCCCGAGCGCGACGTCGAGCGTTTCCAAACTCGAGACCGTGGCCGCCATGACGCCCGTATGTCCGACCATATCGGCGTTGGCATAATTCATGACGATCAGGTCGTGCAAGCCGTCGCGGATATCTTCCGTTGCGGCGCTCGTGATTTCGCTCGCGCGCATTTCAGGCGCCAGATCGTAGGTTGCGACGTTGCGGTTCGAAGGTACGAGCACGCGATCTTCGCCTACGAATTCCGACTCGCGGCCGCCATTGAAGAAATACGTCACGTGGGCGAACTTTTCGGTCTCCGCGAGCCGGAGTTGCGAAAGCCCGGCCTGCGCGGCAATCTCGCCGAACGTTTCGGCTTGCGGCCGCGGCCCGAAGAGAACCGGGTTGGTCATATCTTCTTCGTATTTCGTCATCGTCGCGAAGAAGAGCCGCTCGTAGGCATGCGCGGCGAACTCGTGAAAGCCGGGCCGCGTGAACGAAAGCGTAAGTTCGCGTGCGCGGTCGGGCCGGAAGTTGAAGAAGATGACGGCATCGCCGTTCCGCACCGGGCGGGCGTCGCCGACGATCGTCGGCGCGACGAATTCGTCCGTCTCGCCGCGCGCGTAGGCCGCGGCGAGCGCATCGCTCGCGTTCGCCGCGCGATGCTCGGCATGACCTTCCGCCAGCATGCGATACGCCTTCTCGACGCGCTCCCAGCGCTTGTCACGATCCATCGCATAGAAACGCCCCGCGATGCTCGCGATGGCTCCCGGCAAGCCGGCTCCTGCGAGATGCGTTTCGAGCCGATCGAGATACGTCTGCAGCGACGTCGGCGGGACGTCGCGGCCATCGCCGAAGACGTGCAGCGCGAGCGGGACCTCGGCGTGCGCCACGGCATCGATCAGTGCGAAGAGGTGGTCGATGGAGCTATGCACGCGCCCGTCGGAAAGCAGTCCCATGACGTGAACGCGGCCGCCCGAGGCGCGGGCGTGCGCGAGCGCGGCGGCGAGGGTCGCGTTCGCCGCAAACGTTCCGTCGGCGAGCGATTGGTTGATGACGACGACGCCCTGCGGTACCACGCGGCCGCTGCCGATATTGATGTGTCCGACTTCGCTATTGCCCATCACGCCGGGCGGTAAGCCGACCTCTTCACCGCTGGCTTCCAGCAGCGCGTGTGGATACGTGGCGAGCAGGCGCCGCCAATTCGGCAACTCCGCCGATGCGATCGCGTTTCCGTAGATTTCGTCGCGATGACCCCAGCCGTCGAGAATCGCGATGACGAGCGGACCCTTGCGCGCGCGTGCCACTACGCGCGCGCTCGCAAGCGCGCGGCGTCGACGATGGCCCCGAAGGCGGCCGCCGTAAGGCTCGCGCCGCCGATGAGGCCGCCGTCGATCTGCGCTTGCGCGAGCAGCGCCGCGGCGTTGTCGGCCTTCATGCTGCCTCCGTACAGGATGCGGGCGCCGGCGAGCGCCGGGACGCTCGCGCGAAGCGCGGCGACCACGTCGCCGGCATTTGCCGGATCGTCGTTGAGCCCCGTTCCGATCGCCCAAATCGGTTCGTAGGCGACGACGCAGCGCGCGACGTCCTCCGCCGCGACGCCCTCGAAGGCCGCCCGCGTCTGCAGCGTCACTTTTTCGTGGGTTTCACCGCGCTCGTGTTCGTTCGCCGTTTCGCCCACGGCGACGATCGGCGTCATGCCGTACGCGAGCGCCGAGCGGACTTTGCGGTTGACGGCGGCGTCGGTTTCGTTCGAGTACGCGCGCCGTTCGGAATGTCCTAAAATGACGTACGACACGCCGAGTTCGCCGAGCATCGGCGCGCTGATTTCGCCGGTGAACGGTCCGTGGGAGTAATCGTGCATCGTTTGAGCCCCGAGCGCGATGCGCGAACTTCCGAGTTCGTCACGCGCGGCGGCGAGCGCCGTGAACGGCGGCGCGATCGCAACGTCGACGTCGCCGGGAAGCGAGAGCGCGACGAGTTCGCGCACGAGCGCGCGCGTCTCCGCGATCGTCTTGTGCATCTTCCAATTTCCGGCGATGAGCGGCCGGCGCGCGGCCGCACCGGCGTTCACCTCGGCGCGATCCGCGCGCGTGCGGCGCGTTCTAACGCGGCGACGCCGGGCAGCGTCTTGCCCTCGAGGAACTCGAGCGTCGCGCCGCCGCCGGTCGAGACGTGCGTCATCGCTTTGGCAAAGCCGAGTTCGTGCGCGGCGGCCGCGGCGTCGCCGCCGCCCACGACCGTCGTCGCGCCGCTTTCGGTCGCAGCCGCAATCGCTTCACCGATCGTGCGCGTTCCGTGCTGATACGCCGGCTTCTCGTAGACGCCCATCGGCCCGTTGAACACGATCGTTTTTGCAGCGCGCAGCACGGTCGCATACGCCGCCGCGCTCGCCGGACCGATATCCAAAATCATGCGTTGCCCGATATCGGCGAGGGCGACCGTCTGCGCCTGCTCGTCCGCGGCAAACGAAGTCGATACGACCGCGTCGGTCGGGACATGAAGCGGAACGCCTTTGCTCTTCGCAAGCGCGATGATTTCCGTCGCCGGTCCCAGATCGCCGTCTTTAAGACTCGTGCCGACGTCGATGCCCTGGGCTGCGAGGAACGTGTTCGCCATGCCGCCGCCGATGACGAACGCGTCGACGCGTTCGATGAGATTGGTGAAGACGCCGACTTTGTCCTTAACCTTCGCACCGCCGATCGCACAGACGAACGGTGTCTTGGGCGCGTTCGCGAGCGCCGCGAGCGCCGTGAGTTCCGCTTCCATTAGGAAACCCGCCGCGGCGGGCAGATATTGGGCGATGCCTTCGGTCGAGGCGTGCGCGCGATGTGCGGTTCCGAACGCGTCGTTGACGTAGATGTCGCCCAACGCCGCGAGCGCCTTTGCGAAGGACGGATCGTTCCGCTCTTCCTCCGCGTGAAAGCGGACGTTTTCGAGCAGCACGATGTCGCCGTCGCTCGTGCCGGCGACGGCCGTTTCCGCAACGGGCCCGATACAGTCGTGTGCGAAGGCGACGTCGACGCCTAGCCGCTTGGAGAGCTCCGCTGCGACCGGACGCAAGGAGAGCGCCGGGTCCGCTTTTCCGTCGGGACGTCCGAGATGCGAGAGCACGATGGTGCGCGCGCCCTGCTCGTGCAGGTAACGCAGGGTTTCGAGCGCCGCGACGATGCGCGTATCGTCACCGACCGCGCCGTCTTTGAGCGGAACGTTGAGATCTTCGCGCACGACGACGCGCTTGCCGCGCACGTCGAGATCGCGCAGCGTTCGAAACTGCACCGGCGCCCTAGACGCTTGCCGGAAGCTTCGAGAGTACCATCGCCGTGACGTCGGCGAGGCGGCACGAGTAGCCCCACTCGTTATCGTACCAGGCTGCGAGCTGGATCAGATCGCCGTTGGCGTTGTTGAGCTGCGAGTCGACGATCGAACTATACGACGAACGCTTGAAATCCATCGACACCAGATCCTCGTCGCTGTAGCCGACGATTCCCTTGAGGTCCCCCTCTTGCGACGCACCCTTCAAGATTGCATTGAGCTCGTCTTTGGTCGTTTCTTTTTTGACGACGGCGACGAGATAGATCATCGACACGGTCGGCGTCGGTACGCGCAGCGCGAAGCCGTCGAACGTGCCTTTGATCTCCGGAATCGTTAGGTACAGTGCCTTCGCGGCACCGGTCGACGTCGGCACGATATTGGTCGCGGCATTGCGCGCCCGGCGCAGATCCTTGTGCGGCGCGTCGAGGATGTTCTGATCGTTGGTATAGGAGTGAACCGTCGTCATGAAGCCCTTCACCCAACCGAGGTGATCGACGATCGGCTTAACCGCCGTGGCGAGACAATTCGTCGTGCACGAGGCGTTGGAGATGATGTGATGCTTCTCGGGATCGTAATCGCCGGCGTTGACGCCGAGCACGAGCGTGATGTCCTCGCCCTTGGCGGGCGCCGAAATGATGACTTTCTTCGCGCCGCCGCCGTCGATGTGAGCGCGCGCCTTTGCCGCATCGGTGAAGAGTCCGGTCGATTCGATGACGACGTCGACGCCTTGGGTCTTCCACGGAATCTTGCCGGGATCGCGTTCGGCGAACACCTTGATCGCTTTACCGTCGATCGAAATTCCGTCGGACGTCGTTCGAACGTCGCCCGCGAAGGTGCCGTAATTGGAATCATGTTTGAAGAGATGCGCGCATTCGGCGGGGCTCGTCAAGTCGTTGACGGCGGCGACTTCTACGCCCGGGTGCCGCTCCAGCAACGCCTTGGTGAAATTCCGGCCGATTCGGCCGAACCCATTGATACCGATTCGCAAAGACGTCTCCTCGTGTTGACTATTATCCGGTGATAGAACGGCGCTGGGGACCAACCGTTACCCGACGGTCCGCTACGAGCCCTTTTTTCCGTATGCGCGCGGATTATGCGTGCGTCGCAAGCTGGCGGCTCAGGCGCACGAGCGCCGCGATGCGCCCGTTGATCGTCGACTTTTTGGCCGGCGGGTCGCAGCGGCGGCCGAGTTCGACGAGCGTTTCGGTCGGATAGGCGAGTCGCAATTCCGCCGCCTCGCGCAGCGCCTTCGAGAGATTGCGCAAGCCGTACGCGTCGGCCAGATACGCGATCGCTTCGCGCTGCGAAGCGGCGGCGCTCATCGCGCGATCGACGTTGGCAGCCTCCGTATTGACCAAACGGTGGATACGATTCTTGGTCTCTTTGAGCGCGCGAACGTCTTGGAGATGGAGGACGGCGTGCGACGCACCGATCGAGGCGAGCAACTCCGTGATCGCCTCGATATCTTTGAAGTAGACGATGCGGCGACCGGCGCGCGAGGCGAGCTTCGGCTGGAGTCCCTCCGCGCGTAGGACGCTTGCGAGTCGCTCCGCGAGGGCCTCCGTCGGCGGAACGAACTCGATGTGATACCCGCGCGCGGGCGAGGCGAGGGAGCCGCACCCCAGGAACGCGCCGCGCACTTCCATGCGCCGGTCGCAGCGGGCCGTGGGCTTACGGGGCAACGCGCGCTCGGGTCCGTCGATTTCGAAGGTCGGGAACCGGCTCAGGCGTGTCCCGGCGACTTTGCGGATCGCATGGGCCTTGCGGTCCGCGAGCAACGACCACGCGAGGCGCGCGAGTGCGAGTCGCTGCGTGCGAAAGACGTGCGTGCGCGCATCGCTACCGTAAAGGAACAGCGCGTCCCGTAACGCCGACCGGCAATGCGCCGCGTCGATGTCTTGGCGCGCGAGTGCGTCCTTCGCATCCGCCGAAAGCGTCGCCGCCCTCCCGGGCGTTCGCTTTACCCGAGCCAGTCGGCCGGTTCGTCCTTGCGTTCGGCAAGCACTTCATACATGATGGTATCCTTGAGTGCGGGCGTCACTTTTTCGGGCACGTGCAACACGCGAACGGTCACGAATTTTCGCGCGTAATGCAGCTCGATGACGTCGCCGACCTTGACGTCGTAGCCGGGTTTGAGCGGCTTTTCACCGAGCCTGATCCGCCCGTTGACGAGCGCTTCGTGCGCCTCGCTGCGCCGCTTCGCCAGGCGCGTGACCTTGAGATACTTATCGATTCTCACGAACGGTTCGGTACCAAAACGGTGAGCTTGGGAAAATTGCGCTCGTAGAACGCGGCGTCGCGCGTGACGAGCCGGCCCACGGCGCGCGCGTGCGCGCCGATCACGAAATCCGCGACGTTGCCGACCAGCACCTTACCCATCATTCCTTACAGCATATCTCCCGGCTCCGATGGCGGGAAGCACTGGCGACGCGCTAATCCGGACGCTCCGGCACCGGTACGACGCAGGTACCGCGCGCCCGGCACACGACCGCGGGCTCGAAAAGGACGATCGCCGAGCTCGGCGAGAGATCGGGACGCGCCGCGATGACGCGGCGGGCCTCGAAGACCATCGCGCGCGAACGGGTGCCCCGGTTCACGATCCAGCCTTCGGCCTCGATGTAGTCGCCCGCATGAACGGGGGCGAGAAACTCGACGGATTCGTATGCGGCGAACAGACCCTCGTCGCCGGAGTCGCGGATACATAACTCCGTCGCGACGTCCCCGAAGAGGCCCAGGAGCCGCGCACCGTCGACGAGATCGCCCCCGTAGTGCGCGTCGTGCGCGGACATGCGCACGCGGATACGCGCAGAGTCGCTCATGCGTTCACGGCGCCTACGCCGCCGTCTTCGCGAGTTGCCAGAGCGCTTCGAGCTCGTCGATCGTCATATCGCCGAGCTTGCGGCCCGACGTCGCCGCACGCCGTTCCATAAAGGTAAAGCGCTTGTAGAACTTGTCGTTCGCATCGCGCATCGCACCTTCGGCATCGACGCCGAGCGCGCGCGCGAGGTTGACGACCGTAAAGATGACGTCGCCCAGTTCCTCGCGGATCGCACGCGGGTCGTCGTCGCGACGCGCTGCTTCGAGTTCGGCGACTTCCTCGACGAGCTTTTCGCGGATACCGTCGATGTGCGGCCAATCGAAGCCCACGCGCGCCGCTTTGTCCCGCATTTTCTGTCCGCGCTGCAGTGCGCCGAGGCCGCGCGGGATGCCGTCGAGCCGGCTCGTTCGTTTCGCGGCGGAGGGCTCGACCGCTTTGAGCTGCTCCCAGTTTTGCCATACGTCGGCGACGCTGCTGACGGCAGCGTCGCCGAAGACGTGCGGATGACGGCGGATCATTTTATTGGAAAGTCCGTCGACGACGTCGGCGATCGAAAACTTGCCCCGCTCCATCGCGAGTTGCGCGTGAAAGACGATCTGGAGCAGCAGATCGCCGAGCTCTTCGCACAGATCGCCGTCGCTATGCGCCTCGATCGCGTCGGCGACCTCGTAGGTCTCTTCGATGAGATACGGTACGAGCGATTCGTGCGTCTGTTCGCGGTCCCACGGACACGTGCTGCGCAGGCGGGCCATCACTTCGATGAGATCGGGCCATGCGTAATGGGCCGACGCCGGCGGTAGCGGCACGAGCGGCATCGCGATCGCCGCCGAGAGTGTGGCGCGCGGCATGCCGGGTACGAGTTCGCTCTGCAGACCCGCGCGCTCGAGCGCGCGTAAGAGTAGCGGTAAACCGGGAAAGTCGGAGAGCGGATTGCCCAGAACGCCGATCGCGAGGTCCCGCCCGTCGAGCGTCGCGACGAAGGCTTCGATCGCATCCCGCGAGCCGCGCACGAAGAGTGCGGCATCGGGGACGCGGTCGCGAACGAGCGTGACGCCTTCGCTTTCGATGAATAGCGCGAGTTCCGGCGGCGCGAGCAACGTCACGGCGCGGCCGACGGCCCGCAGCGCTTCGAGGCTGCCGAGCGTCAGGAGATCGGGGTCGCCCGGCCCGAGCCCGACGATGCGGATGAATGCTGCCATACGCGCTGCGACGTTCGGTTCGCCACGACTGGGCGTGGGTCTTACGGAGCCTTGCTACCGGCGTCGCTCGGCGTGGCGCCGGCCGACGCTGCGGCGCTCGGCGCTGCGGCAGCCGAAGCCGCGGGTGCGGCGGCCGACGCGTCCGTCGACGGAGCCGCCGCCGGAACGGGCGGTAGCGCGTCCTTAAGCTTGTCGTCGTAAATTTCGATCTTCGCTTTGCTACGGAGGCCGGCCAGAAACTGCGGAATCTGCTGCTGGTCCTGCTGTTGGGTCAGCAAGGTCTTGATCTTCTCACCGCTGTTTGCCAGGGTCGCCACGGTCGCGGGTTTCTTCTCTTCGGCTTCGATGATGTGGTAACCGAACGGCGATTTTACCGGCGGTCCGACGACGCCGATCTTCTGCGAAAACGCAGCCGCTTGGAACGCCGGCACCATCTGGCCCTTGCCGAAGAAGCCGAGTTCTCCGCCCTTATCCTTGCTCGACGGATCGGTCGAATATTGCTTGGCGAGGTCTTCGAACTTCGCCCCGCCCTTGAGCTTGGCTTCGACTTCCTGGGCCTTGCCTGCATCTGCGACGAGGATGTGGCGCGCGCGAACCTGTTCTGCGGTGTCCAGCGTCGCGTGGTTCTTATCCAGGTAGGCCTTCATCTCGGCGTCAGAAACCTTGACGTTGGCGCTCACGGCCTTCTCGACGACGATCTGCTGCCGCAGGATACGGCGGACGTCGTCTTCGCTCAGGTTCTGCGCCTTGAGAATCTGCGCGAATTGACCGGGCGGGTACTTCGATTTTATTTCGTCTTCTTTTTTGGTCACGTCCGCGTCGTTGATATCGACGTGATTGTCCTTGGCGTATTGGTCGATCAGCGCGCTCTGCACGAGTTGGTTGAAGATCGCTTTGCCCTGCGGACCCGCTTCGAGCTTGGCATCGTAATCGGCGCGCGAGATCTTTTCGCTGTTGACGGTGGCGACGTCGCCGGTCGACGCCTGACCCGCACAGCCGGCCATGGTCGAGCCGAGCAAAGCGGCGGCCCAAAGGGCCAGAACGCGGTTGGACATGAAAACTCCCAGACGGACATAAAAGCGCGGAGCCTCGCCGGCCCCGCAAACTCTCGGTGTTTCGCACCTTTCCGGTCGCCGCTCCTGCCGCGGCCGGACTTGGATCCGGCGACGTCGCATGTCCGCACTATGAGAACCATTCTCGTGGCCGCTGCGCTCGTCGCGTCGCTCGCAACGGCGACGTCACCCGCGCGGGCCGACGAAGGCATGTGGACCTTCGACGCTTTTCCCGCCGCCAAGGTCGCCGCCGCCTACGGCGTCACGCCGTCGCGAGCGTTCCTCGATCATGTCCAGGCCAGTTCGGTCCGCATCGCGGGCGGCTGCTCGGCTTCGTTCGTGTCCGCCCACGGGCTCGTCATGACGAACCATCACTGCGCCGTCGCGTGCGTCGGCCAGCTTTCGACCGAGAAGCAAAACTACGTCGAAACGGGCTTTTACGCCAAAGGGACCGAGGACGAGGTCAAATGTCCGGGCTTCGAACTCGACCGTCTCGATCGCATCGAGGACGTGACGGCCGCTGTCCGCAGCGCCACGGCGGGCAAGAGCGGCCGGGCGCTCGTCGATGCGATGCAGGCGAAAAATGCCGCCCTCACCGGCAGTTGCGCGGCGCGCGAAGACGTGCGCTGCGACGTCGTGAACCTCTATCACGGCGGCGTGTATAAGCTCTACCACTATCGCCGCTACACCGACGTGCGGCTCGCATTCGTACCGGAGTACGGCGTCGCCCAATTCGGCGGGGACCCGGATAATTTCAACTTCCCCCGCTTCGATTTCGACCTCGCGCTGTTGCGCGCGTACGATAAGGGCGCCGCGGCCGAAACGCCCGAGTACCTGCATTGGAGCAAGAACGGTTCCAAAGCCGGCGACGTCGTTTTCGTTGCGGGGAATCCCGGTTCGACGGAGCGGCTTCTCACCGTGGCGCAACTCGCCGATCTGCGCGATCGCGTGTTCCCGCAGCTGCTGCCGTACCTCTCCGAGGAGCGTGGACTGCTCGAACGATATCAAACCGAAGGGAGCGAACAGCGGCGTCAGACGAACGAAACGCTCTTCGGACTCGAAAACAGCTACAAGGCGATTACGGGTCAGGAACGAGCGCTGCTCGATCCGGCGTTTTTCGGAAAAAAGATTGCGGAAGAAGCGGCACTGCGCCGCGGCTTTGCAAAACAGCCGGCGCTCGCCAAGCGAATCGATGCCGATTTCGCGACGATCGCGCGCACGCAGCCGATCTCCGATCGGCTCGCGAATCGTCAAAACAATATCGGCAGCGGTCCGCGACTGGCGACATTTCGGTGGGCGCGCGAACTCGTGCGTCTGCCGGTCGAGAAGGTGAAGCCCTCCGGCGCGCGGCTGCCCGAATATAGCGACGCGCAACTCGTCACGCTGCCGCAGCAGCTGTTCGCGCCGATTCCGACGTACGCCGGTCCCGACGAATTGTTGCTCGGATTTTTCGCAAAAAAAATGCGCGAAGATCTCGGCACCGACGATCCGTTCGTGCGGAAGGTGCTCGGCACGAAATCGCCCGCAATGTGGGCGCACGATCTGGTTACGGGAACCAAGCTCGGCGATCCCGCCGTCCGTAAAGCGCTGTACGACGGGGGACGAGCCGCGCTCGATGCATCCACCGATCCGATGATCCGTTTCGCCGCGGATACCGACGCCGAGGCGCGTGCCGTGCGCAAGACCTTCGAAGACGAGGTGCAAGCGCCGCAAACCAAAGCCGGCGAAGACATCGCCAAGGCGCGCTTTGCGGTCACGGGAACCTCGGTCGATCCGGATGCGACCTTCACGCTGCGCTTGAGCTACGGGACGGTCGCCGGATTTACCGATGCCAACGGCAACGCGGTCGCACCTTATTCGACGATCGGCGGGCTCTACGGCCGCGCGACCGGCAGCGAACCCTATGTCTTACCGCCGTCCTGGCTCGACGCCAAAGCGACGATCGATCCAAAGACGCCGATGAATCTCTCGACCACCAACGACATCATCGGCGGCAATTCTGGCAGCCCGCTCGTCAACACGAAGGGAGAAGTCGTCGGGCTCATCTTCGACGGTAACATCTTCTCACTCGGCGGCGCATTCGGCTACGATCCCACATTCAATCGCGCCATCGCCGTCGATAGCCGCGCGATGCTCGCCGGATTGCGCGCCGTCTATCACGCCGACCGTCTCGCAAACGAAATCGTCCCTGCCGAGACGCCGAAGTAGGCCGATCCCCTAGAGCGCTTCGAGCAGCGCCCGCAGCAGCGGTAAGTGTTCGGCGGGTTTGCGATCGGGCAGGTCGATCGCGATTTTGCCGTCGCCGAAGCGGAAGCGATTCTTCGTGAGAGATTGCAGGCGTGGAATCGTCGTCGGTGCGAGTTCGAAGGCGCTTCCGACACCGAGCGTGAGTCGCATCGAATCGATGATAACGCGGGTCACGCCCTTTTCGATCGCCTTCGTTCGCAACTTCGTCACTTCGACGAGATTGAAAAGCGGCGGCGGCAACGCCCCGAAGCGATCGCGCAACCCTTCGGCGATCTCGTCGACCGTCGCTTCGCTGCGGGCGTTGGCGAGCTGCTGGTAGGCCGCGATCTTCTGCGACACCTGGGGAATGTAGTCGTTCGGTATGTAGGCGTCGAGTTTGACGTCGATGACGGCTTCGCGCTTCTCGAGGATGCCTTCGTGCGAACCTTTGCGCTCCGCGATCGCTTCGGCGAGCAGTTCGCAGTACGTCTCGAAACCGACGGCTCCGATGAAGCCCGATTGCGCGGCCCCCAAAAGATTACCGGCACCGCGAATCTCGAGATCGCGCATCGCGACTTGTAGGCCACTGCCGAGATGCGTGAACTCGCGAATCGCTTCGAGCCGGGCCTTCGCATCTTCGCTCAGCGCTTTGTGCGCCTGATAGAGCAGATACGCGTAAGCCTGATGGTTCGAACGGCCGACCCGGCCGCGCAGCTGGTACAACTGCGCGAGTCCGAACTTATCGGCGTCGTTGACGATGATCGTGTTGACGTTAGGAATATCGATCCCGTTTTCGATGATCGTCGTCGCGACGAGAATATCGAGCTCGCCGTCGACGAACTTGCTCATGACGGGCTCGAGCTCGCTCTCCCCCATCTGACCGTGGCCGACCGCGATGCGGGCCTTGGGTACGAGTTGTCCGAGCGCCCGCGCGACGCCGTAGATCGATTCGACCCGGTTGTGCAAGTAATACACCTGGCCGCCGCGATCGAGTTCGTGTACGATGGCCTTCTGCACGATGACATCGGAGGCGGGCACGACCACCGTCTTGATCGACATGCGGTTTTTCGGCGCGGTTTGAATCAGCGAGAGGTCGCGCACGCCGAGCAGCGACATGTGCAGCGTCCGCGGAATCGGCGTCGCGGAAAGGGTCAACACGTCGACGCTGGCCTTCATCTGTTTCAAGCGCTCTTTGTGCATGACGCCGAAGCGCTGCTCTTCGTCGACGACGATGAGGCCGAGATCCTTGAAGACCACGTCTTTCTGCAGGAGCCGGTGCGTGCCGACCACGACGTCGACCTTGCCGTCGGCGAGATCCTTGAGCGTCTGCTGCTGCTCTTTCTTGGCCTTGAAACGCGAAAGCTCTTCGATACGCACCGGAAAACTTGCGAAGCGAGCGGTGAACGTCCGGTAGTGCTGCGCTGCCAGCAGGGTCGTCGGCACGAGCACCGCGACTTGGCGTTTATCGGCGATAGCTTTGAACGTCGCGCGCACCGCGACTTCGGTCTTGCCGTAACCCACGTCGCCGCAGACGACGCGATCCATCGGCCGCGTGCGCTCCATATCGCCCTTCGCGTCGTCGATGGCTTTCTGCTGATCGGGCGTGGTCTCGTAGGGGAACGATTCTTCGAGTTCGGCTTGCCACGGCGTGTCGGCTCCGAAGGCGTGGCCGGGCGCGACCTCGCGCTCCGCGTAGAGCCCGACGAGGCCGTCGGCAATCTTGGCCAGGCTTTCCGAGACGCGCGTCTTGGTCCGGGCCCAATCCGCGCCGCCCATTTTAGAAAGCTTCGGTGCCGAACCTTCGCTCGCGCCGTACTTCGTCACCTGATGCATCTGCGTGACCGGCACGAGCATGCGATCCGTCCCGGCATACGTGAGATCGAGATAGTCCTGCGTCGCGCCGAGAATCGTCTCGGTGCGTAGGCCCAAATACTGTCCGATGCCGTGCACGGCGTGGACGACGTAGTCGCCGACTTTGAGGTCGCCGAGCGTGACCGGCACGCCCTCTTTGATCGCGCGCAATTTGACGCGCTTGGGTGGCTGACCGTAGATCTCGCGATCGCCGAGAACGTGCAGGCGCAGACCCGGAATCGCGAAGCCCGATTCGATGTTGCCTTGATCGACGAACACGACGCCGCCGCGGGTCATGCCCGGAGCGCTGCCGACGAACGAAGCGACGCCGTTCTCGCGCAGGTGCAGCATCGTCGCGCTGCGTTCGACCGTGAGGTTTGCCGCCCGCAGCATTTCGGAGAGGCGCGACGCGCCCGAGGCGACGCAGGCGACGGTTTCGCCGGCTGCGATCCACGTCTTCACCTGTTCGATGAACATCGTCAGTTGGCGGTTAAAGTGTTCGACGGGCCGGGTTTCGAGGACGAACGTTTCGAGCGTGTGCGGCAGCCACGGCGTCGGCTCCGCTTCGATCGCTCCGGGTACTACGAGCGCGGGGCGCGACGCGAACGTCGCGGCGAGCGTCGCGAGCGTCGGCTGTGGTGCGACGACGTCGGCAAGCAGCGCTTCGCCGACCGCTTCTTCGTCCACGGAGAGCTCGCCCGATTCGATCGCGGCGAGGAGGACCCGATCCTCGCGGGTGCGTTCTTCTTCGAGCCCGCGCTCGATCGTCGCGAGCATGGCAGGCTCTTCGAGCACGACGATGCCGTCGCTCGAAAGGTAATCGAGCAGCGTCTCCCGTTCGTCGTAGGCCAGCGGCAGCCACGCCTCGGGCAATTCCGAGCCGCTACCGATGTAGGACCGCGCGGCGGAAATCGTCGCCGGCGTTCCGGTGACGCCCGCGAGCACGCGTTCGCGCAGCGCTTCGTCGCGCGAAATTTCGCTCCACGGTACGATGTCCAGTTTGGCGAGTGCATCGCTGCTGCGTTGCGAGGTGAGGTCGAAGCTCCGGATCGATTCGATGTCGTCGCCGAAGAATTCGATGCGGGCGGGCGCCGCGGCGGTCGCGGCCCAGCAATCGACGATCCCGCCGCGCACTGCGAATTCACCGGCCGCCGCGACGACGTCCGTACGGTGGTAGCCGACGTCGAAGAGCCGCTCTTGCAACTCCTCGAATCCGATATCGTCCCCGACCGCGAGTTCGAACGAGCGTTCCGCAAAGATGGCGTGCGGCATCACGTACTGCCGCAACGCGGCGACGGGCGCGACGAAAATCGCGGGCCGTTTCGCCGCAAGGTCGGCGAATAGGGTCATGCGCGCGCTGCGCTCCGAAGGCGACTCGATCACGCCGACGCTCTCTTCGCGCGGCCGCACGAGCGTAACGTCGAGCGAGCCGCCTTCGGCCGCGCCCGTTCCGCCGCCCAAATAATACGTGAGGTCGGCGAACGTACGCTCCGCGATATCGGCCGTCGGTACGACGACGAACAGCGGCACGCGCAGCGCGCGAAAGATACCGGCGATCAGATACGGCCGCGCCGCCTGCGTCGTTTCGTGCAGGGCGAACGCGCCGCGATGCGTGCGTAGGCGTTCCAGTAATCCCGCGAGGGGACGGCTCGAACTCGGCAGGGCGCGAACGAGCGATGGGGCGAGCGTAGCGATAAGAGCCTCAGGTCGGAAGCGAGGGCGGCGCCTCGGTTCGACCGGCGACGGTCGACCGAGGTTGCACCGCGCCTACTTCAACAAGAGCGGCAGGACGACGCGCGCCGTCCGGCCGTCGGCGGAGCTCGCCGTAAACGTGACGTCGTACTGGCGGTTCTTGAACGCATTGGGGACTGCCGGCACGTACCCCTCCAGGGTGAAGATGCCGGGCGCCGCCCGCGCGATCGCGATCGTGGAGCCGAACGTTTCGGCCGCGACCGAAACGACCGCATCGCTCGTGAGCACGCGGACCCGGATCGTCCCGGGCGTGACCAGCGTCGCGGCGCTGAGATCGATCTCCGAGATCGCCGGGGGGTTGGGGCCGGGGAACGGGGTCACGTCGGGCGAGGGCGTCGCCTTATACACGAAGCCGTAAGCCGGCGTCGCGGCCGGTAGCGCGCGCGGCGCAGGGCTCGCTAACGGCGCAGGGCCCGATGTCGGAGCTGCCGAGGGCCCCGGTTCCGGCGTGGGGGCTGCAGTCGCCGGCGCGGCGAGCAGCATCGCGACGAGCAACGGACCGAGAACTGCGCCGATCATGATGCCAGCGTCACGGGAACGCGGACCGTCGCTTTGCGCCCGTCGGGACCGGTCGCGATGAATTCGAGCTCGACGCTCATCCCGGCCGCGATGAACGGAATCTTCGGCAAAACGCTCGTCGCTTCGAAATCGCCCGCGGCGATCAACGGTACGATGCCTTCCCGGCCGTTGCTCCGGCTCACGACCTTCACGACATCCGGGCTCGTTTCGACTTTGATCCGGATCGGCGCGTGCGAGCGCAGCTTCTTCTCGTTAAGGTAAACAGCGAAGATCTGCGGCTGGCCCGCAGCGAGATGGCTCGGCTGCCTCGGAACGAAGCGATATCCGTACGGCGCTGACGTGGGCGTCGGCGACACGTGCGCCGGCGCCGGCGTCGGCGTCGGCGTGACGGGGGTTACGACCGGCGCCGGAGTTGCGGAAGGAAGCGCCGAGGCGCCGCTCGTCGGCGTTGCGACGGGGGCCGGAGTGGCCGCTTGCGCGACGACGGCGAAGGCGAGGGGGAAGGCTGCGATCACGTCGGCACGATGTCTTTCTGATGTCGGCCAGCCGGCCAAAATTCGGCTAGGGCGATGGCGAGCGGGGCGATGGCGATGGCTGCAGCGAGCTGCGCTGCGCCGCCGGTCAACGTTCCCGACGCATCGGGTAGGTAACGCACGATTGCGAGGATCGTCGCGCTCCAGAGAGCGACCGCCGCCGGGCCGCTTCCCCCCGCGAGCGCACACGGAACGAGCCAGAGGGCGTACCACGGATAGTCGTTGGGGAGGGTGAGGAGCGCGGCGATACCCAGCCACGCGTACCCGCGCGTTTCACCACGAGTCAAAGCCCGCACCCCCCAAGCAAGGGCGGCGGCGCCGAACGCCAAGGCTGGTCCCAAGCCGAGCAGGCCTTGCGCCGAAACGGTCGGTTCGTAGCGGCCGTGCGCGCGGACCGCGCCGAGCGCCGGGAGCAACGGCGGCAGCGTCAGCAGGGCGGCGAGGGCGAGTCCTGCGAGCGTCGCGGCGATGGCGGCGAACCCACCGTCTCGTCGCGTGCGCCACGCCTCGAGCCCGAACCCGACGGCGAATCCCGCTCCGGTTGCTTTGAGCACCGGTAAGAGACCTGCGAGGACGCCCCCAGCGCGCACGTAGCCGAAGCGTGCGAGCGCCGCCGCCGCCGCGAATCCGAGCGCGACGAACGCGTCGTTATGTCCCTCGGCGACGCCCCATAAAACGACCGGGTTGAGCCCGTAGGCGGCCAGAACGAGCGAGCGCCGCCGCGCCGCTGCGGCGCCGAGTGCGACGTCCAGGAGTGCGACGCTTGCCAGAAACGCGCAAGCCGCCGCAAGGCGCAGCGTCGTCAGCGTCGCTCCGACGCCGTGGTGGCCCGAGAAACGCACCGCGGCGCGCGAGAGCGCGAGCATCCCGGGCCCGTAGATATCGACCGGAAACGGACCGCGCCACTGCCACCGTGCCGCGGCAACGAAGGGATCATGAAACGTCGCCGGCACGCTTGCGTACGGATCGAGCCCGCGCTCCGCCAGCGCCCCGTAGGCCGCATACGCATAGACGTCGCTGGAAAAGACGAAGGGCCACGCCGCGGCTCCGAGCAGACCAAGCACCGCTCCCGCGACGATACCGTAGCGGTCGATGGGCAGCGGCCGGCGCGCGACGCGCGCGAGCGCGATGCCAAGGAGCAGCGCCGACGCGGCGATGCCGGCGGCGAGCCACGCGAATGCGGCCGTGCCATACGCGGCCCACGCGGTCGCGACGACGAGGGGCTGCGCGAAATCGACGGCGAGCCGCGCGGGATGCTGGCGGGCGAGCAGCGCCGCTCCGTAGGCGCTCGCGCCGAGCGGAGACGCAACGAGCGCCAGAGCGGCCCCGCGCCGCAGGTTCACTCGCTGCGAGTTTGGCGCGCCGCGTCCCGGCGCGCCGCGCCGAGCGCGAGCAGGATCCACCACAGATCGCCGACCTTGGGATAGAACACCAGCAGATCGGCGGTCTGGTGGAGTGCGAAGCCGATGCTCGCGCCGAAGGCGGCGAGGACGAACGGATCGTCGTGCGGCCCGCGCGCAAAGACGGCGATCGAGGCGACGACGAGTGCCGCAGTCGCGAGGGCCAGCGGAATGCCGCCTTCGACGAGGGCTTGCAGGTAGAGGCTGTTGGCGTGCGTGTGCAGCTTGGGAAATCCGACGAGTCCGAGTTCGCGTTCGAAGTTGCCGGCTCCGATCCCGAAGATCGGGTGCGCCCGCCAGAGCGCGAAGGCGGCGTGCCAAAGCTGCGAACGGGTCCCGACGCTGCCGGCGTTTTTCGATTCGTCTAAGGTCGAGAAATGGCCGATCAGCGCCAGACCGGCGGCGCTCGAATGCGAGACGCCGAAACCCCATGCGCCGATCACGGCGAGTCCGAGAACGGCGCTGACGGCGACGAGGACGTAGTCGCCGCGCACTAAGCGCCGCGGCGCGAAGGCGACGACCGTCGCGAGTCCCGCCGCGACCGCGGCCAGCCCGGCGCGCGAAATCGTGAGCACTTCGGCCGCCACCCCGAGTGCCAGCGCGATACGGGCGAGCTGCGCGCGGGGCCGCAGGCACAGCAATGCGACCGCGAAGCAGAGCGCGATGCCGAGGTAACCCGCGAGTTGATTTGGGCCTTCGAGCGGTCCCGCGATGCGCGGAATCGGGCGATCGCGAAACCACATTCCCGACGGTGCGCCGTAGAGTTCTTGGAGCAACGCGAGGATGGCGACGGCGATCGCGGTGCCGCATATCGCGAGCGGCACGCCGCGCAGGGCGCGGTCGGCGCGCGCGGCGACGACGACGGTTGCGAAGAGTGCGACGTATTCCAGTGCCTTGAGCGTCTCGCGCACCGCCGCACCGCGATAGAGCGCGGCTGCGATCGAGAGTGCCGTCGCAAGCGCGACGAAGACGCCGGCAACGAGCAGCGTACGCGCGACCGGCGCACGCAGCGCGCCGACTCCGCTTTTCCGCAACGTGAGACCCACGATCGAGGCAACCAACGCGACCTTTTCGAAGGTGATCGTGGTCGGTCCGATATCGCGTGCCAGCGCGAACGGTACGCAGATCACCAGTGCGACGATGCAGTAGGCGGGCCGCAGACGCACGAGCGCCACGACGACGCCGAACAACGTAGCGAAGGCGACGATTCCGAAAGCATCGAGCGCAACGGTGTGCGCGTGCGGGTCGATGACCGGATGCGTGAGCACGTCGCGGGCTTCGCGCCACGACGTGCGAATCCCAGGGCGCGTGAGGACAGACCGATGACCCAAGGGGACATGCGGCGCGCGATCGCCCGCAAACGCGATGGCGCCGCGCTCGAAGGAAGGCAGTGGCGCGAAATCGTCGCCGGCGCCTGCGCGGGCACGTTCGACGAAGCATCGCTCGCGGCGTTGCTCATGGCGTGCGTCATTCGCGGCCTGGGCGACGCCGAAACGTACGCGCTGACGGACGCCTTCGTCGCGAGCGGCGAAACGCTCCGAGCGCCCGATCCGCGGACCGTCGACAAGCATAGCTCGGGCGGCGTCGGCGATACGGTTTCGTTGATCGTCGTACCGCTGGTCGCTGCGTGCGGCGTGCCCGTTGCGAAACTGTCGGGGCGCGCCCTCGGCCACACCGGCGGAACGCTCGATAAGCTCGAGGCGCTCCCGGGCCTCCGCACCGATTTGGAACCGGAACGCTTTTTCGATATCGTAGCGCGCGCCGGCTGCGCGATCGCCGCCCAGAGCGCGCGGCTGGTGCCCGCCGATAAGCTCTTCTACGACCTGCGCGATCGGACGTCGACCGTGCCGTCGGCCGGTTTGATCGCGGCCTCGATCGTGGCGAAGAAGATCGCGGGCGGCGCGCACGGCATCGTCTTCGATGTGAAATGCGGCAGCGGCGCGTTCGTTCGAGAGCCGGCCGAGGCGCTCGAACTCGCGCACCAGCTCGTGGCGCTCGCCCGCCGGTTCGGCCGCCGCGCGAGCGCGCTCGTCAGCGACATGGAGCAGCCGCTCGGGCCCGCAATCGGCACGGGACTAGAAGTGCGCGAAGCGCGCGATTTTTTACGCGGAACGCGCCGGGATCCGCGCCTGCTCGCGCTGTGCGACCAGCTCGCGGCGGCGATGCTCGCGGTCGCCGAAGCCGGGGAAGAGCCGCCGGGCGATCGGGCGCGCGCTGCCCGGGCGCTCGCGAGCGGCAGTGCGTACGAGTGTTTCGAACGCATGCTCGCGGCGCAGGGCGCGAAACCCGGAGCGCTCGATCGACTCGAACTCCACGGGACGAAAGCGATCGTGCGGGCCGAGCGCTCCGGGTACGTCGCGACGATCGCGCCGGTGCCTCTGGGCGAACGGGCGCGCGAGTTCGTCGCGGCCTTCGGGCCGCTGGCGGGGATCGTCCTCGAGGCGCGCGCGGGCGACGCCGTCCGCGCGGGCGATCCGCTCGCGACCGTGTACGGGACGACCGACGTCGCTGACGAAATAGTACGGTGCTTTACCATCGAGGACGCCGCGCCCGTCGCGCGGCCGTTGCTCTACGGCGAGATCGGGGCGTTCTCCACGGCGCGGCCGGCGTCGGCGTAAACCGGCAGCGGCGCACGCACGGTACTCGGATCGCTGCGTTCCACGCTCGAAAGCAGATACAGTGGCCGCGCTTTTACTTGATCGTAGATGCGGCCCAGATACTCTCCCGCGATGCCGATCGTCACGAGCTGAACGCCGCCCAGGAACAGGATAACGACCATGATGGACGTGTAGCCGGGCTCGTTGAGTCCGAGCAGCTTGAGCACGAGGACGACCGCGGCATACAAGAACGCGGCGACGCTGACGAAGAAGCCGAGATACGTCGCGAAACGTAGCGGGATCTCCGAAAACGACGTGATGCCGTCGATTGCGAACTTGAGCATCTTCGAGAACGGGTACTTCGTCTCGCCCGAGGTGCGCGCGTCGCGTTCGTATTCGACGCCAATCTGCTGGTAGCCGACCCAGCTCACGAGTCCGCGCAAAAAGCGATGCTTCTCGCGGGTCTGTCCCAGCGCGTCGACGACGCGGCGGCTCATCAGGCGAAAGTCACCCGTATCGACTGGGATCGAGACGTTGGTCAAGCGCCGGATCGTGCGATAGAAGAGTTTCGCCGTGAGCAGTTTGAAGAAGCTTTCGCCTTTACGCGTTTTTCTCGTCGCATAGACCACGTCGTAGCCGTCGCGCCACTTCTGCACGAACGCTTCGATCAGCTCGGGCGGATCTTGCAGGTCGCCGTCCATCAACACGACGGCGTCGCCGCGGGCCGTGTCCAGTCCGGCGGTCGCCGCGATCTGGTGACCGAAATTCCGCGAAAGGTCGACGATGACGAGATGCGGCTCGACGGCCTGCGCACGGCGCAGCGAACCAAGGGTGGCGTCGCGCGAACCGTCGTTGACCGCTACGATCTCGTACGTATCGGTGCGGCACACCCGCTCCATGATCGCGGTAACGCGGCGGATCAGTTCGGCGACGTTGCCTTCTTCGTTGTACAGCGGGACGACGACGCTGATGAGACTCATGCGAGCTCCGTTCGGACGGCCTGCCAAAACAGGGGGAAGAGCAATTCGTGGTGTCCGGTGAACGCAAAGCCGCGCCCGTTCGTACCCACGTGCGGCCGGCGGACGACGTTGGTTTGCGGGCGGTATTGGCGGACGAAGTCGAAGTCGGCCGTCGTGCAGTCGCCGCGCGCTCCGAGGTTACGAGCGACGCTCACCGCCTTGAGAAACGCCTCGGGCAGCAGCACCGCCGAACCGAAATTGAGGTAGACCCCGCCGTCGAGGAGGTCGGCGACGACGGAGCATAGGGTTCGAAAATCCAGGAGCGCGGCTTCGCCCAGAGCCGCGCCGTCGGCTTGCGGATGAGCGTGCACGATATCGGTTCCGATGGCGACGCTCACGCAGAGCGGGACCTCGCGCTCGGCACACGTCGCCAGCACCGAACTCGCGGCGTTGGGCGCCCGGGCGGCGAGCAATGCATCGCCGAGCGCGCGGCCGATGCCGCAGCTGCCGCGTTCGGAGATCGCGGTCAGGATGAATCCCGCGGTCTCTCCCGACATGCCGAAGGATCCGTCTTGCAACGCCACATCTACATCTTCGGACGTTTTGCCGACGAGGGCCAGTTCCGTATCGTGTATCGTCACCGAACCGTTGGATGCGACCGCCGTTACGAGGCCGTCGCGAACGAGATCGCACAGCATCCCGGAGAGGCCGACCTTGATCACGTGGCCGCCCATGCCCAGGAGCACGGGCCGGCCCGCGCGGATCGCGACGGCCGTGCGGCTGACGAGCTCGCGCAAGCCTGCTCCAGCCAGGATGTTCGGGAGCGCGTCGAACCACGTTCGAAACGATGCATCGACGGGGACCGTTCGGCCGCCGTCGGAACTCTGAACTTTGGAAGGGCGAGTTTCGAGTGAGGTCACGCGCAAACGCTGTAGGTCGATCGGCCGGTATGCCACTCGTCGGCGGTTCCACCAGCCGGGAACGAGCCCTTGTCGCCTTTGCCGCATTGCTCGCGCTGGGGATCGGTGGTTGTGCCCAGCGCCGGACCGAGCGCGTGGCGACGACGGCGGTGGTGACCGTCCCGTCCGCGACCGCCAAGCGGGCCGCCGATGCGCCCGCCGGGCCGGCCCTCGTGCCGGCGCCGGCCGGCTCCCGGCAAGCGGCAGCGACGGCGGCGCCGGCGTCTGCCGCCCCGGCCACTGCCCCCGCGGCGTCGGCGGCGCCGGCCGCGCAGATCCTATCCGTCAACACCTCGCCGAGCGTCGTCCATGCCGGAGAAAACGTCAGCTGGGACGTCCGCACGACGACCGATATCGTGGCCGTGACGGCGCACGTATCGGCCTATACGATCCCGCTCCAGCGCACCGCCCCCGGGCGCTTCGCGTTGAACTTCACCGTGCCGTCCAACGTCCCGGCGTTTTTCCACGGCACCTACAATCTCGACGTCACGGGGGAGAGCAGCGGCGGCGCGACCGCAAAGCGGACCGTTTCGATGACGTTTCAATGACCGACGTGCGGACCGATCACGCCCGTCACGCGCGGACCAACGTTCCCGAAGTGATCTACGCGGCTTCGAAGACGCGCGAACAGATCGAGCGCATCGCGCGCGAGCTCTATGCGGTCGCCGGGTTCGCACTCGCGACGCGGGTCGAGCGCGAGGACGGCGAGGCGCTCGCCGCGCTCCTGCCCGACGCGCGCTATTTCGCGACCGCGAAGGTCTTGCGCTGCGGGGCGCTGCCGCGTACCGGGCATCGTATCGGCGTGGCCTGCGCGGGGACGTCGGATCTCGCCGTCGCCGAAGAAGCGGCGCGGACGCTCGACGCCTTCGGACACGACGTCGTCGAGCGTTACGACGTCGGCGTCGCGGGCATCCATCGCACGCTCGATTCGCGCGACGCACTCGATGCGTGCCGCGTGCTCGTCGTCGTCGCGGGCATGGAAGGCGCCCTGCCGTCGGTCATCGCGGGTCTCGTACGGCCGCCGGTGGTCGCCGTGCCGACGTCGGTCGGGTACGGCGCCTCGTTCGGCGGCCTCGCAGCGCTGCTCGCGATGCTCAATTCGTGCGCGCCCGGCATCAGCGTCGTCAACATCGACAACGGCTTCGGCGCGGCGTGCGTCGCGCACAAGATCGTTAGTTCAGATCCGCCCAGCGCGTAACGGTATCTTCGATCTTCGCGCGCGGCCGATCGACGGTATGCGGTTCGACGATGCCGCCCGAGCGATCGCGTTCGACCGACGCGTACGTCCCGCGCGTATATTGATATTTGAGTTTCCCGTTGACGCCGAGTGAAATCGTGGCGCTGAAGCGGCGCGCGTCGACGCGCTGCATACGGCTCTCCGCAGGGCTATAGTTACTGCGGTCCGTTGCGACGTAGACGTCGTCGCTCGGCGGCGTATTCGAGGGAACCGTCACCTCGAGCGTTACCGTCGCGCTCCCCGCAACGTTCGTGCCGCCCGGCGCCGTCGCCGCAGCGGGCGCCGCGACGCTCGTACGCGCGCTCTTCGGCGCGGCGACGACGTACGGCCGCGGCACGTCCGCGATCGCGATTTCGTTCGGCACGCGCGGCGCTTCGAGCGCGATTTCACTTACGTCGCGTCCGCCCGGTTCCAGGGTTACGAGCACGACGCTTCCGAGCGTCGCGCCCTTGGGTATCGCCGTACCGGGACGAAGCCGGATCGCATCGCCGGTCGTGAAGATGACGTAGCGCGCGTCGATTGCGAGAATCTGACCGCGCGCGTGCAGTTCCGCGACGTCGCTTTCGGCCGTCGGCGCGGCGCTCGGAACGCTCCGTGCGGACGCCGTGCCGGCGGCGGCAAGGGTAGCCGCGCAAACGGCGGTTGCGAAGCGACGCGCGATCACGGTGAGATTGCGAACGTGTACTGCGGGGAGAAGTAGCGGCCGCTCCAACCGAACGTGTACGCTCGACCGACTTCGATGCGAATCGTCCGCGTCAGCCGGCGGGTGATATCGAGGCTCGCCGTCAACGGCGGACGGCCGTAGCCGAACGACTGCGGAAAATCGCGCGAATGCGTCAGCGTCAACTGCGTACGGTCTTCGCTGGACCGGCCCGAGAGCGTAGCTTCGAGGTGATACGTGCGATACGTGCTGAGCCCGGCGAATGCAAAAAAGCCTGGGAACGGCGTACCGTCGGGCGAGAAATAGGGCCGGTTGCGATCGGGGAGGTTGAGCGCGCGAGCTGCGGTCGCAACATCGCGGTAGCGGTTCGCCGTTTGCCCGAAAGCTGCGCTCGCGTAAAGCCCGACGCCGCGAGCGAAGCGCCGGCCGCCGGAGAACGTGAGGATGCCGGCCGACGACTGATGCGGATAGTCGTAGGCCGTCAGGCTGTAATCGTAGCGGGCGCTCAGATTCGTCCCAGCAAGCGTCACGCCCGGCGGCGCGACGTACCCGCCGAGCGACGTATGATAGACGTTCGCGTACGGAAAGCCGAAGAGGTTGTGATCGTAGCCGAACGCGCTGCGCAGTTGATAGCTGAAGTATCGCCCGACGTCGTGCGGGATGGTGCTCGCGCCGAACTCGATGCCGTTGCTCGAATCGAATTGACTGGCGTTGAGCGATACGATGGACAGCGGGCCCGTCGCTTGCAGGCGGTACTGCAACAAGGTGACCGGGTCGTTTGCGAACGTATGCGTTGCGTTGACGGTTTGCTGGATGCCCGGCCGCACCTGTTGGAATGCCAGGAGATCGAAGCGACGATTGCGCAGCGGCACGAAAGACGTCACCGCGTACGCGCGCGCGCGATCCACGAGCCGCGTATCGACGGCGAACGTCACGCCGTTCTGCGTTTCGTAACGCAGGTGTGCCGCCGTGAGCGAATTCGTCGATCCGAACAAGTTGTACGGCTGGTCGAACGAGGCGCCCGGGCCCGCCGTCTGCGCGATGTTCTGATTCGTGACCAGCGTGTAGAGATACGTCGGCAACCGTAGTGCGGGACCCGCGCTCGTCGGGAAGTCCGCAGGAGTCATACGGACGCCGGCGGACGGAATGACGATGGCATGTCGCGAGCGGATATACGGGCGCCAGTCGTCGAGATCGACGTCGTCGAAGGTGCCCGGCGGCGCCGGCCCTTCGCTCGCCGCCGCCATGTCGTCGCCCTCGAGTACGAACGTCGCGGGCAGCGGATCCTCGCGCATCAGGTACGCGCGATCCGATGCCAGATCGAGCCGGTACGCCGCACCGCGCAACGCGTCACCGCGACCGCTGACGCGCACGTCGCCCGAAGCCGTCAACCGCTTCCCGACGACGTCGTAACGCAGCGCGTTCGCTTCGATCGTGCGGGCTCCGATCCGCACGACGACGTGTCCGTTTCCGGTCAGGAGCGTTTGGTTCGCATACGGATAAAAGCCGACCGCATCGGCGCGGATATCGACCCGCAAGCCCGACTCGCGCGCGTCCGCTGCTGCCGTCCCGGCGACTGCGAAAAGCGTGACCGCGACGATCGGGACGAGCCGCATCTCGCTACGGTTTTTTCGGCGGCACGACGAAGGGCACGGGATTGAACGGCGTCGGAATCGGCGCGCCGAAATCCGGCACGAATTGGTCCGCATCGCCCCAGCTATACACGATGTCGTTTTTCGATTTCACGTCGGCATTGACGACGACGAAGGGACGCGGCGGGACTTCCAGTCCGTTTTGGCCGCGTTCGGCCGAGCGCCACGAACCGCGCGTGTAGCGGTAGAGGAAGCGCGTGCCCGAGGCGAAGGGGCGCGAAACCCGGTAGTGGAGCGCGTCGATGCGATTCATGCGGATCGCGGTCGCACTCCAGCCGCTCGTGTCCGTCGCCACGTAGACGGGATCGCTGAACGGCGTTTTCGATGGAGTTTCGACGGTAAACGTCACGAGCACGGGCTTGCCGTTGAGACCTTCGCCGCCGCGCAAGTCTGGATTTGGCGCCGGCGTCGAGAGTGCGACCGCGAAACGCTTGATATCCTCGTACCGCGCTTCGTCGGGCAATTTGTGGGACGAGAGCGCGAGTTCGACGACTCGCCCGGAAGCGCTATCGAACGTCGCGCGGGCGTAGGTGCGCGTCGTCGCCGCGAGGGTGGTCGGACCGCCCGTCGCCGCGTCGTCGATCTTGACGCTTGGATCGAGGCGAAACCCGTCGCCCGTCGTGAAGAAAACGAAACCGCTGCGATCGTCGAGCAGTTGTCCCGAAAACTTAACGAGCGTCCCGGCCGGTGCGGGCGTGGCCGTCGCGGTCAACGGCGGCGGCGTCTGACCGCTTGCGGCAGCCGCCGGCGTCGGGACTGCGGCGCGGGCAGCCCTCGAAGGCGGCGCACCGGTTGCGATAACGAGCGCGCCTGCCGCGAGCAGCGCTGCGGCGTAGCGGTATCCAAGCGATATCATTTCGTGAGCGCGAACGAGAAGCGCGGGCTCCAGCGTTCGTATCCTCCAAAGTTAAAGAAATACGAGCGGCCGAGATCGACGGTCAACTGTCGATTTATACGATAGCGTAGATCGATGTCGGCTTGATACGGCGTGGCGCCATAATTCGCGAAGGTGACGGCATCGCCGACGGTTTGCGGCGGCCCCGGCACCGCGCGCGGAAAATCGCGATTCTCGCGTAACGCGACGTTGAGCGTGAGCACGTCCGTCGGCGTGAAGACCGCCTGCTGTACGAACGAACGGCTCGTGCCAAAGCCGCGGAAGGCGAGGTATTCGGGGAACGACGTTCCGGTGTACGGATTGAACGCCGTCGAACCCGCATAGGCGAACGCTTGCTGGGCGCCGTAGAAATCGCCGGTATTCGAAATCGTGTAGGATGCCAGGAGCGTCAGGCGCCGTGGATCGACAATCTTCGTCAGCGCGATTACTTCGCTCTGCGTATCGACGAAGTGTGGCAGCGAGAAGAACTGACGCTGTTTATCGAACGACGCCGTCGCGTAGAGATCGCGGCCCCGATGTGCCGGATCGGCTGCGACCACGATCGATTTGCTCGCGACGTTGATGCCGACCGCTTTGTTGAAGAGCGTCGTATACGTCGCGCCGCGAAACGTCGTAAGGGGGGTCGTGGTGTTCTTCGCGGCGCCGACCGACGAGCGCAATTGAAAGGTGAACGGTAACTTCGCCAGCGGATGGCGGAAGCCGATCCACGCGAGTTGCTGCTGCGAAGGATGGTCGCCGATCCAATTGTGCGTCGGGTCGCCGTAGTAGTAATTGCGCCCGAATGTCGTCGAGTCTGCGAACGTTCCGGGCCGCGCGAGCAGGCTGTCGTAATAATTTTGGGTCGTAAACTGCACGTACGAGTGCGGCAGGCTGCCCGTGATCTGCAACGTGCCGTAGGCCGTCGCCGAAAGCGGACGGGAGAAGGCATGCTGGAACGCCGTTTCCTGGAGGGCGAGCTGCACTTGCAAGCCGGGCGAAAGCCGGTCGAAGGCGAGGAAATTATACTGCTTGAGCGGCCGCGTCAGCGGGTTCGCGGAGAAAACGAAATAACTCGATTCACCGACCTGGTGCTGTTCGAACGCGGGAAACACGTTGTTGAGCGGATCGTAGCGCAGGTGTAGCGTGGACAGCGCATGGGCGCCGCCCGCGAAATCGAGCGGTCCATCGACGTACGCGCCGGGCAGGGCGTTCTGGGCGAAGTTTGGATTGGGGGAGAACGTCAAGAAATAGGCGGGAAAGGGCAGGCTCGTCAGCCCGAAATTGAGCGTCGCGGGCGTGAAGCGCACGCTTTGCTTGGGGTCGATCGTGGCGTGTTTGGCTGTGAGGAACACGCGCTCGCCCGCAAGATCGGGCAGGAAGAACGTATCGCCCGGCATCTCCCGTCCCAGCAGCGGATGCGCGTAATCGCCCGCAGCGAACGTCCAGCGATCGGGTTCGGTCACCACCGGCACGAAGTAGGCGCGGTCGAAATCGAGATAATCTGCGAAGGCGGCGCCGGCGATCTCCCGCCCGTTCGCGCGCACCGTGACGTTGCCCGCGACGACGAAGCGATTGAGGCGCAAATCCATGGCGAACGTGTTGCCGGTGACCCGCGTTCCGTCGCCGAGGGTCACCGCGACGTGCCCGTCGGCACCGATGATGAAGCGATTACTGTAGAAGGCGATGCGGTCGGCGAAGAGGCCGAAAGCCGCGAGCCGGCGACCGGCCGGCGCCGCGACCGGTGAGGCGGCGCCGCCGGCGGGCGTCGGGGTAACGGCCGGAACCGCGAGCGGCTCGACGAGCGCCGGGCTCGCCACGGCGCCGGGCGCCGGAACTCCCGGCGGGGTTTGCGCCGCCGTTGCTTGCGCGCACGCCAGCGGCGCCCGAACGCCGACTACGGTAATGCAGAGCAGCGCGGCGGTTGCCGCCAGGGTTAGGCGAGAGAACAACGGACTTGGGCTCCGCAATGCTGGGCGAGAGGGCGGCGGGAGGCTTCACATGGCTTAGTGAGAAGCGTTTTCGCCATGTCACGATGCATCGTCATCGTTCTCGATTCGGCCGGTATCGGAGCTCTTCCGGACGCGGAGTCTTTCGGAGACGCTCCGGGCGCCAACACGATCGGAAACGTTGCCGAGCGCGTTGGCGGCCTCGCGCTGCCGCATTTGGAACGGCTCGGCCTCGGCTGCCTGACCGCGATTCGCGGCGTTCCGGCAACGGCATCGCCCGAGAGCTTCGCCGCTCGGCTCGCCGGGACGTCCCGCGGGAAAGACACGATCACGGGCCACTGGGAAATGGCGGGTATCCACACGGACGTCCCGTTTCCCACGTTCCCCGCCGGCTTTCCCCCCGCGGTGGTCGACGCATTCGCGGCGATCTGCGGATCGCGGCCGCTCGGCAATGTGGCGGCTTCGGGGACGGAGATCATCGAGCGGCTGGGCGCCGAACACCTGCGCGGCGGGGCGCCCATCCTCTATACCTCGGCCGATAGCGTTTTTCAGGTCGCCGCTCACGAAGAGGTGGTCCCCGTCGCGACGCTCTACGCGTGGTGCGAAACGGCGCGCGCGATGCTCGTGCCGCCGAACGAGGTCAATCGCGTGATCGCGCGTCCGTTCGCCGGCCATCCGGGAGCCTTCGAGCGGACGGTGAATCGACGCGATTACGCACTGGACCCCCCTGCTAATCTGCTCGATTCCCTCGCGCTTGCCGATGTTGGGGTATATGCCGTCGGAAAGATCGGCGACATCTTCAACCAACGCGGCGTTCGTGCGAGCTACCGCGTCGTCGATAACGAAGATGCGCTGGCCCGTACCTTCGAGTTGGTACGCTCCATCGATTCGGGATTCGTATTCGTGAATTTAAATGACTTCGACACGAAGTTCGGTCATCGTCGTGACGCGCGCGGGTATGCCGCCGCGCTCGAGCGTTTCGATCGGCACGTTCCGGCGCTCGAAGCTGCGCTGCGACCCGGAGACGTCGCGATCCTCAGTGCCGATCACGGCTGCGACCCCACGGCCCCCGGCAGCGATCATACCCGCGAGTACGTTCCGTACGTCGAAATCGGGGAACGGCGGGGCTGCGGCGGCACGATTGCCGGCCTGCACCTCGTGGGCGACCGCGTCCGCGAGCTCGTGACCGCGGGCCCCGTGGCCCGTTCGTGACTCCGCAGACCGACACGCTCGCCGCCCAGCGTCTCCGCCCGCGTCTCGTCGTCGCGCCGCGTCGCCGAGCCGTCCCGCAAACGTGGCACGCCGTCAAGCGGGCTATGGATATCGCGATCGCGGGAACGGCGCTCGTGGTTTCGATGCCGGTCGTCGCCGTTGCCGCGCTCGGGATCGTGTGCGTGTCGCCGGGCTCGCCGTTCTTCTTTCAGGAGCGGGTGGGTAAGGACGGTCGCCGTTTCCAGCTCGGTAAGCTCCGCACGATGGTCGACGGGGCGCACCTCTATCACGACGATATGCACGCATTGAACGAGGCCGACGGGCCCGTGCTCAAAATCCGCAACGACCCGCGCCTCCATCCGCTCGGAAAGGTGCTGCGCCGGACGAGTATCGATGAGTTGCCCAATCTCATCAACGTTTTGCGCGGCGAAATGTCGATCGTCGGTCCGCGTCCGCCTTTGCCGACCGAGGTCGCGCGCTACGACGATTTCGCCCGCCGTCGTTTGAGCGTAAAACCTGGGATCACATGTCTCTGGCAGATCTCGGGCCGCTCGAATCTTTCGTTCGACGAGTGGATGCGCTTGGACAATCGCTACATCGACACGTGGTCGCCGCTGGTCGATCTCTGGATCGTCGCCAAGACGATTCCGGCCGTCCTTGGGGGCGAGGGCGCTCATTAGCGCCATACAAACGTGACGCCGCGCCTGCGAGCGATTCCGAGCGCCGCCCCCAACTACGTCGCACTGGCCCGGTCGACGGTTCTCGTTATGGCGGCGACGCTCGCCTCGGCGATCCTGGGCTTCGGCCGCGAAGTCGTCAACGCTAAGTTTTATGGGACGTCGGCTGCGATGGATGCGTTTCTCGCGGCGGCGACGATTCCGACGATTCTCTTCGGCGTCTTTAACGGAGCCCTCGTCAGCGCGCTGGTACCGGTCTTCTCCGAATACGTCGCTCGCGGCGAGGACGAGTCGGCCTGGCGGCTCGCGAGCACCATCTTCAACACGATCGCGATCGCCCTGACCTTGCTCGCGCTGCTCGGCTGGCTGCTCGCGCCGGCGTACGTACCGCTGGTCGCGCACGGCTTCCCTCCGGCGCAACTTCGCGACACCGTCCAGATGACGCGGTGGCTGATGCCGAGCGTCGTAGCGACGAGTCTCGCCGGCGTCGTGAGCGCGATGCTCAACGCGCGCCATCGCTTCTCCGCGTCGGCGATACAAGGAATCGCGATCAACATCGTGACGATCGGTACCGTGCTATGGGTCGAGCGCCGGCTCGGCATCTACGCCCTCGTGTTGGGCACGGCGCTGGGGCTCTCGGCGCAACTCTTGGTCCAACTGCCCGCGATGCTTCGCCTGCGGATGTACCGGCCGGTCCTCGATCTGCACCACCCGGGTTTGGCGAAGATCTGGCTGATGCTCGGACCCATCGTCGTCGGCTCGGCGGCGGGCCAGCTCGCGATCTTCTTCGATCGTCACTTCGCCTCGACGCTGACGCCCGGCTATATCGCTGGTATGAATTATGCGACCAAACTCGTCGGCTTTCCGCAGCAGATTTTTGCCGCCGCGATCGCAACCGTCATCTTCCCGCTGCTGGCTTCGCAATTCGCCAGCTCCAATAAAGCGGGCATCAAGCGCAGCGTCGTTATGGGGCTGCGGCTGGTGAACTTCATCACGGTGCCGTCGGTCGTCGGGCTCATCGCCCTCGGGCATCCGATCGTCGGCGTCCTCTTTCAACGCGGCGCCTTTCGCGCGAGCGCGACCGACCTGTGCGCCGGGCTCTTGCCGTACTCCGCGATCGGGCTCGTCGGGCTCGCCGCTTCGATCGTGCTGACGCGCTGCTGTTTTGCCTGCAAGGAAACACGCTGGACGGTCGCTATTTCCGTGTTCACCGTCGTGCTCAACGTCGTGCTGTCGGTCATCTGGCTCGGCCCGCTCGGAGCGCGTGGCTTGCTGCTTGCGAACTCGGTGAGTCAATGGATTCAAGCCGGACTGCTCTTCGCACTCGTCTGGCGGCTCGTCAACGGACTGGACTGGAAGACCGTCGTGTGGTCCGCCGCTCGCATCGCGCTGTGTTCGATCGTAATGGGCTCGGCGCTGTTCTGGATCGCCGCGCTCGGGGCACCGGTCGCGACGTCGTTCGGAGCGCGGACGTGGTATCTCGTCGGCCAAGTCTCTATCGGAGCATTCGTGTTCGTGGGAGCGGCGCGATTGCTCGGGGTAGAAGAACTCGCCATCTCGTTTCGACTGATCATGCGAAAGTTCGAGGGTCGCGTACCGAGCCCGCCGGAAAACCGCGAGGTCCCGATTGCCTAAGATCATGACGAACGTTCAACGTTTTACGCGCAGCGAGTTCGTGCGGCACGGGTTCGTGGTGTTCGTCGCGACGTCGCTCATCAACGTCTTCGGCTACGCGTACCACTTCGCGATCAGCCGTAAGGTCGGCGTGGAACAGTACGGCGTCCTCTCCGCCCTCAACTCCGTGCTGATGATCAGCACCGTTTTCTCGGGCATCGTCGCGACCGTCGTCGTGAAGTACGCCGCCGAATTTCGAGCGACCGACGACCGCGCGCATCTGGCCGCACTGGTTCGGCGGCTGACGATCTACGGTTCGATCGCCGCCGCCATCGTCGTCGTCCTGGGGGCGCTGGCTTCCGGGGTCATCGCGTCGTACTTGAAGATCGCGAGTATCCCCGCGGTCGTGCTGACGACGGCCATCATCGGAATCACGATCGCCACACCCGCCTTGCGAGCCGTCTTCCAGGGGATCGAGGATTTCAACGCGTTCGCCATTTCGACGTGTTTGGAATCGCTCTTTAAATTGCTCGTCGGCGTCGGGCTCGTCTACGCGGGGTACGGCGTCGTTGGCGCGTTCCTGGGCTGGGCCGTCGGCAGCGTCATCGCGGTGGTCTATACGGCGGTCGTCCTCCTGCGCCGCTTCCGGCGCGTCCCCGACGCCGTGCTCTACATCGACATGCGGCGGCTGGTCAAAACGATGGCGGGCATCTCAGCTGCAACCGTACTGCTCACGAGCATCGCGAACGTCGACGTTTTGATCGTCAAGCATTTCGCGGACCCGACGACGGCCGGACTGTACGGCGCCCTCGCGCTCTCGGGCAAGATTTTATTTTTTTTAGTCGGGTTCGTGCCGACCGTGGTGTTGCCGAAGGCTACCCGTCAGGCTCTCGCCGGCGAATCCCCGGTCGGCGTCTTCGTGCAGGCGGTCGCCGTCATCGCGGTCATGTCCGGCGCCGGTTTGGTCGTGTATTATTTCTTTCCGGCCTTCGTCATCACGGCGCTCGCTGGAGCGTCGTTCGCGCCCGCCGCGCCGTACGTTTTCGCTTACGGATTCGCGATGGTGCTGCTTGCGGCGCTCAACGTCGTCGTCATGTATAAGATCGGCATCCATCGTTTCGACTTCGTGGTGCCGCTCGCGGCGTGCGCGGTCGGCGAGATCGTCGGATTATCGCTGCATCACCGCTCGCTCGGGGACGTCATCGCCATCTTGATCGCCGGCAACGGTATCGCGCTTGCGGCGAGTGCGTACCGCGTCAACGCGCCGCTGCGCGTTCGAACGGGCGTTACCGCGAGCGACGCTGCCGCGTAGCCCGGGCGCGCGCGACGATCTCGGCGGTTCCCGGCGATTCGAGCGCCGCGACGATACGCTCGGCGGCATCCCCGTCGCCGAAGAGCGGCGGGTGGGTCGGCGGGCGAACGGGCTCTTCGGCCAGGGCTCGGGCGATCGACTCGGTGTGTGCGCCGACCAATCGATTCCAGCCGGCTTCGACGGTATTGGTCCATTCGGTGGAGTCGCGAAGCGTCACGCAGGGGACGCCCGCGAAATACGCTTCGCGCTGCACGCCGCCCGAATCCGTAACGACGCTCCGCGCTCCGCATTCGAGGGCGACCATCTCGCGATAGCCGACCGGATCGATGGCCGTTACGGGCGGCGGTAAGGAAATTCCGAAGGCCTTCAGCCGCGCGCCGGTGCGCGGATGCAAAGGAAAAATGATGCGTCGCGGAGCGTGCTCGAACCCGGCGACGAGCGCGCGCAGGCGTTCGGCGTCGTCGGTGTTTTCCGCCCGATGCAGCGTGAGCAGATCGTAGGGCTCGCTCGCCAGCATGGCGAGCGCGGGCGCGAGCGAGGCCCGCGCCGTCGGGCGCGCCCGCTCGAAGATGTCGAACATCACATCGCCGCACACGTGGACGTGATCGACTACGCCTTCGCGGGCCAGACGTTGCCGGGCCGCTTCATCGGTGACGAACGCGATATCCGAAATGTGATCGGCGACAATCCGGTTGATTTCTTCGGGCATGGTGCGGTCGTAGGAGCGCATCCCGCCTTCGATGTGCGCCAGCGGCAAGAGCCGTTGCTTCGCGACGAGCGCGCCCGCGAGCGTGCTGGTCGTGTCGCCGCGTACGAGCACGATATCGGGGTCGAGCTTCGCCAGCGCCTCGGCGAGCGCGCGCACGATTTCGGCGGTTTGCGCGCTCTGTTCGAGCGATCCGACGCCGAGATTGAGCTCCGGCTCCGGGATGTCGAGTTCTGCGAAAAATCGGTCCGACATACGGGCGTCGTAATGCTGACCCGTGTGGATCAGCGTCTCTTCGTGCCGCTTGCGAATCGCTTTCGATAAGACGGCAACTTGCACGAATTCCGGCCGCGCGCCGACGACTGAGACGATTCTCACAAACTTTCGTTTCTGTGAAGGGAAGCCACGCTCCGTTCTCCGTCGTCGCGAGCTCGTTCCCTCGTTATGTATCCGAGGGGGCCCTCGGCAAGACGTTATAAGTTGGGACTACCACGCCGAAGGTGTGGGTACAGAAAGTTGCAGGCTGATTCGTTCATGGTTGAGGCTCCGGTGACCGTGCCGCTGGTGGCGCCACAGATTGGTGAGGAAGAGATCGCCGCCGTTACGGCGGTCTTACGCTCGGGGCAACTGGCGCAAGGGCCGGTAGTCGCGGCGTTCGAACGCGAGTTTGCGAGCGCGATGGGCGTCGCGCACGCCGTCGCGATGAATTCGGGAACGGCTGCGAATCATGCCGCCCTCGAGGCATTGGGCATCGGCGACGGGGATGAAGTGCTCTGCACGCCCTTTACGTTTGCCGCCACGGCGACGCCGATCGTGATGCAGCGCGCCGTGCCGCGCTTCGTCGATATCGACGGCCGCACGTTCGACGTCGATCCGGCGGCGGCTCTGGCCGCGGCGACGGCGAAGACGAAGGCGGCGGTCCTCGTCGATCTCTTCGGTTTGCCGGTCGATCCGGCTGGCGCGCAGGCGCTGCGCGCGCGCGGAATCGCGCTCGTCGAAGACGCATGCCAAGCGGTCGGCGCGACGCGCTCCGGGCGCACGGCGGGGAGCATCGGCGAGGCGGCGTCGTTTTCGTTTTACGCTACGAAGAATTTGATGACGGGCGAGGGCGGCATGATGGTCACGGATCGCGACGATATCGCGGCCGCGGCGCGGCGCTTCCGTCACCACGGCCAAGGCGACCGCTACGAATATCTCTCGCTCGGCTACAACTATAGAATGACCGATCTTGCGGCCGCCATCGGACGCGTCCAGCTCGGGCGGCTCGCCGCGATCACCGAGGCGCGTCGCGCGAATGCGGCATTTTATGACGAAAACCTCGCCGACATCTCCGGGGTGCTCACCCCGGTGGTTCCGGCAGGGGCCCTCCACGCGTACCATCAGTACTCGGTCCTGATCGACCCCGCCGCGACCGCGAACGGCGCCGACCGCGATGCGGTGCGAGCGGCTCTTGCCGCGCACGACGTCGGCAGCGGCATCTATTACCCAACGCCGCTGCACCTCCATCCCCTCTTCGCACGCTACGGCTACGGCCCCGGTGATTTTCCCGTGGCCGAGCGCGTGGCGCGCCAGATCGTGGCGCTGCCGATCCATCCGGCGCTCGACCGTACGCAACTCGCGTGGACCGTTCGCTGCCTGCGCGAAGCCGTCGGAGCGTCAGTCTGATGCGCGCCATTCGGGTCGGCGTCGTCGGCTTCGGGTCCATCGGTCGCCATCACGCGCGCAATTTGCGGGCGATGCCGGATGTCGAACTCGTCGGCGTTGCGGAAACGTCGCCCGTCGCACGCCTCGCGGCGTTGACCGCCGGCTTCCCGACCTTCGACGGCGTGGCTTCCTTGATCGATGCCGGACTCGATGCCGCGGTTATAAGCGTGCCGACCGGCGCGCACGAAGATGTCGCACAGCCGTTCATCGATCATTCGATCGCGCTCCTCGTCGAAAAACCGCTGGCTCACTCGATGGATGCCGCGAAGCGCCTGATGGCGCGTTGCGCCGGCGCGGGCGTGCCGCTCATGGTCGGTTACGTCGAACGCTATAATCCGGCGATGGAAACCGTCCGCGATTTCGTGGCCGGCGGAAGTCTCGGCCGCCTCATCAGCATGTCGGCGCGGCGAGTCGGCATTCTGCCGCCGCGCATTCGCGATGCCAACGTCCTGATCGATATCGGCGTCCACGATATCGATATGGCGGCATTCATTACGGGCGCGCGTCTCAATCTTCTTTCGGCGCAGGGCGGGATGGCGGTTCTCGAAGACCGTCTCGATTTCGCGACGTTGCTGCTCGACGCCGACGGCTGCATCGTATCGATCGAAGCGAACTGGATCACGCCCGTAAAAATTCGCGAGCTCAGCATTACCGGAACGCGCGGGTATTGCCGCGTCGATTACATCACGCAGGAAGCGTGGTTCGCACCGGGTCAGCATTTCGAACCGACGGGCGATTACGAAGAACTCGTCGATCAGTATAAGGCCGGTACGCTGATCGCGCTTCCGGTGTCCAAACGCGAACCGCTGGCGCGCGAACTCGAAGTGTTCGTCGCCGGAGTTCGCGGCGGCGTCCTTCCCGATCCCGGCATCGCGCTCGCTTCGCTGCGCATCGCCGAGGAAGCCTCGGCGTTCATCGATCGCGCCCTGCCGCGCATCTCCGTCGCGCAACGGGCCTGAGCGGCGAAGCGATGGGCGACATTGCGGCCGACGCGTTCGTGCACGAAACCGCGCTCGTCGAAAGCGACGTCTCGATCGGGGCACGGACGCGCGTCTGGCATCACGCCCACGTGCGGACTCGCGCGCGCCTGGGGGCGCGCTGCATCGTCGGCAAGGGGGCCTTCGTCGATTTCGACGTGACGATCGGCGACGATTCGAAGCTCCAGAACTATGCCTGCGTGTATCACGGCGTAACGCTCGGCCGCGGCGTCTTCATCGGCCCCCACGCGGTGTTCGCCAACGACATGCTCCCGCGCGCGACCGATCCTTCGTTCGCGCCGCTGCGCGACGGGGATTGGACGGTCGGCGAAACCAAGGTCGACGACGGTGCGGCGATCGGCGCGAACGCGACGATCCTGCCCGGTATTCACGTCGGTACGTGGGCCATGGTCGGCGCGGGCGCCGTCGTCACGCGCGACGTCGCGCCCTACGCGCTCGTCGTCGGATCGCCGGCCCGCCGCATCGGCTGGGTCTGTGCGTGCGGCGCACGTCTCGCCGATGACGCCCGGACGTGTGCGCGGTGCGGAGAGTTGCCGCACGATCATCCGTTGCGAGCGCGCGCCGGGGTCGCTTAAAGCCCGCGCTACGCGGGACGATTGGCGGGGGGGGAACTCGGCGGCGATGCGCTCGCGTTCGTTACGCCGCGCGTAAACGAACGGAACGACGTCTCGCGCACGAAGGCGAGTAAGGCGGCGCCGAGTCCGACGAAGCCGACGAGCGCCGTGACGGCCCAACCGACGACCGGCAGCGTTTGCGCCGCCGTCACGACGACGAGACCGAGCGCGAGCGCCGTGAAGGGCGTCGGGGTCGTATGCGGCCAGATCACTTCGTACAAACGCCGGCCGATCAGCAGCGCGACCGCCGCGAAACCGATCCATAAGCCGCCGAACAGTGCGGCGATTTCCAGCGGAATGAGCGGCAGGCCGATAATGCTGAGCAGCAGCAACACGGCGACCGGAATCGCCGCCACGAGCGTCACGGCCCCGGTCGCCGCCGAAAGCCCGGGGTGCCGTTCGACGCGGTCCAGCGCGATGCGCGCGCGCAACGGAAAGAGCAAAAAGGCGAGCACGACGACGACGTCCCACGCGAACTTATTGAGCAAGCCGCGATTCTGGGCCATGAAGTCGCCGCTGCCGGTACCGCTCCAGGGCACGTACGCATCGAGCGACTCGCCGCCGAACGCGTCGACGACCCGGCCGCCGACGCTGCAGCCGTCGCGCTGTTCGAAGCTTCCGAAAAAGGTTCGCACGCTGCCGCCGATCGTCGCTCCGTCTCCGCACGTCACGTTTCCGTACACGATATCGAGATCGCCGCGAATGTCGTCGCTGGCGTCGATCGTTACGTCACTGAACCAGACGGTCCGACCGTGGCTGTAGGTTTTCGCTGACGCGAAAGTTATCGTGGCCGCCAGGATGGCGATCAGTGCGGCGACGACGAACACGCCCCGCCGGCGTCGCGCGGTCACCACGATTCGGGTCCGCCTAGCGCGGAGGTCCGGCGGGAGCGGGAGATGGCGTAGAGCGCGACGACGCCGCCGGCAACGACGAGATCGAGCGCGAGCAGGGCTCCCATCGCAGCGGTCACGTCGAAGGTATGGTTTCCGAAGAGACGCGCCGTTGTGGCCGCCAGCGCCGCCGCCATCTGCGCGAAGCGGCCGCACATTGCGAAAATCGTCCCCAGCATCGCACGCGCCGCGGCGCCGCCGAAGACGAGAAACGCGCCGATCGCGGCCCATGCGAAGACGACATACGTGGCGAGTACGGCGAACGGGCGGCTGCGCCGCGCACGCGGAACCGGAAGCGCGCGCACCTCCGCCATCACCTTGAAACTGAAATTCGGTGCCAGCTCCGGTTCGCGGGCGGTGAGCAGCAACGCGTCGACGGAGCGTAACTCCGCAACGACCGCGGTACAATTTGTACAGCCGGTAAGATGTTGCGCGACGCGCGCGGTTGCGACGGGGCCCAATTCTCCATCGACGTACGCGGAAAGCTGTGCTTCAGAGGACGAGCAGAGCATACGGCCCTCCGATGGTGGCGCGTTTGAGCGGCAATGCGCCGATCGCTTCGCCTTCTCGCTCCCGCATGCGTTGCGCGAGGGCGAGCTTCCCGCGATGGATGAGCGTCTTGACGTTGCCGAGAGACAGTCCCATCGTCTCCGCGATCGTTTGATATTCCATGTTGTCGTAATAGCGCAGCGACAGAACGGTGCGCGTGCGTTCCGGCAGCTCGGCGAGGGCCGCGCGGACGTCGCTCTCGGCTTCGGAACGCAAGATACCGCCTGCGGGATCGGCGCTCGGCGACGTATCGGGCAAGACGTTCTCCACCGTACGGTCTTCGCCGAGTTCTTGCGTCGGCGGGCGCCGCAGCGTTTTTCCCAGATACGTCCGGACGACGTTGCGCGCGATGTGGTAGATCCACGTCGAAAACTCACCGAGCGCGGGATTGAACGTCCCGAGATGGGCGTAGGCGCGCATAAACGTTTCCTGCGCTAGATCGGCGATGTCGGCCGGACCGCGAACGCTCGCACCGATAAATTTCGTGATGCCCCTCTTGTAACGGTCGACTAGAGCGGAGAAGCGCTCGCGCTCGCCGTCTAGAATAAGCCGGACCAACTCTTCGTCGGTCTGCTCGACGATCGTCATCCTCCTCCGCTTCTTTCTTGCCCGCGCTCTACCCCGGCCGCCCCGGAAAGTTGCAGCGCGGCGCTGAATCGTCCGGCCTATGGAATTGCGCATCGATCCCGCTGCGATCGGCGAAGCCCGCCGGCTCGCGCGCGCCATTACCGCGCCGATCGGCGCTTTCATCGACGCGCATTCCACCGTCGCCGTGGAGCGCTCCGTCCTCCGGCTGCTCGGCGTCGACGGGGTAGGACGCGACGATATCCCGGTGCCCAATCTCGTGCTCGAGCGTTTAGGCGCCCGCGTCCGTTCCGGTGTGGCGCGGGCGCTCGGCGCCCTCGTTGCCGAAACCGGCCGTACGCCCGACGACGTCGCGAGCGCCGTCGCCGCTGGCTCCCTCGACGTCGCGCTCGGCGATGCCACGCCCGAGGCCGCCGCGCGAGCCGCGCTCGAGCGCTACGTGCGCGGCGCGCTCGTGCGCATCGACGTCGCTCGCTCGGAACGCGAACGGCGCCTCGAGCGCATGCCGCAGCTTCGCGCGCCGTTACTCTACGTCATCGTCGCGAGCGGCAACATCTACGAGGACCGCACGGCGGCCATCGCCGCGGCGGAGGCGGGCGCCCAAATCATCGCGGTGATTCGCTCGACCGGGCAATCGCTCTTGGACTTCGTGCCTTTCGGCGCGACGACCGAAGGCTTCGGCGGAACGTACGCGACGCAAGAGAACTTTCGCATCATGCGCGAAGCGCTCGACGCCGTCTCGGAGCGGCTGGGGCGCTACGTGATGCTCACCAATTACGCGAGCGGACTCTGCATGCCGGAGATCGCGACGATGGCGGCGCTCGAGCGGCTCGACATGCTCCTCAACGATTCCATGTACGGGATCCTCTTCCGCGACATCAACATGAAGCGCACGTTCGTCGATCAGCACTTTTCGCGACTGCTCAACGCGCGAGCGGGTATCATCATCAATACGGGTGAGGATAATTATCTCACGACGGCCGACGCCGTCGAGCAAGCTCCGGCCGTACTCGCATCGCAATTCATCAACGAAGCCTTCGCACATCGCGCCGGCATGGCGGACGACCGCATCGGTCTCGGCGACGCGTACGAAATCGATCCCGCGCTCGAGGACGGCTTTCTGTTCGCCGTCGCCCAGGCGCAACTCGCACGCCAATGTTTCCCGGACGCCCCGCTGAAGTATATGCCGCCGACCAAACACATGACGGGCGACGTCTTTAAAGGACATCTCATGGATGCGATGTTCAATCTGACGTCGGTCATGACGCATCAGACGATCCATCTGTGCGGCATGCTCACCGAAGCGATCCATACGCCGTTTCTCGGCGACCGTGCGCTCGCGCTCGAGAACGCGCAGTACGTCATGAACACCGCGCGGCACTTCGGCGACGACATCGAATTCAAACGCGGCGGGATCGCCGAACGTCGCGCGCAGATCGTTTTGCGCGAAACGCTCTCGCTGCTCGAACGGGTCGCACGCGACGGCTTGATGGCTTCGATCGGCGCGAAGCTTTTCGCCGACGTGCGACGATCGCCGGACGGCGGGCGCGGCTTCGACGGCGTCTTCGAACGTGCCGCCGACTATTGGAATCCGTTCGCCGATGCGCTCGCGACGGGGCCGCTGCCGCTCGTGCGCGCGTGAGTACGTTCGTCAAACCGTACGGCGACACGCGCGACGACGGCAAGATGCAACTCTCGTTCACCTTGCCGATCGAATGGAGCGAAAGCGCCGACGAAGCGGCCCGCGCGCTCGTCGCTAAGATGGGGTTCAAGGAAGTCGCCGTTGCGGAAGGGCGGCGCATCGCGTCGGGATTCTCGTTCTTCGTCGTCTACGCGAGTACGGGGGTCGGCGTCGATATCGAAACGATCGCGGCGCGGCAAAAGACGCGCGCACTCTCGATGGACGAGATCGACGCACTCGTGCTCGCGCGCGTCGGGCGCAAGATTCGCGTCGCGGGCGCCTGCATCGGCACGGACGCCCACACGGTCGGTATCGATGCGATCCTCAATATGAAAGGCTACAAGGGCGACTACGGTCTCGAGCGTTACAAGGCGTTCGAAACGTTCAATCTCGGCAGCCAGGTGTCGGTCGAGGAACTCGCCCGCTTCGCAAAAGAGCAGCACATCGACGCGCTGCTGGCGTCGCAAGTCGTCACGCAGAAAGGCAGCGATATCGCGAATTTCACGGCGCTCGCCGAACTCTTGGAAGCCGAAGGCGTTCGCGACGATATCTTGCTCGTCGCCGGCGGTCCGCGGATGACGGGGCTGCTCGCCGCCGAGCTCGGGTACGACGCGGGCTTCGGGCGCGGCACCCGGCCGAGCGAGGTCGCGACGTTCGTGGCGTTGCAGATGGCCGAACGCGTACTCGCGTGACGGGGCGCGCGCGCACGCTAGCGCTTGCGGCTTGCGGTACCGCGTTCTTGGCCACTGCGCCCGCGCGCATCGTCGTGCCGACGGCCGGTGGCGTCGCGTGGACGAGTGAAAGTATCGCGAAGCTCGACGGCGATCTCGCCGCGATGCTCGGGACCGCTCCGGCGCTCCGCGGCGCGCACTACGGCATCTTGGCAGTCGACACCGCGGGCGGTCGCGTGCTCTTCGCGCGGGCACCCGATGACGAGTTTCAACCCGCGAGCACCCTCAAGCTGCTCGTGGGCAGCGCCGCGCTCGAGCTGCTCTCGCCGCAGTTTCGCTTTCGCAGCGCCTTTCGCATCGCGCCCGGTGCCTTCGTCGACGTGGTTCTGGGCGGCGATCCGTTCCTGACTGCGGACGATTTTGCGGCCGCAGCGCGTACGGTCGCGAGTACGCCCGCCGGCCGGGATCCGGTCGCGCCGTTGCAGACGGTGCTCGTCGATGCGACGCATTTCGACGAGCGGCCCTATCCCGACGGGTGGACGTGGGACGATTTCGGGCAAGCGTACGCTCCGCGCGTCTCGGCGGCAGCGCTCGAAGAGAACCTGGTGCATCTCGTGGTCACGCCGGCCGGAGCGGCGGGCGAACCCGCGATCGTTCGTTCGCAGTCCATCGCAGAGGTCGCCGACGGTCGCGCTCCAGCATCGTGCGCCGGGGCTCCCGGACGCGTGCCGGTCGTGATCGCGCGGGCGACCACGGGTGCCGCCGGCTCCGCCGATACGCTCGACGTCACGCTCGGTTCGAGCGGCTGCAGCGAGGTCGTCGGCTCGGTGCCGCTGGGCGCGCAGCCGGAAGCGCTCGATATCGCGGTTGCGGACCCGGTCGCGTACGCGCGCGAGACGGCGCTCGCGGCGCTGCGCACCGCGGGCGTTCCGCTTGCGGGCACGGGCAGTTCTACCGAGCACGATCGAGGCCAGTCCACGGCGGCGTGGACGCACGACTCGCAACCGCTGCGAGATTTTCTGGGACCGCGCTTCTGGATTCCAAGCGACAATCTGGTCGGCGAACTGCTCCTCAAAGAACTCGGCTTCGCAAGCGCCGGGGCGCCCGGAACGACGGCAAACGGTATCGCGTACGAAAAAGTATGGCTCCGTAGCATCGGCGTCGATCCGGCGACCGTCACGCTCGCCGACGGCTGCGGGATGTCGCAATACGATCGCATTACGCCGCGCGATCTCGTCACGATCCTGCAGCACGATTGGAACGGCCCCAACCGTCAGATCGTCCTGGATTCGCTGCCCGTCGGCGGCGCGCGCGGAACGATCGAAGGGATCGCGGATACCGCCGTGGCCGGGCGCGTCTTTGCGAAAACGGGCAGCATGATGCACGTGCGCGGGCTCGCCGGATATCTCGCGACGCTGCGGCACGGCGCGGTGACTTTCGCGTTCGACGTCGACGATTGGAACGGCACGTATCCGGCGCTCGCGGCTCTGCGCGCGCGCGTACTCGCGCGCATCGTTCGCGACTGATGCTTGGCGCGCGCTTCGAAAGCGAAATTCGCGAGCAGCCTGCCGTCTGGCGGCGGCTCGCGGGCGCGGCGCACGCCGCCGCATTCGCCGACGCCGTGCGCGCTCGCGAGATCGTACTCGTCGGCAGCGGCAGTTCGCTGTTCGTCGCGATGCTCGCGGCGCTGGCGCTGCGGCGGCGCGGGATCGCGGCGGCGGCGCTAGCGGCGACGGAAGCGAATTTCGAACGCGGCGTGTATTGCGGGCGCACGGTCGTCGCGCTCTCGCAGAGCGGCCGGTCCGCCGACATCTTGCGTGCGATCGAACTGCTCGAACCCGAGCGCCTGATCGCGCTGACGAACGATTCGTCCGCTCCGCTCGCCGCTCGCGCGCATCTCGTTATCGACATCGCTGCCGGGCCCGAGCGTGCCGTTCCGGCGACCAAAAGCGTGACGGCGATGGTCGCCGTGGCGCTGTGGGGCGCGGCGCTCGCACGGGGGCCCTCGGAGCGTTCTTCGGCGACGCTCGCGGCGATGGCCGATGCGGTCGAGGCGTGGCTGGCGGGCCCCGGCGTCGCGCGGCTCGCCGGCCTCGCCGCGGAGATCGCGCGGCGCGGCAGCGTCGCCGTCGTCGGCGCGGGGTATGGCGTCCCGATTGCGCTCGAGATCGCCCTCAAGCTTAAGGAGTCGAGTTACGTGCACGCAGAGGGTTTTGCGGCAGGCGAGTTTCGGCACGGGAGCGCGGCGATGCTCGACGTTTCGACGACGCTGATCGGGATCGTCGATGAAGCCTCCCGCCGCGTCGTGCGCCGGCCCCTCGAGGAGGCGTCGAACACCGGTTCCCTGCGCGCGACGATCGGCGGCGCGATCGACGGCATCCCCGCGCACGGCGCCGCGGGTGCGGCGGCTTTCAATACGTTGGCGTGGCTCGTCGCGGGGCAGGTCTTGGCGCTCGAAGTCGGACGCGCCCGGGGAATCGACGGCGACGCGCCGCGCGGTCTCACGAAATTCGTCTCCTGAAGGCCGGACGGCAAGCGCCGCGCACGGGCGTGCCGAAGCCACGCCGGATGCTTCACGTCACCGCGCCGCAGTCGTCGCCCCAAGCCGCCACCGCGCCCGTCGCGCCGCACGATGACGGGCCGCCGCCGGCGCTACTGGACTTCATGGTGACGCAGTGGGCGCCGCGCGAGACGGCGAGCGCGCCGTTACCGGAAGCCGCGCGTTTCCGCAGCCGGCGCGAGCGTCTCTCGGCGCAGTTTCCCGGCGAGTTACTGATCGTTGCGACCGGCCACGCGAAGACGCGGGCGAACGATACCACCTACCGCTTCCGGCCCGGAACCGATTTTTATTACTTGACCGGAAACGTCGAGGCCGACTGCGTGCTCGTGCTGCGGCCCGAGGGGATGGAACACGTCGCGATCGCGTACGTCGAGTCCAATGCGGGCAAGAGCGATGCGACGTTCTTTACCGACCGGGCGAAAGGCGAACTCTGGGTCGGTCCCCGGCTGGGCGTTCCGGAGAGTGCGGCGCGCTACGGCCTCGAAGCGCGGCCCCTCTCCGAGTTCGAAGCCGATCTCACGCAGTTTTCGGACGGCGCGGCGCGCGCGCGCGTGTTGCGCGGCATCGATCCGCAACTCGACGCGCGCTGGCCGGCGGCCGATGCTGCGTGCGACGTCGCTTTCGCAAACGCACTCTCGGAGCTGCGTCTGATTAAGGACGCGTACGAGATCGGCGAACTCGAGAAGGCGATCGCCGCGACGAAACAGGGCTTCGACGACGTGTTGCGCGGCTTGTCGACGGCCAGCACCGAGCGTTACGTCGAAGGCATCTTCAATTTGCGCGCGCGCGTCGAAGGCAACGACGTCGGCTACGGCACGATCGCGGCGAGCGGACGGCATGCGTGCACGCTGCATTGGACGGCCAACGACGGCGAACTGCACGCAGGCGATCTCTTGCTGCTCGATGCCGGCGTCGAGGCGCACTCGCTCTACACGGCCGACGTTACGCGGACCGTGCCGCTCGACGGCCGGTTCTCGCGCGAGCAGCGCGAGATCTACGAGCTCGTGCTCGCCGCGCAAGACGCGGGCTTTGCGGCCTGCCGTCCCGGCAACGATTTCATGGCGCCAAACGCCGCCGCGATGGACGTGCTCGCCCACGGTCTCGAGCGTTTGGGGATCCTGCCGATGCCGGCGGCAGAAGCGCTCGCGGAGAGCAATCAATTTTACAAACGTTACTCGCTGCACAACGTCAGCCACATGCTGGGCCTCGACGTCCACGATTGCGCCCAGGCCCGGGCGCAGACGTATAAATACGGCAAGCTCGAAGCGGGGATGGTGCTGACCGTCGAGCCCGGCCTGTATCTGCAGCCCGACGACCTCACGGTGCCCGAACGCTACCGTGGGATCGGCGTACGCATCGAAGACGACGTCGTCATCACGGCCGACGGTTATCGCAATCTCAGCGCGGCCTTACCGCGCGCGGCGGCCGCCGTCGAGGCGTGGGTCGTGGCACTGCGACCGTAGCGCGAGAGCGCGCGTCGTCGCTTAAAAAGAATCGCATCATGTCGCTCTCCAAGGGAGTCACGTTGGCAAAGAAAACGGCGCTCATCACCGGTATCACGGGGCAAGACGGCTCGTATCTCGCCGAGCTCTTGCTCGCTGAGGGGTATCGCGTGGTCGGCATGACGCGCCGCACGAGCACGGAAGTGCACGAACGCATCGAGCATCTCGTCGACCGCGTCGAGATCGTTTCGGGCGACCTGCTCGACCAAAGCTCGATGACGAAGCTCGTTACCGATATCCGTCCCTGCGAAGTCTACAACCTCGCCGCGCAGTCGTTCGTGCCGACGTCGTGGACGCAGCCCGTGCTCACTGGGGAATTCACCGCCCTCGGCGTGACGCGCGTGCTCGAGGCGATCCGCCAAGTGGATCCGGCGATCCGTTTCTATCAAGCGTCGAGTTCGGAGATGTTCGGCAAAGTTCAAGAAACGCCGCAGCGTGAGGAAACGCCGTTCTATCCGCGTAGTCCCTACGGCGTCGCAAAAGTCTACGGGCATTGGATCACGGTCAATTATCGCGAGTCGTACGACATGTTCGCCGTCAGCGGCATTCTGTTCAATCACGAAAGCGAACGGCGCGGAAAAGAATTCGTGACCCGCAAGATTACCGACGGCGTCGCGCGCATCAAACACGGTCTGCAAGCCAAACTCGCGCTCGGCAATCTCGACGCCAAACGCGATTGGGGCTTCGCGGGCGATTACGTGCTCGCGATGTATCGGATGCTCCAGCACGACGTTCCCGACGACTACGTCGTCGCGACGGGCCGCACGCATACGGTGCGCGAGTTCTGCCGCCTCGCATTCGGTGCCGTCGACCTCGATTATACGAAGTACGTCGTCGAAGACGCGCGCTTCATGCGCCCCGCCGAAGTCGATCTGCTGATCGGCGATCCCTCCAAAGCCAAACGCATCCTCGGCTGGACGCCCGAAACGACGTTCGAACAGCTCGTGGAGCGAATGGTGCGCGCCGATGTCAAGCGACTGCGCGCGACCGTTCTGGCCTAAGGTGCGCGCACTCGTTACCGGCGGCAACGGCTTCGTCGGCCGGCATCTCTGCGCGGAACTGCGTGTCCGCGGGGCCGGCGTCGTGGTGGCGGGACGCACGATCGACGGCGCTCACGTCGATCTCCCGCTCGATCTCGGCGATCTGGACAACGTGCGCGGCGTCGTCGAAGTGGCCCGCGCGGACGTCATCTTCCATCTGGCGGCGCAGGCGTTCGTGCCCGCCGCGACGAGCGATCCGCTGCCGACGTACGATACGAACGTCACCGGTACGGCGCGGCTCGTCGAGGCGATCCGCGGTTTGCCGGCCGCCGTTCGGCCGCGCTTGCTCTACGTCAGCTCGGGCGAAGTCTATGGCGCGCACGACGTCGCGGACCTGCCGCTACGGGAGACGGCGCAGACGCGTCCCGCGACGCCCTATGCTGCGAGCAAACTTGCAGCCGAAGCGATCGTCGGCGCTTCGGCTCGAACGTATGGCCTTTGGGCGGTCGTCACGCGCGCGTTCAATCACATCGGCCCGGGGCAAAGCGATAGCTTCGTCGTCGCCGCCTTCGCTCGGCGCCTCGCGACGATCGCGGCCGGCGGCGATCCCTTGTTTCCCGTCGGTAATTTAACGGCAGAGCGCGATTTTCTCGACGTGCGGGACGTCGTTCGCGCGTACGCGGATTTGGCCGAGCGCGGCGTGCCGGGCGAAATCTATAACGTGTGCAGCGGGGTCCCGACGAAGATTCAGGACGTGCTGCGCGAGCTGGTCATGGCGGCGCGCGTCGGCGTCGAGATTCGCGAAGATCCCGCTCTGCTGCGTGCGGTGGACGTTCCGGTCTACTACGGCGATCCCGCAAAGTTGATCGCTACGACCGGCTGGGAGCGCGAGTACGCGCTGGCCCGCTCGTTGCGCGATGTCTACGCGTCGGTACGCGGCGCGACGACGGGCCCGTGACTGCGGCGTATTTCGAATCGATCGGCGGTGCGAGCGGAAACATGATCCTCGGCGCGCTGCTCGACGCGGGCGCCGACGCAGACGCGCTCGAGCGCGCGCTGCGTACCATTCCCGTCGCCGGCTGGTCGCTCGAACGCAGCGCGGTACGCAAACGCGAACTCGCCGCGACGTACTTCGATTTCATCGTTGCGGGTGAAGATCATCACCCGTCCGTCGGAAGCGAGGAGCCCGACGTCCACGGGCGGCATCTCAGCGACGTTCTCGATATCCTCGAAGCAAGCGCGCTGACGCCGAAACAGAAAGCGCGCGCGCGCGCCATTTACGTGCGGCTCGGCGCAGCGGAAGCGAAGGTTCACGGCACGACTGTGGACGCGATTCACTTTCACGAAGTCGGCGCGACCGATGCGATTCTCGACATCGCGGGAGCGTGCGTCGCGCTCGATTTGCTCGGCATCGATGCGGTGTTCTGTTCGGCGTTTCCGCTCGGTCACGGCACGATCGCGATGCGCCACGGCCGGTATCCCAATCCCCCGCCCGCGACTGCGGAACTGCTGCGCGGCGCGCCGACCTACGACGCGGGTATCGCGGGCGAAATGGTGACGACGACGGGAGCGGCGATCCTGACGACGCTCGCCGAGCGCCCCGGGTGGCGGCCGGCGATGGAGGCGGCGATCATCGGCTACGGCGCCGGTCGCGCCGATTTCGCGATACCCAACGTGCTGCGCGTTTCGGTCGGTCCGCTGGTCCTTGCGGGTGCCGCGTGCGTTACGGACGCACCGGGCGATGAAATCGTCGTCTGTGAAGCGACGATCGACGACATGGCGCCGCAACATTACGAACTGGCGGTGGAACGGGTGCTCGCGGCCGGGGCGTTCGACGTTTGGCTCGCGCCCGTGACGATGAAGAAAATGCGTCCGGCGGTGCTGTTCGGCGCCGTTGCGGCGCCTTCAGACGAGGCTGCCGTCGCCCGTGCGATGCTCGAGCAGACCAGTACCCTGGGCGTCCGGGTGCGCCGGGAGCGGCGCTACACGGTACCGCGCGAGATCGTCGCGGTTGAAACTCCGCTCGGAACGGTACGCGTTAAGACGGCTATCGTCGACGGCCGCTCGCGCCAGACGCTCGAGTACGACGACGTGGTCCGCATCGCGCGGGAACGCGAGCGACCCATCGCCGAGATTGCCGCTCGCCTTCAGGAGTACGTGTTGCCCGCATGATCGTCGTTTCCCAATCGCTCGCCGCCAAAGAAGCGCGCCTGCGGGAGCTCGTGCGCTCCCTGGGAAGCGTCGTCGTGGCGTTCTCGGGCGGGGTCGATTCCGCGCTCGTGCTCGCGCTTGCGACCGAAGAGCTCGGCGAGCGGGCCTACGGCGTGACCGGAAAGTCCGAGAGTCTCGCAAGCGACGAGTTGGAGGGCGCGGTCGCCTTCGCGCGATCGCGCGACGCCGTGCACGATATCGTCTCGACGCAGGAGCTCGCCAACCCCGCGTATGCGGCGAATCCGGCGAATCGGTGCTATTACTGCAAGACCGAGCTATACGGAAAACTTTCCGAGATCGCGCGCGAACGCGGCGCGGCCTGCGTCATCGACGGATTCAACCTCGACGATGCGGCCGATTATCGTCCCGGCCGCAAAGCCGCGGGCGAGTACGGCGTCCGCAGTCCGCTCGCCGAGTGCGGTTTCACGAAGGACGACGTGCGAGCCCTCGCGCGCGAACGCGGGCTCGACGTGTGGGATAAGCCGGCCCTGGCGTGTCTCTCGTCGCGCTTTCCCTACGGCACTCCGATCACGCTCGAACTCTTACGGCGCGTCGAAGCCGCCGAACGCGCGATCCGCGCGGCCGGCGTTCGCTCGTGCCGCGTGCGTCACCACGGCGACGTGGCGCGCATCGAGGTTCCTCTCGCGGAGCTCGCTTCGCTCGTGACGCCCGGCGTGCGGGAGCAGATCGTCGCCGGCGTGCGCGCCGCCGGGTACCGGTACGTCGCTCTGGATCTCGGCGGCTACGTCTCCGGAAATCTGAACGGTCCGCTGCATGGAGCGTGAACGCGGAGCGTGGCGTAACGTCTTTTTCAAGAATCGCGGGACGCTGCTCGCGTTGCCCGCCATCTCGCTCGCGCTCTTGGGCAAGCCGAAGGGTAGCTCGATCGCGCTCGGCGTTCCCATCGCATGTGCGGGGGAAGCGCTGCGCTGTTGGGCGGTCGGATACTCCGGCGTGACGACGCGGGCCGACCACGTTACGGCTCCGGCGCTGACGACGGCGGGGCCGTACGCGTACGTTCGCAACCCGCTCTACGTCGGCAACTTCGTTACGGCGGTCGGCTTTACGATCGCGTTCACCGGCGGCCTCCGCGGCCCCAAACGCCTCGCGCTCGCGGCGCTAGGCCTCGGGACGATGGCCGGCATCTATGCCGCGATCGTGCCGCTCGAGGAAGCGTACCTGCGCGAAACCTTCGGGCCCCAGTTCGACGAGTATGTCGCGCGCGTTCCGCGCCTGATTCCCCGCGTCTGCGCCGCGCAGCCGCAAGCCGGGGCCTACGATCCGGGCGCGATCGTGCGCGCCGAAACGTGGACGTTCGTGACCTTCGCCGCGATGCTCGCAGCCCTCGCCGTCCGGGCCCGCGCGACGGCCGACTGACTTGGCGGACGCGGACGCCAACCCGCACGCGCACGGCGGCACGGGCGGCGCCGTGCCGTTGCGCGTGGCCCTCGTCGTCACGCTCGGGATCGCGCTGTTCGAATGCGCCGGCGGATATGCCGCGCGCAGCGTCGCGCTCTAGCCGATTCGGCCCACGTCTTCATGGACGCCGTAGCCCTGGGTATCGCGGTCGCCGCCCAGATTCAAGCGCGCCGGCCGGCCACGCAGCGGCGCAGCTTCGGGTACGCGCGCCTGGAAGTGCTCGCGGCACTCGCCAACGGCGGCTTGTTGCTGGGGTCGTACTCGTCATCGCGGTCGAAGCGGTGCGCCGCTTCGGCGCAGCGCAAACGCCGCAGGGCGGCCTGATGGCTGGCATCGCCGGGGTGGGCTTCGTTACCAACGTCGGGCTCGGGCTCGCCCTCGTCCGTGGCGCGCGCCGCGATCTCAACGTCAAAGCGGCGCTCTATCACGTCGCGGGCGATGCGGTCGGTGCGGCTGCGGTCGCGCTTGGCGGGCTCGTGGTCCTGGCAAACCGCGCGACGTGGATCGATCCCGCGCTCTCCCTCGCCGTCGCCAACGCTGATCGTCGTCGGCGTCGTACGCATCGTACGCGAAGCGACCGACGTGCTGCTCGAAAGCGCTCCGGCGCACGCCAGCATCCCGGCGGTGCGCGAGCAGATGCAGGCGTTGCCGGGCGTCGTCGACGTGCACGATCTCCACGTTTGGACGATCGGCAGCGGCTCGCACGTGCTGACCGCGCACGTGCTGACCGCGCACGTACTACTCGCCGACGCGCGTATCAGCGAAGCTTCGGACGAGCGCATCGTCTGCACGCAGACCGAGCGGCGCGTTCCGCTCTAGGGGCGTTTGCGCCGTTCTACGAAAGAGAAGTTATGAAATCGAAGACCGTCGTCATCAGCACCGCCCGGACGCCGTTCGGCAAGCTTGGCGGTGCGCTCGCTTCGCTCTCCGCGACGACGCTCGGCGGCGAAGCGATCCGGGCCGCCGTCGAACGCTCCAAGATCGAGCCGGCGGAGATCGATCACGTGATCATGGGCAACGTCATCCAAGGCGGTAACGGCCAGGCGCCGGCGCGGCAGGCGATGTTCAAGGCGGGCTTATCGAAGACGACGACGTTCGAAACGATCAACAAGGTGTGCGCGTCGGGGTTGGTCGCAATCGCGCAAGCCGCGCGCTTGATCAACGCCGACGAGAAATCCGTTGCCGTCGCCGGCGGAATGGAATCGATGTCCAACGCACCGTACGCGGCGCTGCAGGCGCGTTTCGGGTATCGCTTCGGCGACGGCGCGCTCGTGGACTTGATGAATTACGATGCGCTGCTGGATCCGTTCTCGGGTTGGACGATGGCGCAGGCCCAGACGCGCGTCAACGCCGATCTCGGCATCACGCGCGACGTTCAAGACGAATTCGCCGCGATCTCCCATCAGCGCGCCGCCGCGGCCACCGCCGACGGGACGCTGGCGCGCGAAATCGCGCCGCTGCGCGTCGCGACCAAAGCGAAGGGCAAACTCGTCGTCGATGCGCTGCCCGAGGCGGCGCGCGCGCGCGTACCCGTCACCGCCGGCGGCTCGAGCGGTGCGTCGAACAAGCTCTTTCACGCCCCGCCGGAGAACATGCAGGCGCAGCTCGCGCGCTACAACGCGTACGTGACGGGCGATGCGCCGGCAACGCTCGTCGACAAAGACGAACCGATTCGCGCCGAGACGACCGTCGCCGGGCTCGCGAAGCTCGCGCCGCTCGATCGCGATGGGACGGTCACCGCAGGCAACGCGCCGGGCGTCAACGACGGCGCCGCGGCCGTCGTGCTGGCGAGCGAAGAGTACGCGCGCGCGCACGGTCTCGAAGCGCTCGCGACGATCGTCGATCACGCCGATGCATCGTGGGATCCCGCGTATCTCGCGCTCACGCCCGCGATGGCGTCGCAGATCGTCCTCGAGCGTAACGGCCTGCGGCCGAGCGATATCGCGATCTGGGAGATCAACGAAGCGTTTGCGGCCGTCGCGTGGAGTACGGCGAATCTGCTCGGGCTCGATCCGCGCGCGCTCAACCTGCACGGCGGTGCGGTCGCCTTTGGGCACCCGGTCGGCGCATCGGGTGCGCGCATCGTCGCTTCGGTCGTTCACCAATTGCGCGCGCGCGGCGGCGGCTACGGCATCGCTGCGATCTGCAGTGGCGGCGGTCAGGGCGACGCGCTGCTCGTCAAGGTCGGTTAAGTCGTGAAGCTTCTCGTCGTGGGCGCGGGGCAGATGGGCGCGGGCATCGCGCAGGTCGCCGCCGCCGCCGGCGATGAGGTGACGTTGCTCGATCGCGACGAGGCGACCGCCCGGCGCGGCCTCGCCGCGATCGGCAAGCAGCTCGAGCGCGGCGTCGAAAAAGGCCGCATCGCGGCCGCTCAGCGGGACGCCGCGCTCGCCGCGATTTCGCCGCAGGGTTCGTGGATGGATTTCGACGTCGACGTCGCGATCGAAGCGGCGACCGAAACCGAAGCGCTCAAATTCGATCTGTTCGCCCGACTCGACGCGCATACGCCGGTGGCGGCGATCCTCGCGAGCAACACGTCGTCGATCTCAATCACGAAGCTCGCCGCCGCGACGACGCGACCCGAGCGCGTGATCGGCATGCACTACATGAATCCCGTGCCCGTGATGGCACTGGTCGAAATCATTCGCGGCATCGCGACGTCCCCGGCGACCTTCGAGACGATCCGCGCGCTCGCGCTTCGCCATGGGAAGACGCCCGTCGAAGTCCGGAACTATCCCGGCTTCGTGTCCAACCGCATCCTCTGTCCGATGCTCAACGAAGCGATCTTCGCGCTCTTCGAAGGCGTCGGCACCGTGGAAGCGATCGATACGGTGATGAAGCTCGGCATGAACCATCCGATGGGCCCCCTCGAGCTCGCCGATTTTATCGGGCTCGATACGCTCGCGTCGATTCTCGACGTGCTCTACGACGGGCTCGGCGATTCGAAATACCGCGCCTGTCCGCTGCTGCGCGAATACGTCGCGGCCGGCTGGTTCGGGCGTAAGAGCGGCCTCGGGTTTTACGATTGGCGCGGCGGTGCGCGTGCGGCGCGCGCGGATCTGGGGCCGAGCGGCGTTCCGGCGTTCGCGCTCGGCCCGGCGTGATCGCGGCAGAAGCCCCCGCTCTCTTCGACGTTACGTCCGAACAGCGCGAGATCGGTAATCTCGCCCGCGAGATCGCCGAGCGCGAGATCGCACCGCATATCGCGGCGTGGGATCGCGAGCATCGCTTTCCGCGCGAGCTGATTACGAAGCTCAACGCCGTCGGTTTGATGGGCATCGTCGTACCCGAGCGCTACGGCGGCGCCGGCGCCGATTACGTTTCCTACGCACTCGCCGTCGAAGAGCTCGCGCGCGTCGATGCGGGGACCGCCGTGACGCTCTCCGTGCACGCGATGATCGCCTCGGCGATCGCGCGTCTGGGCACCGAAGAACAAAAGGAGCGTTACTTGCCGCGCCTCGCCGCCGGCGACGTCATCGCGGGTTTCGCGCTCACGGAACCTGGAGCCGGTTCCGACGCGGCCGCACTTTCCAGTACGGCCCGCCGCGATGGTGACGATTACATGTTGTACGGCCGTAAACAATGGTGCACGAACGGCAGCTTCGCGGGCGTGACGATGGGCATGTTCCGCACGGGAGCGTCCGGCGCGAAGGGCGTATCGGCGTTCCTCATCGAGCGCGATACGCCCGGGTACGTCGTCGAAAAAGTCACGGAAAAACTCGGCATCCATACGAGCAACACGTGCGATATCGTCTTCGAAGGCGTGCGCGTTCCGGCAAGCGCCATGCTCGGCGGCGAAGGCACGGGCTTCACGATGGCACTTAGCGCCCTGACGGCCGGTCGCATCGGCATCGCGGCCCAGGCGACCGGCATTCTCGCGGCATGTCTCGATGCGTCGGTCGCGTTCGCGCGCGATCGCGAAGCCTTCGGCCGGCCGATCGCGGCCTACGAAGCGATCTCGTTCAAGATCGCGCAGATGGCGACGGATCTCGATGCTTCGCGGCTGCTGGTCTATCGCGCGGCGTCGCTCTGCGACCGCGGGCTGCCGTTCGCGATCGAAGCGAGTAAGGCGAAGCTCTTCGCCTCGACCGCAGCCCGCAAACACGCCGCCGAAGCGGTGCAGATCCACGGCGGCTACGGCTACACGACGGAATTTCCGGTGGAGCGCTACTACCGCGATGCGAAGATCACCGAAATCTACGAAGGCACGAGCGAGATCCAGCAGATGATCATCGGCCGGTCGCTACTGGGACGGTACGACTGATTCGCCGGACCTTCGCGACGCTGCTTCTCGGGCTGTCGTGCGCGCTCGCCATCTCTTCGGATTCGTTCGCGCAAGGCGGCCCGCTCGCCGTCGATCCGTCGCTGTTCGCGGGCCTGCATTGGCGCTCCATCGGCCCCTATCGCGGCGGTCGCGCCGTTGCGGTGAGCGGCGTTTCCGGCGACGCGCGCACGTTCTATTTCGGTGCGGTCGGCGGCGGCGTTTGGAAGACGGAAAACGCCGGGGTGACGTGGCGCCCCGTCATGGACGCGCAGCCGGTCGCTTCGATCGGCGCGCTCGCCGTCGCGCCGAGCGACCCGTCCACCGTGTACGCCGGCAGCGGCGAGGCCGACATGCGCTCGGATATTACACACGGCAACGGCGTGTATCGGTCGATTGATGCGGGAGCGTCGTGGACGCACGTGGGACTCGACGATTCGCGCCAGATCGGGCGCATCCTGATCGCGCCGCACGATCCGAAGACGCTGCTCGTGGCGGCGCTCGGTCACGCTTACGGGCCGAGCGCCATGCGCGGCGTGTACCGCTCGATCGACGGCGGAGCGACGTGGACGCGCACGCTCTTTCGCGACGCCGATACGGGCGCGATCGAGCTGGCGAGCGATCCGGCCATGCACGAGGTCTACGCCTCGCTCTGGCAAACGCGGCGGCCGCCGTGGAGCGTCTATCCGCCCTCCAACGGCCCGGGTTCGGGACTGTACCGTTCGCACGATGGCGGTCTGACGTGGCGAGCCGTACGCGGCAGGGGTCTTCCGCAAACGGGGCTCGGAAAGATCGGACTCGCCGTCGCGCCGAGCGATCCCAAACGCGTGTACGCTCTCGTCGACGCGAAGGCGGGCGGCTTGTATCGCAGCGACGATGCGGGCGCGTCGTGGCGATTGGTCGACACCGACAAACGGCTGTGGGAGCGCGGCTGGTATTTTTCGCACGTCGCCGTCGATCCGAAGGATGCCGATAGCGTGTACGTCTCCGATACGGCGTTCTATCATTCGTCCGACGGCGGCGCGCACTTCCGCGCGCTCAAAGGCTCGCCCGACGGCGACGATTTCCATCAATTGTGGATCGACCCGGCCGATGCGACGCGCATGATACTCGGGAGCGATCAGGGCGCTTCGGTAAGCGTCGACGGCGCACGCACGTGGAGCACCTGGTTCAATCAGCCGACGGGCCAGTTCTATCACGTCGCGACCGACGACGCGTTTCCGTACAACCTCTACGGCGCGCAGCAGGATAGCGGCGCGGTGCAGATCGTCTCGCGTAGCGATCGTCGCGGCATCCAAGAGCGCGATTGGCGTGCGCTCGGGGCCGGCGGCGAGAGCGGCGAAATCGCACCGGATCCCGGCGATCGCAATACGGCGTACGGAACGGTCGGCGGCGGTAGCGACGCGGTCGTGCGCGAGGATTTGCGCACAAATCAAGCGCGTACGATTTCGCCCACGCTGGGCTTGCCGGGAACGTGGCGCTCGGAGTGGACGCAGCCCGTCGTCTTCGGTGCCGACGGTGCGCTCTACGCGACGAACCAGCGCGTCTTCCGCTCGCGCGATCGCGGCGATACGTGGGCGGCGATCAGCGGCGATCTCTCGCGCCCGCGCGCCGGCGTACCCGCGACGCTCGACGCGCCGGCGGCCGCCGACGCCGCCGGCCCCGAACCGCGCGGCGTCGTCTACGCACTCGCGCCGTCGCCGCTCGACGCCGGGATGCTTTGGGCCGGGACGGACGATGGGCTCGTCTGGGTGACGACCGACGGCGCCCGGACGTGGCGCGACGTGACGCCGCGCAACTTCACGCCGTGGAGCCACGTCGACGCGATCGAAGCGTCGCGCTTCGACGCGCGCACCGCATACATCGCGCTCGATCGGCATCGGCTCGACGACGACCGGCCCTCCGTATACGTCACGCACGATGGCGGTGCGACGTGGCGCGACCTGCACGCGGGCATTCCCGACGGCAGCTTCGTCAACGTCGTCCGCGAGGATCGCGAGCGCCGCGGTTTACTGTATGCCGGAACCGAAAACGGCGTCTACGTTTCGTTCGACGACGCTGCCGCGTGGCAATCGCTGCGCGCGAACATGCCGCAGGTTTCGGTGCGCGATATCGCGGTGCACGGCGACGATCTCGCGCTCGCGACGCACGGCCGCGGTTTCTGGATTCTCGACGACGTCGAACCGCTGCGCGAACTCGCGGCGGGCGCGGGGGCGGGCGCGGACGCCGCGCGTCTGTTCGCTCCGCAGGACGCGATCCGCATGCGCGCGGGAAATGACGAGGCCGAAGCGACGCCGCCCGAAGTGCCGCTCGGTGAAAACCGTCCGAACGGTGCGTTCCTCGATTACGTCGTGCCGTCACATCTTTCCGGCGCGATCGGGCTGCGTATCGCCGATGCGACGGGCGCCGTCGTGCGGACGTGGTCGAGCGACGTGCCGTCGCAAGCGATCGATCCGGTCACCGTGCCGTTTCCGGCGTATTGGATCGACGCACCCCAAGCGCTCGCGGCGCAGCCGGGTATGCACCGTTTCGTATGGGATCTCCACCTCGATCGGTCCGACGGCGCGCTCGCGCCGCCGGGACGATACGACGTGACGTTGACGGCCGGCGGCCGAAGCGATGTCCGCTCCTTCGTCCTCCGGCGCGATCCGCGCGTCGCCGCAAGCGACGCGGATCTGGTCGCGCAGGCATCGCTCGCACGCAGCGTCGACGCGGCCCGGCAACGGCTGCGCGTACGCGCCGCGGCTCTCGCGACGTCGCACGAGCGGCGCGCGCCGAAGGAGCTCGTCGCCGCGCGCGAACGCTTACGGTCGCTCAACGAATTGGAACGGTCGCTCGAAAGCGCGGATACCGCTCCGACGGCGACGGAACGCGCCGCCTGGCTGCGGCTGCAAGGGACGCATGTGCCGTGACTTCAGGTGAAGCAAGCGAGACCGCCGGTGTAGCCGACGCCGAGCATAAGCGCGAACGCGCGCGCTTGAGGATAGCCGTCGGCAAGTTTGGTTGGAAGCTGATCGGTCGCGGGACGGTCGAAATCAAGATCGAACGCGAGCTGCGCTTCGGACCGCGCAGCGCCCTCGTGCGTGGGCGCGTGCCGATCCCCGAGCCCGATCCGCCGAGCGTCGAAGAAGCGGAACGCGCGCTCGCGCCCATCGTCGACCCGGTCGTCGCTCAATTCCGTCACGCGATGGAGCGAGCCGTCGTAAAGATTCTGAGCGAACCCGACGACGTCGAGAAACGGCATGTCTTCGAAGCGCACTCGTTTTTTAGCGCGCTCGAGGAGGCTCGCCGGGGCCTGCTGCGGGCGTATGCGGATCTCGAAAATCAGCGCGTCGACGAACGGGTCGAAGCCGATCTCGGCTTACACTTCTACATCCAAAGCTTCTCGCGCGAGAAACGCGCGTTGTCGTATTTCGTCGGGCCCACCAATAGCGGCAAGACGCACGCGGCGATCGAGCTCCTGCGCGAAGCGCATAGCGGTATGTATCTCGCGCCGCTGCGCCTGCTCGCGCTCGAAGTGCACGAACGTCTAGAAACGCTCGGCGTTCCGGCTTCACTGGTCACGGGCGAAGAGCGGATACTCAATGCCGAAGCGCGGCACGTCAGTTCGACGGTCGAGATGGTGGATCTGGGACGACGGGTCGAGGTCGCCGTCGTCGACGAAGCCCAGATGCTGCAAGACGAACAGCGTGGCTGGGCGTGGACGCTCGCGATCGCGGGCGTGCGCGCGAAGACCGTCGTCATGTGCGGTTCCGAAGACGGCTTGCATGCGGCGCAGCGGCTCGCCGCGCGGCTTGGCGTGACCCTCGACGTGCGCCGGTTCGAACGGAAGAATCCGCTGCGCGTCGTCGACGCGGTTCCGCTCGAAGGGGTACGCCGCGGCGACGCGCTCGTCGCGTTCACGCGCAATGCCGTGGTCGGACTGCAGGCCCAGATCGCCAAGGGCGGCCATACGACCGCGGCGATTTACGGCTCGCTCTCGCCCGCCGTTCGCCGGCGCGAAGCCGAGCGCTTCCGCTCCGGCGCGGCCGACGTGCTCGTCGCGACCGATGCAATCGGTTTAGGACTGAATCTTCCAATCCGGCGCTTGATCTTCGCGGCCGTGGAAAAATACGACGGCGTCGCGACCCGGATGCTTCGGCCCGCGGAAGTCCGGCAGATTGCCGGCCGCGCCGGCCGGTACGGTCTCCATGAGGAGGGACTCGTCACGGCGCTCGAACGCCGGGACGTGCCGGTCCTTCGTTTGGCGCTGGAACGATTCGACGGACCGGCGCCCGACGAACCGATTTGGATTTCGCCCACCGACGACCATCTGCGCCGGTTGGGCGCGATCGTGGGGACGTCCCGCGTGAGCCGCCTGTTGCAGTTTTTTCAAACGCGCGTGCTGCGCGGCGATGCGAGCGACGTGCGCATCGCGGACCTTTCCGGGCCGATCGACGTCGCTACGGCGCTCGAAACGTCGGAGCGCTTTGCGGAACTGCCGTTCGAGGTGCGCTGCGCGTACAGCCGCGCGCCCGTAACGACGCGCGGCAGTAGTCTTGCCATACTGACGCGCTGGGGCGAGCGTCATGCGGCCGAGGGAATCGTCGACGGATTCGAACTCACGATGCATCTCGCGACGCGCGACCGGCTCTTGCTCTACGAAGACCGCTCGCGCCTCGCGACGCTCTATTTGTGGCTCGCGCAGCGCTTCCCCGACGTGTACGTCAACGCGGCCGCGATCGTGCGCGAGCGCGAACGGATCGACGACGACATCCACGTGGCGCTGCGCGCGCAAGGCGCGGGCACCAAACGCCCGCGCACGGAGCACCAGCCGGTGCGCAAAGGTGCGCCGAAGTTCAACAAACGCCGTTTACCGAAAACCAAGCGTTAGCGAAAGGGCCGAGGGATTCGTCTCCGGAGCGGAAATTTGCCTCGGGTACCGCTCGAAGCTGGAGATCCACGACCCGTAAAACTCATGGAGTACCAGGGCAAAGAGCTCTTCCGGCGCTTCGGTATTACGACCCCGCGCGGCGTGCATGCGACGACCGCCGCCGACGTTGCGACGTTCGTCACGAGCAACTCCGGCTCGTGGGTCATTAAAAGCCAAGTGATGATGGGTGGTCGCGGTAAAGCCGGCGGCATCAAGTTCGCCGACGACGCGGCGACGAGTGCCGCGCACGCGCGCGAGCTGATCGGCAAGGTGCTCAAAAACGAGCAGAACCCCGACGGTGAGGAAGTCCGCTCGCTGCTCGTCGAGGAGAAGGTCGCGATCGAGAGCGAGGCTTACGTCTCCATCACGATCGACCGCGCGACGAAGCGGCCGATCATCATCGTCAGCTCGCAGGGCGGCATGGATGTCGAAGAAGTCGCCGAGCATCATCCCGACGCGATCAGCAAATATTGGATCGACCCCGCGATCGGCTTCCAGCCGTTCGAAGCGCGCCAGCTGGCGTTTGCGGCGAAGCTTCCCGCGGGCTATCACAAAGCGTTTCCGAGCGTTCTCGCTGGACTCTACGCGCTCTTTATGGAGTATGGCGCGAACCTCGTGGAAATCAATCCCCTGGTGTTGACCACGTCGGGCGCCGTGATCGCGAGCGACGCGAAAGTCGAACTCGACGACAACGGCCTCTTCAAGCACCCCGAGCTCGGCGCGTGGCGTAACGACGGGCCGGCCGACGAAGATCAGGCCGCCGCGGTCGCGATCGGGCTCGGGATGTCGAACTACGCGAAGCTCGACGGCGATATCGGCGTGATTGCCAACGGCGCCGGCCTCGGTATGGGCACGATGGACGCGATCCGAATCGCGGGTGGTTCGGCTGCGAACTTTCTCGATATCGGTGGCGGCGCGCAGGCCGAACTCGTCAAGAAGAGCTACGCGCTGGTCACGGGCAATCCGAAGGTCAAGGCGATGTTCATCAATATTTTCGGTGGCATCACGCGCGGCGATCAAGTCGCGCGCGGCATCGTCGAGGCGTTAAAAGGCGACGATTTGCGCAAGGTGCCGCTGGTCGTCCGCTTGACGGGAACGAACGAGAAAGAAGGCCGCGAAATCCTCGCGGCGGCCGGCATGAGCCCGGTCGAAACGATGGACGAAGGTGCGCGCCGCGCCGTCGCGCTTGCGAAGGGGTAACGCGTATGGCGATCTATCTCGATAAGAATTCCAAAGTCATCGTCCAGGGCATCACGGGCCGCGAAGGCCTCTTCCATACGCAGCGCATGCTCGCGTACGGCACGAACATCGTCGGCGGCGTGACGCCGGGCAAAGGCGGCTCCAAGATCGAGAGCGGTCAGCCCGTCTTCAATACGGTCAAAGATGCCGTCGACGTGACGGGCGCGACCCACACGATCATCTTCGTGCCGCCGCCCTTCGCGGCGGACGCCCTGTACGAAGCATACGACGCCGGCATCTCTCTTGCGGTCGCGATCACCGAAGGCATACCCGCCCACGACATGCTCAAGCTCGTCGCGACGACCAAAAGCATGCGGATCATCGGCCCGAATTGTCCGGGTTTGGTGTCCCCGGGCAAGGCGCTCGTGGGTATCATGCCCGGCCACGTCTTCAAAGAGGGGCGCATCGGCATGATCTCGCGCTCGGGAACTTTGACGTACGAAATCGTCGATATGCTTAGCAAAGCAGGCCTCGGCCAGTCGACCTGTGTCGGCATCGGCGGCGATCCGATCATCGGGACGACGTTCGTCGATTGCCTCGAAGCTTTCGCTAGCGATCCGGAGACCGACGCCGTCGTCGTGTGCGGCGAGATCGGCGGTTCGGATGAAGAAGACGCCGCCGCCTTCATCAAGGCGCATCTGCCGACCAAACCCGCGGTCGCGTTCGTCGGCGGCCGTTCCGCTCCTAAAGGCAAGCGTCTGGGACACGCGGGCGCGATCATCTCGGGGAATTTCGGAACGCCCGAAAGTAAACTCGCTGCCTTCGCAGCGGCCGGCGTTCCCGTCGCCGACCGCCCCTCGGAGATTGCGAACCTTCTTCAAGAGCGCTTAGCGGCGCACGTCTGATATTTGGCCGCGCGATTTGCTAGTTTTCGGTTAAGAATCGAGACTCGGCGCGTACTGCCTTCTTTGTCAATCCAGGAAAATAAAGCGGCTCTTCGAAGGGTCGCTCTGTTCTCGGAATCCGTCGGCCTTGGGCCGTGCGGATTATCGCGATATCCAAACCCCGTTTCTCCAAAGGAGACAGCATGCTGAAACGTCGTTTCACGCATCCGCTCGTCGCCATTCTGCTTCTCGTCTCTTTGCTTCTCCAGGGAACATTGGTTCTGGCGGGCACGACGGGATCGCTCAGTGGAACCGTTCTAGACGCGAGTTCGCAGCCGGTCGCATCAGCGAAGGTCACCGCAACGAGTCCGTCCCAGACGGTCACGGCTACGACGGATGGCGGCGGCCATTTCACCTTCGCTTCGCTCGCTCCCGATACGTATACCGTCTCGGTCGAAAAGCAAGGGTACGATCCCATCGCACAGGCCGGCGTCAATATTTTCGCCGACCAGCAACAGAGCCTCAGCCTCGCGACGCGTAAATCGCTTAAAGAGATCGGCCGCGTCACCTCACGCGCAGTAACCGATCTCGTCAAGCCCGGTACGACGGCAGACGTGTATTCGGTCAACGCACTCCAGCAGTCGAAGTTCTCAGGACTCGGCGGCGGCGGCGGCCTTAACAACGCGTACTCGGCGATCGCTTCGGTTCCCGGCGCCTACGTGCCGACGAATCAAGCCGGCTACTTTCAAACGATCCACATCCGCGGCGGCGACTACGATCAAGTCGGTTACGAAGTCGACGGCGTTCCCGTGAATCGTTCGTTCGACAACTATCCGTCGGGCACGGCATCGTCGCTCGGCCAACAGGAGCTCCAGGTCTACACGGGCGCCGCTCCGGCGAACGCCGAGGGTCAAGGTCTTTCGGGCTTCATCAATCAGGTCATCCGCACCGGAACGAACCCCGGATTCGTCAACGCCGATGTCGGCATCGGCGGACCCGCGTTCTACCACAAAGCGAACTTCGAGTTCGGTGGCGCGACGCCGGATCGGAACTTCTCGTATTACGTCGGTCTCGGCGGGTACAATCAGGATTTCCGGTACATCGATCAGGGGAACGGCCAGCAGTTCGCAGCCAACGGCGCCGGTTTCATCGGCGCTCCGCTAGGCTCGAATCTCAGCGCTGCGGGACTCGGCGCGTTCTGCGCCGATCCGACGCGGGCCAACAGCTATTTCTCGTGTTACGCGAACGGCGTGACGGCCCCGGCCGGGTACACGACGACGTCGAGTGAATTCGGTGCGGCCTCGACGATCAACGATCGCGACACGGTCGTCAACGTTCATTTCGGCCTCCCCCACAAATCGGACGGCTCGAAGGACGACATCCAGTTCCTATATCTGAACAACTTCCTGCGCACGCAGTTCTTCTCATCGGGCGGCGACCTCTCGAACGTCGCGACGCAGCAGCCCTCCCAGACGCTCAACTACGTCGATTCGATCGCCCTCAATCTGACCCCGGGTCAGGTGCTGCCGGCGAACTACCAGTCGCTCACGTCGACGTACTACTTCCCGAGTTCCTCACAGGAACGCCCGGCGGGTTCGCCGATCGCGCTCGACAACCGGGATTCTTATCAGAACAATCAGTCGATCTTCAAGGCGCAGTACCAGAAGAACTTCAGTTCTCAAGCATACATGCGTCTGTACGGCTATCTCGATTATTCGAATTGGCTGATCAACGGCCCGAATTTCGCTAATTTCGTTGGTCTCGGCATCGGCGGCATCAGCCGTGACTACGAACTTTCGAGCCACACACAAGGCTTGAGCGCGACCTTCGCGGACCAGATCAACGCGCAGAATCTCGTTCAGCTCCAAGGCTCGTTCACGACGTCGTCGACGCTGCGCGACAATAATCGCCAGATCAACGATACCGGCGGCTTCCGCAGCCGCTTCGCAACGGTCGTCGATTCGACAAATCCGACGAGCGGTCTCTGCTACAAAGTCGCGGCCGACGCCACCACGGGTAATCCGACGGGGGCGACCCCGGCACTGTGCAGCCCGCAGGCGGGCGCGGGCCGCGCGACGTACGCGACGCTGCCGCAGGCGGTGAGCGGTAAGATTCCGTTCGCCAATTCGATCGGCTCGATCCAATGCGGTGCCGGCCCGTGCGAATACTACGTCGTCGAAAACGGTCAGCAGGCCACGTACAATAGCGTGCGGCCGCGTTTCTACGGCGTTTCGCTCACCGATACGTTCAAGCCCAACGATAAGCTGCTCTTGAACCTCGGCATCCGGTACGACTCGTTCGCGTTCCAGGGCTCCGATACGACCGGCACGGCCGCGCGTACGCTGTTCTTCAACGCGTTCAATACCGACAATTGCACCGACGGCAAAAACGGGCTGTTCGCGAAGACGGGCCTGACCAATGCCGCGACGGGCAAACCGCTCGCCCTCACCGATGCCTGCACGACCGCGGGTGCCGGCTTCACGGCTCCGGGCCTCGTCAACACCTCGGCCCAGCAGACGCAATTCCCCGTGTTCCAGCCACGCTTCGGCGCGACGTACACGGTCAATCCCGATACGGTCTTACGCGCCAGCTACGGCCGGTACGCGCAGGCTCCCAACACCGCGTACGAACAGTACAACTACTTGCAGCAGGACTCGCCCTCGCAGCTCGGCTCGTCGTTCTACAAGTACGGTTTTCGGTCACCCAGCCACTCGGTGCAGCCCGAAGTCTCCAACAATTACGACTTCTCGCTCGAGCACCACTTCAAGGGTACGGACCTTTCGTTCAAGCTCACGCCGTTCTATCGCTACACGCAGAATCAGATTCAGAACTTCTTTCTCGACCAGGCATCGGGCTTCGTTTCGGGTCTCAATGCGGATCGCCTGACGGCGCGCGGCTTCGAATTCCAAATGAACAAAGGCGATTTCGGTCGCAACGGCCTCGCGGGCCAGCTGAGCTTCACGTACACCAACGCGTACGCGCAGTACAATAAGTTCGCCGGCGGGTCGTCGGTGTTCGACGGCATCAATGCCGACATCCAGAACTACAACGGCTTCACCAAGGCGTGCGCCGTCGCTGGTAACAAGGGCTGCCCCGGTGCCACGGCTTCGGCCAACGCCGTTGCGTGTTTCGCGGCAGACGGTACGCCGGATCCGGGCTGCGTCGCGGGTTCGATCGCGAATCCGTACTACAACGCTCCCGTTCAGGGCCTGGTCGATACCGAAGGCAAGTACCAGCCCTTCACGCTGATCACCGGCCCCATCGGTGCGTCGGCCAACTCCTATCTCGTGCCCTACGTGGCGACGATGATCCTGAACTATAAAAAAGACAAGTTCGCGATCACGCCGTCACTGCAGTTCACGGGCGGCCAGCGTTACGGCGTACCCGAAACGAGCGCCGGTATCGATCCGACGCAAGGGTGCGGCGCACTTGCCGGCACGACCGCGAACGATCCTCGGTACCAGTACGGTGCCGCCGGTGGCGCGCCGTACGACGCCGCGTCGTGTGCGGGCCTCCTCGCCGCGATCCCCAATCCGTTGACGAAGCGTTTCGACGGTATCGGCGAATTCGTAAATCCGAGTCAGCTCGTTGCGAACATGCAGCTTTCGTATGAAGCGTCGAAGAATATTACCTTCGTCGCGACGTTTGCGAACATTCTCAACAACTGCTTCGGCGGGTCGAAGACGCCATGGGCCGCGGGCGGCAGCAACGTCTGCTCGTACGGGCTCGTGTCAGCCGGCAACTCGGCACCGTACTACGGCAACGTGTACAATCCGACGTCCGTCGTAGACCCGGTGATCTCGTCGCCGTACCAGCGTTCGTACGGTGCCTTTAACACCAACAGTATCTCGACGAAGAATCCGTTCAGCGTGTACGTCGACGCGAAGATCAAACTCTAAGCGAACGGCACGTTTCCTGGAGAAGGTTCTCGCAGCGTGCGAGGGCCTTTTCTTTTTATACGGTACAGACCGAGACGATGCGATTCGGATTTCAATGCGAAGAATGTGAGGAGGCGGTTTGGCCGGCGACCACGCGGGCGGAACTGCAATGGTTGAAAAATCGCGAACACGTCGTACGGGAGGTCGCGCGTCACGTGCAAGCCGGGCTCGATACCTGGATTAACGAAGGGCTCGATTTTTTGGAACGGCATAGCGGCCACAGCGTTATTCTGAGCCGGCGTTCATAACGGATGACACAAAAAAGGACCGCGCCGGCAACGGAGGTCCTTTTTTTTCGGAGCAGCGGCCTAGCGCGGAATGTTCAAATGCTGACCCGGAACGACGGTCGCCGAGGAGAGCGCGTTGGCCGACATGATGTTGTCGACGGTGTCTTGCACGTTTTCTCCAGCGGCGGTATAGCGGTCGGCGATGGTCCACAGGCTCTCGCCGCGGACGACCGTCGTGGACGTGAAGTGTTCGGGAGCGGCCGCATAGAGCCGCGACTGTGAGAGGGCGGGGATCGCAATTAGCGCGCTCAAGGCCGCCAGCGAGACCGCCGGCAGCAGCGTCATTTTCCGTTTCCGCTTCATCTGGTTTGCGCCCCTCTCTGTGTCGAGACGGCTGAATTCCCACATATTGGGCCAAACAGGCGTTCGTCCACCATATTTTACCGCTCGGGCCGGTATCATGTCAATGCTTCGTCGAACATGTGTTTGCAGGAAGCGTTTTATATGTTAACCTCGTTACTAATCGCGGCGCGCTGCCTGTGCCGCATTCGATCGACGAGGACCGAGCATGGAAGAACGCGCCCCAACGGAGCGGCAGGCCCGCATTCTCGACGTAATCCGCAGCTTTACCGAAGAGCGTGGCTATCCGCCGTCGGTTCGGGAGATCGGCGAGCGGGTCGGCCTTTCGTCCTCCTCGACGGTGCAATCGCATTTACGCTCGCTCGAGAAGCGGGGGCTTATCCATCGCGATCCGACGAAGCCTCGCGCCTTGACGACCACGACGGCGCGAGCGGCGGGCGCCGCTGCGGCTCCGGATGCGAGACTTCCGGAGTTCGGCGTCCTGCCGATCGTCGGGAAAGTGGCGGCGGGCGTCCCCATCACGGCCTTGGAGAACCTCGAAGGCGATTTCATCCTACCCGCGGAGTTCGCGCGCCGAGACGGCACGTTTATCCTCCGCGTGCAAGGTGAATCGATGATCGAAGCCGCGATCCTCGATGGCGATCTCATCGTCGTTTCGCCCCAGCCGGACGCGGCCAACGGCGAGATCGTCGTGGCGATGGTCGAAGGCGAAGCGACCGTCAAACGATTCTTTCGCGAGAGCGGCCGGATCCGGCTCCAGCCTGAAAATCGCACGATGGAGCCGATCTATGCGGACGACGTAACGGTTCTGGGCAAGGTCGGCGCCGTTTTTCGTAAGCTGTAGGCGGCGCTCGCTCGCTCGAGCCGGGTGATCCGGCCCGGCGCGCGAATGTCGGTTCCCCGTGTTCGCTTCGTTCGCCGCCCGCGTGGTGCCGCGTATTCGCGCCATTGCCGAGTCGCCCGAAATGGCCGCAATCCGGCGTGGCTTGCCGATCAGTTTCATCGGGCTCGGGCTCGGCCTGCTGGCCTTCATGGCGCTCCGGCCCGGTGGAACGCTTCTCGAACGCTTCGCGCATTCGTTCGCGGCGGCGTTTGGCGTGATGTCTGCGTTGCTCGTCGTCGTGCTCGCTTACGATCTCGCGCCGCGCCGCGGTGTGCCGTCGGCGCTCGCCGTTGCAGTCGCTGCGAGTGCTTTCACCCTGTCGCTGCCCTACGCGCACGCGGCCTCGTTCGAGTCGCTCGCAAAGGTACTCGGATCGAGCGGTTTGTTTCTCGCGATCGGCATCGCGCTCGTCACGGTGCTCGTGCTGCGGCTCGCGCGCCAAGCGCTCGGAGCACGTAGCGGCGCGCTCGTCGGCGCCGTGATCGTCATCGGGGCGGCGGCGGCGCTGCTGGGCCTGGGCATCTCGCTCACGGCCGCACTGAGCGCGCTCATCGCACCGCTCGGCAATCTCGGCGACAGTCTTTACGCGCTCTTACTCATTACGCTCGTCGAGACGCTGCTCTGGACGATCGGCATTCACGGCCCGGCGCTGCTGGCGGCCGTGGTGCTCCCGGTCTACATCAATCTGCAAGTGCAGAACACCGAAGCGATCGCGCACGGCGAACCGTTGCCCCATATCGTCACCGTCTCGATGTTTCTCTTCATCTTTCCCGGCGGCGCGGGAGCGACGTTTCCGCTCGTGCTTCTGCTCCTGCGCAGCCGCGTCAAACGCGTGCGTACGATCGCGTATGCGACGCTCTTACCGTCGGTCGCCAATGCGAACGAGCCGTTGATGTTCGGGCTGCCGCTCGTGCTCAACCCGACGCTCGGCGTACCGTTCGTGGTCGCGCCGCTCGTGCTCGCGGTCGTGTCGTACTATGCGATGGCGCTCGGCTTCGTCGCGCGGCCGGCGTACTACATTCCATCGACCGTGCCGTTACCGATCGGCGCATTTTTGGCGACGAAAGACTGGCGCTCCGTCGTGCTCGTCGCGCTCAACGTCGCCATCGCTTTAGCGGTGTACGCGCCGTTCGTGGCGCGGTACGAACGTCAGGAACGCGAACGCGAGCGTAAAGCCCGCGAGATCGCGGCATGATCGATCCGCTTCTCGAGCGCTTCGCCGTCGCTCCGGCGATCGCGGAGGCCGCCCGGCGCGCCGTGGCTCGCTGCGCCGCGGGAACGTCACCCGCCGCGCTCGCGACGGCGCACGCTCGCGCCAACGTCCTGCGCGCGTTCTACGATGAGGGCGTTTCCGAAAGCGATCTCGGCGGCTCGTTCGGTTACGGCTACGACGATGCGGCGCGCGCGCATTACGAATCGCTGCTCGCGCGAATCTTCGGCGCAGATCGGGCGCTCGCGCGGCTTTCACTCGTCAGTGGAACGCATGCGATCGTCGCCGCGATCGACGCCTGTCTCCCGCACCACGGCCGCTTGCTATCGGCGACCGGTCGCCCGTACGATACGCTGCGCAATGCGCTCGTGGATGCGCCGCACGCGCTCGCGCGCCGCGGCGTTCGCTACGACGAAATCGCCTTCGAGGAAGAAACGGGAAACGTCGATCTCGGCGCGCTCGCGCGCGCTTGCGAACGCGGCGTCGACGTCGTCTTCATCCAACGCTCGCGCGGCTATGCGTCGCGGCGCGCGCTTTCCGCGATCGAGTGCGGGACGATCGCAAAAGTGGTGCGCAGCGTCGCATCGGACGCCTTCGTCCTCGTGGACAATTGCTACGGCGAGCTCGTCGACGCGACCGAACCTACGCACCACGGCGTCGACGCCGTGATGGGCTCCCTCATCAAGAATCTGGGCGGCGCGCTCGCCCCGGGCGGCGGCTATGTGATCGGGCGAGCCGAGGTCGTCGAACGCGTCGCCGCCCGCCATTACGCCCCCGGTCTCGGAACGGCCGTAGGCCCGACGCTCGGCTTCGGTCGGGCGCTGCTGCAGGGACTTTTCAACGCTCCGTCGGTCGTTGCGGAGTGCCTCGCGGGGCTCGATCTCGCCACCGCGCTCTTCGATGAACTGGGCGAGCGCGTCGATCCCGTGGCCCTCGCCGAGCGCCACGATATCGTGCAGGCAATCGGCCTCGGCTCCGCCGCACGAACGATCGCGTTCGCGCGCGGGCTGCAGCGCGCGATGCCGGTCAACGCGCGCTTCGCGCCCGAACCCGGCAGCGTGCCGGGTTATCGCGACCCCGTGATCATGTCCGGGGGCGCCTTCGTCAACGGGGCGACGATCGAACTTTCGTGTGACGCACCCCTCCGGCCACCGTTCGAGGTCTATCTGCAGGGGGGCACGAGCCGCGAGCACGTGCTGCTCGGCGCGATGTTTGCGGCTGAATCGCTCCTCAAAGAAAGCAAATGAGGCTCACCGCAGAAGTGGAGGCAACATGTGCTGGAACGCCCGACCGTGAGCGAACTCAACGAATCCGTCGCGAAGAACGCCGAGGTCCCATACCGCCGCCGCTACGTGCGCGTCTCCGTCGCGACGACCATTTCGTATACCCGCGATGGCGACGACGTGTCGAAAGTTGGTTATTCGAGCGATTTAGGCGGCGGCGGTGTCCGTTTGGCGACCGATGAAGATCTGCCGCTCGGGTCGGTCCTCATGCTGCGGTTTCCACTGCCGACGGCGGGACGCGAAGTCGTGGTCCGCGGACGGATCGTCCTATCGTTCTATAACGCCGAAGATCAACGTTTTATGCACGGCATCGCTTTTACGTCGATCGATCCGCGCGATCAAGAAGAGATCATCCGGTACGTCGCTTCCGAAGTTCAGCGCCAAGCGCTCGAAGGCGACGAAGAGGAACTACCGGCGGACTAGCGCGCCGGCCCGGCTTCAACGGGGGCGGCCGGAACCCATGAAGCCGAAGAAAAAATAACGGTTGCCGTCCGACGTCTCGATCACGATGCGGGTATCCTCGAGCAGGGCGCGAGCGATCGTCTTACCCTTCATTTCGTCGAGGATCCAACGGGTTTGTTCGAATTCGGCTTCCCGAAGCGAATCGGCGTCGATCTCTTGAAGGTCGATACCTTCGAGATCTTTGAGGAGAGCGTCGATCTTGCCGAAGTCGCCGGGGTTGGTCTCGGTCCCGATTGCCATCTCTCCTTTCTTCGCGAACGCACCGGGCACGCGCCTGGCGGTCCGGTTTTCATTCACCGGGGAAGTTGCGCCCGCCTGGGGTAACGTCATCTCAGAAATGATTTGCACGCAGTAATGTACGTTCTCGAAGTATTGAGTGGGCCGCTCGACGGTAAAACGTGGACGTTCGAACGCGAGATCACGATCGGCCGCGACGACGCCGTTGCCGTAGCTTGCATTACGCTTGATCGGTACATTTCCCGCCGACACGCACAGGTGCGCGGAGATGGTGATATGCTCGTCCTCGCCGACCTCGCGAGCCGCAACGGCACGCGCAAAGATGGCGAGCCGATCACTTCCGATACGGCGATCGTTCCGGGCGAGCGTTTTATGATCGGCCGGACGTTGCTCCGCGTCAATCGCGCGTAACGTGCAGACGGTTCGGACGCCGGGCTCCGCACGTGCGGTGTCGCGCACGTTACGCCGGCCGGTCGGATTCGTACCGACGATGGGCGCCTTGCACGCGGGACATCTCGCGCTCGTGGAGCGGGCACGGCGCGAAAATGCCTCGGTCGTCGCGTCGATCTTCGTAAATCCGCTGCAATTCGGTCCGAACGAAGACTTCGAAAGATATCCCCGCGCGTTCGCTCGCGATACGGAATCGCTCGAAGCGTGCGGCGTCGATTTGCTATACGCTCCGACGGTCGAACGGATGTATCTTCCCGACTTTTCCACGTCGATCGCGATCGGACCGGTCGGCGATACCTTCGAGGGTTCGCGGCGGCCCGGCCATTTCACCGGCGTCGCGACCGTCGTCGCAAAGTTGCTGCACGCCATCGAGCCGACGTCGCTCTATCTCGGACAAAAAGACGCGCAACAAACGGCCGTGCTGCGTGCGATGATCCGCGATCTCGATATGGCGACCAACGTCGTCGTGGCGGCGACCGTGCGTGAAGCCGACGGGCTCGCGCTTTCGAGCCGCAACGTGTATCTCACGCCGGTGGAACGCGCGGCGGCGTCGAGCATCTATCGCGCGCTGTGCGCGATCGCGCGCGCGATCGACGGCGGCGCGCGCGATGCCGCGGCGGTGCTCGCGGCGGGCGGTGCGCTGCTCGAGGCGCCGCTCGTCTGGGACTATCTCGCGATCGTCGATCCGGTCACGTTCGAGGCCTGCGACCGCGTCGTCGTACCGGCGCTCGCGCTCGGCGTCGCGCGCGCCGGTGCGACGCGGCTTTTGGATAACGTTCCGATCGCAGGCCCCGGCGGCGTGCTGCCCATCGTCACGCCCGAGCGCGGCGCGGAGCCGATCGCCGACCGCGCGGCGCGCTGATGCGCATCGTCCTCGGCGTTGCGGGCGGGATTGCCGCCTATAAAGCCGCCGCGCTCTGCAGCACGCTCGTGCAACGCGGCGACGAGGTCGACGTCGTGCTGACCGACGGCGCGCGACGCTTCATCGCTCCGCTCACGTTCGCCGCCCTCACCCGCCGGCCGGTTCTCGAGGGCCTCTGGGACGCCCCGGAAACCATTCCGCACATCGCGCTCGCGCGAAGGGCCGACGCTATCGCGATCGTGCCGGCGACGGCGAACGTCATCGCGAAAATCGCGCTCGGCATCGCCGACGATTTGCTGGGAAACATCGCTCTGGCGGGGCGCGGACCGCTCGTCGTGGCTCCAGCGATGAATTCTGCCATGTACGAGCATCCCGCGACGCAAGGACATCTCGCGACGCTTGCGGCGCGCGGCGTAACGATCGTCGCGCCGGGCACGGGCTTTCTCGCCGAACGCGAGAGCGGCATCGGGCGGCTGGCCGATCCCGAGGCGATTCTGGACGCGCTCGACGCGGCATGCGGGCGGGGCCGCGATCTCGCCGGCGAACGCGTACTGATCACGGCGGGTCCGACGCGCGAAGCGCTCGATCCGGTTCGCTTCCTCTCCAATGCGTCCACTGGAACGATGGGAATCGAACTCGCGCGTGCCGCGCTGCGGCGCGGCGCCGACGTCGATCTGGTGCTCGGTCCGACGCTCGTGCCGCCGCCGCCGGGCGTGCGGCTCGCGCGCGTCACGTCCGCCCGCGAGATGTACGATGCGGCGCTGGGCTGGGCGCCCGGCGCCACGATTGCGATCGCGAGCGCGGCGGTCTCGGATTTCCGGCCCGTGCGATCGTACGGTCGTAAAGTAAAAAAAGATGACGCGGATCTGACGCTCGCGCTCGAGCGCACGCCCGATATTCTCATGGCACTCGCCCAAGCGTCGCCCGGCACGTTTCTCGTCGGGTTTGCCGCGGAGACGCACGACGCAGAAGCGTACGCGCGCGAAAAATTGCGCGCGAAGGGGCTCGCTGCGATCGCCGTCAACGACGTTGCGGCATCGGACGTCGGGTTCGGCACGGGCGATAACGAACTCGTGCTGCTCTGGCCCGGCGACGGCCGCGAAGCGCTCGGCCGCGCGCCGAAAACCGAGCTCGCACATAGACTCTGGGACGCGCTCGTGCGCGTTCGCGCGCTACCGGGCACGCGAGTCTAACGATGCTGCTCGCGGTCGACGTCGGGAATACCGACACGAAACTCGGATTTTTCAGCGTCCCCGACGCCGGCGGCGGCGCGTTCGAACTCACGAAGACGTGGCGCGTGCAAACGGCGCGCGCCCGAACCGCCGACGAGTTCGGCGTGCTCTTCGCGACGCTCTTCGGCTTTACGGGGTTGTCGATCCACGCGGTGAAATCGATCGTCGTCTCCAGCGTCGTACCGCAGATCGATCGCGCGCTCGCCGAGGGCTGCCGCCGCTACTTCGGATGCGAACCAGCGTTCTTCACGGCCGCGGAGCAAACGCTGATCGACGTGACGACGGAGCAGCCCAAGGAACTCGGCGCCGATCTTCTTGCGGCGGCCATCGCTGCGAAAGCACGCCACGGTACGCCGGCGGTCGTCGTCGGGTTTGGCACCGCGACCACGTTCGGCGCGGTTTCGCGCGAAGGCGAGTACCTCGGTGCGGCGCTGGCACCGGGCATTCGCATCTCGATCGATGCGCTAGTCGAGCGGACCGCAAAATTGCCGCAAGTCGCTCTCGAAGCGCCCAACGGTCCGATCGGCCGCGATACGGTCTCGGCGCTGCAGGCGGGTTTGGTCTACGGCTTCGTCGGCCAGACCGAAGCCCTCGTCGCGCGCATGCGCCACGCAATCGGCGAAGACGCGCGCGTGGTCGCGACGGGCGGGCTCGCCGACGTCATCGCCAAGCACACGACGCTCATCGACGTCGTCGAGCCCCACTTGGTCCTCCACGGGCTCGCGCTGTGGTTCGTTTCGCAGCGCGCGTAACGCACCTGACGCGCGCCGCAGTCGTCGCCGGCGCCTTGGCGCTGCTCGCGCCGCCGTGCGATGCCGCGGTACGCAGCGCGAAGCCGCCGCCCGCGACGGCCGACGTTTCGGCCCTCGACCTCATCGAACTGCAGATTTCGTATACGACGATTCTCGCGCGCTATTACGAGCCAATCCGGGCGCGTACGCTCGTCGCCGGCGCGCGGAGCGGCATCGCGGCGGAATTAGCAGCGCGCGGCCTACGCGACGTGCGTTTACCGTACGTCCCGGCGCAGGTCGATTTCGGCCGGGGCGGCGATCTCGTCGATACGATGGTCGTCGGCAGCATCGCCCGTTACGGCTCGCGCATCGACGGGCACCGGCTGGTCGCAGCGGCCGTCGGCGGCGAACTTGCGGCGTTGCACGACCCGTACTCGGTCATGTTCCGGCCGCAACAGTTCAAGCGCTTCACGTCGTTTCTCGGGAACGCGACCTTCGGCGGCATCGGCGCGGCATTGACCTACGATGCCGCTCGCGGTCGCGCGCCGATCGACCGGGTTATCGCGGGCGGTCCGGCCGCGCTTGCCGGCGTACGCGCGGGCGACGTCCTGACGGCGATCGACGGCCGCGCGCTCGCAACGCGCGACGCGGCGAGCCTCGGGGCTGCGCTGCGCGGCACGATCGGCACGACGGTCCGCGTCACGGTCGAGCGTGACGGCACGCTGCAGACGTTCGCGCTCGTGCGCGCCGCCGTGCGCGATCCCGAAGTGCGCGCGCGGCTCTTCGGGACCGTCGGCTATCTCGCGCTCGCCCGTTTCGGCGACCGGGCCGGCGCCGAACTTGGCGCTGCGCTTGCCGAGCAGCGGGCGCGCGGGGCGCTTGCGTTCGTGCTCGATCTGCGCGGCAACGGCGGCGGTTACGGCGATGAGGCGACGGCGGTCGCGGCGTTGTTTCTCGATGGCCCGGTGTTCGCGACGCGCGAGCGTGGCGGCGCGCCTCGGATCGCGCTGGCGCACCGAAAACTGCCCTTCGCGGAGCGGCTCGCCGTGCTCGTCGACGCCGATTCGGCGTCGGCCTCAGAGATCGTCGCGGGGGCGGTTCAGGACGACGGGATCGGCCCGATCGTCGGCCAGCGGACCTTCGGGAAGGGGCTCGTGCAATCGGTCTTCCCGCTTCCCGACGGTAGCGCGTTCAAGCTCACGACGGCGCGCTATACGACGCCCAAAGGGCGCGATATCGATCGCGTCGGCATCGTGCCCGACGTCGCGGTCAACGAGCCCGCGGGTGCCGTGCGCGGCGATCCCGCGACGGACCCGCAGCTTGCCGCCGCGCTCGCGGCGGTTGCGTCCGCGCCGGCAACGGCGAGCGCCGCACCGGCCCCCACCGCACCGGCCCCCACCCCGAGCGCCTTGCCATAGCGGGGCGGCGGGAGCCTGCGGTTCCGCGTGTGGTATACTCCGGGATCGTGAACCGTCTCGCTCCGCCGCTTCGTATCGGCCCGCACGAGATCTGGCCGCCCGTGGTGCTCGCGCCGATGTCGGGCGTGACCAATCGTACCCTGCGCGCGCTCTACAAGCCCTTCGGCTTCGGACTCACGGTAACGGAATTCGTCTCGTCCAACGCCCTGCAATACGGCGCCAAGCGAACGATGGAGATGATCGATCAGCACGGGGTCGAGCAGCCCGTCTCGACGCAGCTCTGGGGCAACGATCCCGCGCTCATGGCGCACGCGGCGAAAGTCGTGCGCGAATGCGGTGCCGATATCGTCGACATCAATTTCGGCTGCCCGGCTCCGAAAGTGACGAAAACGGAGGGCGGTAGCGCCTGTCTGCGCGACGTCGCTCGCTGCGAGGCCATCATGGCGGCCGTGGTTGAGGCCGTCGATTGTCCGGTAACGATGAAGATGCGTCTCGGTTGGACCGAATCCGAGCTCGTCTACGTGGAGGTTGCCAAACGCGCGGAAGCCGTCGGTATCCGCGCGCTGACGTTGCACGCGCGCACCGCCAAACAATTCTATCGGGGCAGCGCGGATTGGACGCACATCGCGCGGCTCAAAGCGGCCGTCGGCATTCCGGTGATCGGCAACGGCGATCTCGCCGAACCCCACGAGGCGCTGCGGCGCATGCGCGAGAGCGGCGTCGACGGCATCATGCTCGGCCGCGCGATCCTGGGCAATCCGTGGCTGGCGCGCGGCGTCCGCGAACTGCTCGAAGGACGTCCCGTGACGCCGCTGCCGCCGGCGTCCGAGCGCCTGCGCTTCGCGACGCAGCATTACCGCACGATGGTCGAGGAATGGGGTGAAGCGCGCGCGGTGCCGCAGATGCGCAAGCATCTCGGCTACTATCTCAAAGGCTTCGACGGCGCGAGCCAGTTGCGCGAACGGCTGATGCGCACGCTGACCGCTGCCGAGACGCTCGGCATCGTCGAAGCGACGATCGAACGGCTCGCGTTCACCGAAGCGGTCGCGGCGTGAGGGCGCGCGATACGGACGATCTCTACGGCGCCCCCGACGGTCGCGCGCTCTACGACGAGACGTACGAGAACTATAAGTCGTTCGTGAACCCGCCGCTCGCGCGCGTCATGAAGCTCTCGGGTTCGCCCGTCGAAGTGCGCGCGCTCGGTTCGACGATCTGGGACCAGAACGGCAAAGCGTATCTGGATTTCGCGGGCGGGTACGGCGTGTTCACGCTCGGCCATTCGCATCCGCGCGTGATTGCGGCCGTTCGCGCGCAGCTCGATCGCATGTCGCTCTCGGGCAAGACGATGTTCGCACCGCTACTGGGCCGGCTCGCGCGCGAGCTTGCGGCGCTCACGCCCGGCGACCTCTCGATTTCGTTTTTCGCCAATAGCGGCACGGAAGCGGTCGAAGGCGCGCTCAAGCTCGCGCGCGCCGCAACAAAACGCGTGAAGTTCGTCGCGACGACCAACGCCTATCACGGCAAGACGATCGGGGCGCTGGCGGCGAGCGGTCGCGAAGCCTACAAGACGCCGTTCGGGCCGCTGCTCGCGGACGTCGTGCACGTGCCGTACGGTGATGCTTCGTTCCTTAACGAAGCGCTGATCGATGCGGCGGCCTTTATCGTCGAACCGGTACAAGGCGAAGGCGGCGTCGTCGTCCCGCCGCTCGGGTATTTACGTGCGGCCCGCGCGGCGTGCGACGCCTCGGGCGCGCTCCTGGTCGCCGACGAAGTGCAGACCGGCCTCGGCCGGTGCGGCGTGCTCTTCGCGTGCGAGCGCGACGGCATCGTGCCCGACGTCATGACGCTCGCCAAGGGGCTCTCCGGCGGCATCATGCCCATCGGTGCGTTCGTCGCCCGGCCGAGCGTGTGGCAGGCGGCGTACGCGAAAGCTCCGCTGATCCACACGTCGACGTTCGGCGGAAACCCGCTGGCGTGCGCCGCCGCACTCGCGGCGCTCGACGTGTTGCGGGACGAGGGCCTCGTCGAAAACGCGCGCGCGCGCGGAGAACAGCTTCTGGCGGGCGTTCGCGCCGTCGCTAGCGACTACCCGAGCGTCGTGCGCGAAGCGCGCGGACTCGGCTTGCTCGTCGGAATGGAATTGCGCAGCGAAGGGTACGCGGGCACGATCGTTCCCGAGATGCTCAAGGCGGGCGTCACGACCGCGTGGACGCTCAACGCCCAGCGCGTCATTCGCCTCGAACCGCCGCTGGTCGTAACGGCCGCCGAGATCGAGCGCGGGCTGGCGGCGCTGCGCGGCGGCGTCCACGCCGCCCACTACAAACTCGGCGTTCTTCCCGAGAGCGCGACGTAACGGCATGCCGTCGGTCAACATTGCGATTTCAGTCGACGCACCGGCGCGCGAGGTGTACGAACTCGCGAAAGATCAAGAGCGCTTCCCCGAGTTCATGCCCGATGTCGAACTCGTAACGGTGCTCGAACGTCACGCCGGACGTACGATCTCGAAATGGAAGACGCTCGTCGAAGAAGCGCCGATCGAATGGATCGAGGAAGACCTCTTCGACGATGCGGCGCTGCGCGTCGATTACAAGTTGCTCGAGGGCGATCTCGATAAGTTCGAAGGTGCGTGGACGTTCGAAGAGCGCGACGGCGCGACGTTCGTCTCACTCGACGTCGACTACGATTTCGGCGTCCCGACCCTCGCGGAATTGATCGGTCCGACGCTGCACAAAAAAGTGCTCGAGAATAGCGAGATGATGCTCGCCGCTCTCAAGCGCGAGGCGGAGAGCGCGTCGCTGCGGCGCAAGAGCGCGTAAGCGCTTCCCGTTATCGGAACGGCAACACCAGTGCGACGACCGTGAGGACCGCCCATGCGATGCCGAATACGGCGGGAACCGCGCGGGCGAAAAGCATGGTGTTGCGCTGATCGGGGTCGGCACGGTGATTGCCTCTCCCTAAGACATCGAGTCGCCACATGACGTCGGTGAGGTGCGCGTTCTCTTGCATCAGGTGAACTTGGCGCGCATTCCATTCGAGAATGATTTTGAAGCTGGCGTCGACCCCGGGCCAAGCGAGGCCAGCCAGAATGAGACCGACGACCGATAAGATCGGCGGCACGAGTATTGTGAACGTCGTGCCCCAATGGGCGTTGGAGTTACTCATCGCCATGGTGAACGCTATCGTTAGGAACGCTTCGGCGCTAATCAACGCGTTAATGCGATCGTGCAACAGTCCGATTTCGAAGCGCGTCTCTTCCCGTATGAACGCGAGACGTCGAACGTCATCGACCGGCACGTCGGCATGTTGGGTCGTCAGCGCTTGCCCCTGGTTCCACGCAGACGCAATGCGATCGAGGCGACGGCATAGATCGCGATCAAGAAATACGCGATGAGGACGAGCCGCGTTTGCGGCAGGACGATGCCCAAGTGAATCTCGCGTAGTTGTACGAAGATCCCCACGACCGCGACGATGAAGAGCAGCGCGCTCAGGGAATTTCGGTATAAAACGGAACGGATCACGCGGCGGTCTTCGCGGCCCGAGCCACAGAGAACCTGGCCGCCTGCACGTCGAAGGAGCCGAACGTGAAGTTTGCCTTCGTCATTCACCCGACGTCGCTCGAGGACGTCGTGCGCTACGAACCGGGCGCGGTCGGTAAAGGCCGTCCGATCATCGAGAAGATCATGGAATGGATGCCCGCCTACGCGGCGGTCCACGTGACCGGCGTCCGCACGCCCGACGGACGCGAAACCGAGGGCTGGTTCGTCGCCGCGAACTACATGCCCGAGCAGTTACTGGGCTTACCGCGTGAAACCGTCTATCGCAAGATTCTCGACGCGATCGAGATCGGCGCGAAGCTCGGTGCGGAGATCGTCGGCCTGGGTGCGTTTACGGGCGTCGTCGGCGACGCCGGCGTGACGCTCGCGAGCCGGTCGCCGATTCCGGTCACGACCGGAAATTCGCTGACGATCGCGGCGGGCATGGCGAGCCTCTTGCGGGGCGCGCGGGAAATGGACGTCGAGCTCGCGGGGGCGACGGCCGTCGTTATCGGCGCGACGGGTTCGATCGGCTCGGCTTGCGTCGAATTGCTCGCGCCCCACGTAGCCGAAGTCGTGCTCGTCGCGCGCAATCGCACGCGCCTGGAAAATCTCGAAGCGCAGCTGCGCGAACGCGTCGCGTGCAAACTTTCGATCGAGACCGACGTTCGCGCCGCCGTGCCGCGCGCGCAACTGGTCCTCACTGCGACGACGTCCACCCAGGAACTCATCGAGCCCGAAGATCTCCGCACGGGCGCGGTCGTTTGCGAACTCTCGCTGCCGCACGATGTCGGCCGGCGGGTGGCCCTCGAGCGGCCCGACGTCCTGGTTACGGAGGGCGGGAACGTGCGGGTCCCCGGGACGCCGCGCTTCGGCCGCGTGCGGGAACCCGGACGCGACTTCGACCTCGGTCTGCCGCCACAAACGGCGCTCGCGTGCATGTCCGAGACGATGATCCTCGCCCTGGAAAACCGGCGCGCGAATTACACGCTCGGACGCGGCATCGATCTCGAAAAAGTGCGCGAGATCGAGGCGCTCGCCACGGGCGCGGGCTTCGAACTCGCGGGGATGCGCGCGTTCGATGCGGAGATCACGCCGCTAAAAATTGCGGAGATCAAGGCTGCGGCGCGCGAACGCCGTGCGGTCGCCGCCCGCTGATGCGCGTCGCCGGCGTGGACCCGCGTCGACCGCCGCACCCGTGCACGGCGCGCGATGTGCACGCGGACGGCGACGTCCCGTGAAACGCGTCGTTTCGGTTTCGCTCGGCTCGTCGTCCCGCGATCATCGCGCGCGCGTCCGCCTGCTCGACGAAGAGTTCGATATCGAACGCGTCGGCATGGACGGGTCGCTCGAGCGCGCGACGCAGAAGCTGCACGAGCTCGATGGGACGGTCGATGCGATCGGCCTCGGCGGCATCGACGTGTACCTCTACGCCGGCACGAAGCGCTTCGCTTTGCGCGACGGCTTGCGGCTGCTCGACGCCGTCAAGACGACGCCCGTCGTCGACGGCAGCGGTTTGAAGAACACGCTCGAACGCGAAGCGGTGCGTTATCTGCGCGACGAGCTCGGCGTCGCGCTCCAAGGAACCAACGTGCTGATGGTCAGCGCGCTGGATCGCTTCGGCATGGCGCAAGCCTTCGTCGATGCCGGCGCCGACGTGCTGTTCGGCGACTTCATCTTCGCGCTCGATCTCGACAAGCCGGTGCGCGGACTGGCGGAATTCGAAGCGCTGGCCGAACGCTATCTGCCCGACGCCTGTAAGCTGCCGTTCCAGTTCTTTTATCCGACCGGCAAGAAACAGGACCGCGCGCCGCAGCCGAAATATCCCGAGTATTACGGGGCGGCGTCGATCGTCGCCGGCGACTATCACTTCATGCGGCAGTTCATGCCGGATCGGCTCGACGGCAAACTCGTGTTGACCAATACGCTAACCGCGCGCGACGTCGACGAACTGCGCGCGCGCGGCGTCGCTCGCCTGGTGACGACGACGCCGGATTTTGACGGGCGATCCTTCGGCACCAACGTCGTCGAAGCGGCGCTGGTCGCGCTGCTGAGCAAACGCTGGGCCGACGTGACGACGGAGGATTATGCGACGCTCCTTGCGCGGCTCGATCTACGGCCGCGCGTCGTCGACCTTTCGGCCTCTCCGACGCATTGAACGCGATCGTCCGGCGGCTGCAGGCGCGTCAGCCCGTCGCATCGTCGCGGGCGGCCGGCGGCCCCGCCCTGCGCCGTTCGCTCGGACTCGCCGGTCTGATCGGCGTCGGCCTCGGTACGATGCTCGGCGGCATTTTCACGACGATCGGCGTGGGCACGCTCGCCGCGGGACCGGGCGTCATCGCGTCGTTCGCGCTCTCCGGGCTCGCGTGCGTCTTCGTCTCGCTCTGTTATGCCGAACTCGCATCGATGGTCCCGATCGCGGGGAGCGCGTATACGTACGCCTATGCCACGCTCGGTGAGTTCGTGGCGTGGATCATCGGCTGGGATCTCATTCTCGAATACGGCATCAGCGTGGCGCCGGTCGCGGCGTCGTGGTCGGGCTACGTGCAAGCGTTCCTTCAGAGCTATAACGTTTCGCTACCGGCCTGGGCGACGGTCGCACATCTGGCCTTCGGCCCGCACGGAATCGATGTCGCGCACACGCACATCGACCTCTTGGCGAGCGCGGTCGTCGTCGTCGTTACCGTCCTGATCGCGATCGGTATTCGCGAGTCGGCGTCGGTCAATACGACGCTCGTCGTCGTTCAGATCTTTGCGGTCGTCGCGTTCGTCGCGGTTCTCGCAGGCGCCATCCATCCCGCGAACTTCACGCCGCCGTTTCCGCATGGCTTGCACGGTGTCGTCAGCGGTGCCGCACTGGTCTTCTTCGCGTACATCGGTTTCGATACGGTGACGGTCGCATCGGAGGAAGCGCGCCGGCCCGAACGCGACGTGCCGCTCGCGGTGCTCGGCTCCCTCGCGATCGGGGCGGTCCTCTACGTCGCGATTGCCGTCGTCACGGTCGGTGTCGTGCCGTGGGCGCATATCGATAAGGATGCGGGGATGGCCGATGCCGTCCGTCGCGCGGGCGGCAATCCGGTGCTCGGCGGCATACTTACCGCGGGCGCTATCGCCGGCACGACGACCGTGATGCTGACGTCGCTGCTCGGGCAGGTGCGCATTTTCTACTGCATGGCGCGCGATAAGATGCTGCCGCCGCTGGTCGCGAAGATCGATCCGCGCACGCGTACGCCGCTCGTGACGACGGTGACGACGGGCGCGATCGTCGCCGTGCTCGCGGGCATCGTGCCGCTCGATGTGCTGCTCTCGCTCGTGAACATCGGCACGCTCTCGGCCTTCTCGATCGTGTGCGCGGGCGTGCTCGTGCTGCGCTATTCCGATCCCGGTGCGCGCCGGCCGTTTCGCGCGCCGCTTTCGCCGATCGTGCCGCTGCTCGGGCTCGGCCTGTGTCTCTATCTGATGATCGGCGGACTATCGGGCGGCACGTGGGTGCGATTCGCCGTGTGGTTTCTCGTCGGCGTCGGCGTCTACGCGGCCTACGGATACCGGCATTCGCTCCTGCGTCCCGGAGGCGCAGCCGACGTGCCGGACATCGTCGAGGCGTAGCGGCACGACGTGGCGCGACGCCTGCCGCGCGTACTGGGGCTCTTCGACGTGTCGGTGCTGGCGTCGGCGGCGATGGGGCCGGCGTATAGTCTCGCCGCGACGATGGGTCCGATGGTCGCAGCCGCCGGTTCGTACGCGACACTCGCGCTCGCGCTCATCGCGGCGATCGTCCTCTGCATCGCGCTTGCCTTCGCGCGCCTCTCACGCGCGTTGCCGAACGCCGGCTCGTCGTTCACCTGGATCGCGCGTGGCTTCGGCGTGCGCGCGGGTGCGTACGCGGCGTGGCTCTTGCTGCTCTCGAATTACTTCGCCACGATGGCAACGGCGCTGCCCGCGGCGACCTATACGCTCGCACTCGTCGCGCCCGCGCAGGCGTCGTCACCGCTGGGGAACGCGCTCGTCGGCTGCGGGTGGATTGCGGCGAGCTCCGCGCTGCTCTCGCGTGGATTGCGGCCGACGGCGGCTACGACCGCGCTCTTTCTCGTCACGGAACTCGTCGTCGTCGTGGTGAGTTCGCTCGCCGCGCTCGCCGCCCATCCGGCCCCCGAGCAGCTGGCCGCGCCGGCTCCTGCGCTGGCGAATCCGTTCGTCGGGATCGTAACCGCGATGGTTCTCGGCATTTGGATGACCGACGGGTGGGAAGTGTCCGCGTCCGCAGCGGAAGAAGCGCGCGGTTCCGCCGGAATGCCGGGGCGCGGCGGCATCGTCGGGCTCGTCGTTACGACGCTCGTCCTGCTCTTTGCAATGAGCGCGTATCTGCACGTCGGCAGCGTCGCGGGTTTCGCAGCGAATCAGACCGACGCGATGGCATACGTGGCGACGCGCCTCGGCGGCGGCGCGTGGCGGCTCGCGATCGTCGCGACGGTCCTGGTCTCGACGGCGGCGACGCTCTGGACGACGCTGCTGTACCTCTCGCGCAGCGTGTATGCGATGGGCCGCGACGGCGCGTTGCCGCGGGCGTGCGGCGACCTCGATGCGCGCGGTCTGCCGCGCAATGCGTTGCTGCTCGTTTTCGCAAGCGTCACGCTTTTTACGCTCGCGACGGGCCTCTGGCCCACGGCTGCGAGCGCGCTCGCTCTCGTGTTGAGCGGTACGTCGATCTTTCTCGGCGCGCTCTTCTGCCTCTCGGCGCTCGCCGCCGTGCGGCTCCTTCCGGCAAAGGCCGGCGAAGGCAGGGTGCCGACGCTGGCCGTGCCCGTCTTCGGCGCGGTCGCACTCGCCCTCGTGATCGGCATCGCGGTGGTGCAGTCCGACGCAACGACACGCGCGATCGAACTTGGAGGTCTGGCTCTGGGTTTGCCGTTCGCTTTCTGGCGTAGCCGCAGCATGCGCGCGAGCGGGCTCCGCGGCGTTTCTTCGCCGAGATAGCGTTTCATCGCCGGCGCAAGTACTGGGACGCAAAGGGACTCCGACCGACTTTCCCCGCCGTGGCCAGCCACTTGGATTCGGCGCACGATACGACCAGCATGGACGCCATCGCTAAACAATAGGTGTCGTCCAGGCGCGTGCGCCGCGGGTCGAGGTGGTGAAAACGTACGAGAAAGCCGAGCGCTTGGCCACGGATGCGCGCGAGCGCTGCCGAGTCGTGATGGGCGCGTGCTTCGCCCGCAACGTAGAGTAGGGTGCCGCCCGTCAGGGCGAGATCGTCGTTGAGACGTTGGAGCGTTGCATTATTTGCGTGAGCGACTTCCGGCCGCCCGGCGAGATTGAGCGTGAGGGCGAATAACGTCTGATTCGCGAGAGTGCTCGCGCTCCAACGATCGCCGTCGTACACGGTGTACGCGGAAACGAGCGAAATGAAATAGGCGGTCGACAAGAGGTTGGGTGCGAAGCCTCGTGACGCGACGTACGTGCGGTAATCGCGTAAGAGGTCGCGCATGATGCCGCGCGCGCGAGCCCGGTACGCCGGCGGCACGCCGTGCGTCAGATCGTCGATCGCGGGCGAATTGGCGTGCGGTGTAAACGTCAGCAGCCGGACGGCCGACGTCGTCATAGATACCCAACGCTCGTACGCGCTCGGCGGCAATCCTATAGCGCCGCCGCCTCCTGAGAAACCCGGCATACTCGGGCGGCTGCGCGATCGTGCCTTGCTGGAGCCGGTCGCTATCGTCGTACATCCGCAGCATGTCGCCAGTCGTGTTGCCGGCCTTGTCGTAACAGTCGCCGTGATCGTACTCGTAATGCGACATGCCGTCGCAGCTTCCGGCCTGCGCTGCAAGCGGCGGCAGCGACAGCGTGGCGCATAGAACGCCCAAGGCGAGAGAGAACGCACGCATCGGATCCTCCAGAGACGGACTGCCGGTGCTAGTACCCCCGGTCCGCCGCTTACGGCGGCGTCACGATCCAGAGCGAACCTTCGCCCCAGCCGCCCACCGCGGTCTTGCGCGTCGAGGCCACGGCGCTGCGGAACTGGCGCACCGCAAGCGCGTCGTCGCGCGAATCGTAGACGCGGCTGGCGCCGAGATGCTGTTCGCGCGCGAGCCGTTCGCGCAAATCGTCGGTCGGGGAAACGAGGTAGACGGGCGTGCCGGCGGCCCGGTCGAGCGCGGGCGGCCGCGCGCCCATGAAGCCTTGCAGCCGCATTGCGCCGTCGATGAGAAACGCGAGCGACAGAATGGCAGCGTAATCGTTTTGGGCGACGACGAGCGCGTGCGGCGTGGTGCGGAGCACGGCGGCCATGGCGGGCAGAGGCCGATTGCCGCTATTTTCCCACCACGACGGCGCGCGCGAATTGACGGCGTCCGCGCCGCCGCCGAGCGCCACGAATGCGGCGAAGGCGGCGAGCCAGGCGCGCCGTACGCGAATGGTACGCGCGCCGTCGAGCGCGCTGCCGAGCAGGTACGCGACGGCGAATTCCAGGCCGAGCCACGTCGGCGTGAGGTAGCGCGCGATCGTCGAGAAGCGCTCGTGTAAGGCGAGGTCTTGGGCGACGAGCAGGACGGCGGTGGTCGCCGTGAGCGCGAGGACGAAGAGCGCGATGCGCGGCGGCGCGTCGCGCGCCGTACGCGCGACGGCGTAGAGGGTGAACAGCACGACCGCGAGTGCCAGCGGTGCGAAACGAACGCTGGCATACGTCAGATCGAAGAACGTCGCGCTCGTGAAGAACGCCCATTTCGAGATCGTGAACGCGAGCGGGTAGGAGGTCTGCGCCCAATTCAAGTCGATCGACATCGTCGCGCGGTGCGCGTAGGCGATCGCAAACCACGGCACCGCGAGGAACACTCCGGCTGCGGCGGCAACCGCAAAGCGCCGCGCCACGGGCGAAAGCCGCAACCGCTCTAGGAGCGCGACGTACGCGACGTGGGCGACGACGACGTACGCGAAGAGCAAGTACGTGTAGAGTCCCAACGTGACGGCGAGCGCGTACAGGACCCACGCGCGTAGCGAGGTGCCGACGCGGAGCGCGCGCAGCAGCGCGAGACTCGCTGCCAGGATCGCCACGGTGAGCAGCCCGTACTCGCGCGTCTGATAACTGTAGAGCACGTGGAAGGGCGATACCGCGAGCAGCGCCGTCATCACGAGCGCGCCCGTGCGCGACGCGAAGAGCTCCCGCGCGCAGAAGAATCCCAGCGGCAACGCCAGGAGGCTCAAGAGCACCGGCAATATGCGCATGCGAACCGGATCGAAACCGACCGTGCGCATCCACACGGATTGCAGCGTGTAGAAGACCGGTGGGTGTTGGGGATCTTCGGTCGCGAGCGATGCGACGGTCGCCGAAATCCCTCGATCCGGGGCGGGACGCATCAGCCGTTGCAGATCTCCGAAGGTGCGCGTACGGCCGTCGAAAACGGCGATCACGTCGGCTAACAGGTAGCCCGCCGTACGTACCGACGTTATGGCTTCGTCCTGATAGTACGTTTTGTGCGTTACGTTGCTGAAGCGCGCCCAGATCCCGACGGCGATGGCGAGGACGGTCAGGGCGACCACGGCCTTTGCGGCAAAACGCGGTCGTCCGCCGGTCGCTGGTTTGTGCGTCACTAGGGGTACGTTCGAACGGCCGCAAGGTCTCTCCCGGGGCGCTTTAGAGGGCGATGTTGCCGCCCGGGACGAACCCTGCGCTCCGGCGCGGGCTCACCGCGTCCTTTTCGTACTGCCAGGCCGAGCGGCGGGAAGCGCCGTCCCAGGGGAGATTCGTGAACGACAAAGAGCTCGTGCTCACCCAAGAAGGTCTCCAAAAACTCGAGGAAGAGCTCGACGAGCTCAAGACCGTCCATCGCCGCGACGTCAGCGAGCGCATTCGTACGGCCAAAGAGTTCGGCGACATCTCTGAAAACGCGGAATACGAAGACGCTAAACAAGAGCAGGCCTTTGTCGAAGGGCGTATCATCAAAGTCGAACAGATGATCCGCAACGCCCGCATCATCGATGCGTCGGAGTACGATCAGAGCGAAGTGCATCTCGGCGCGTCGGTGAAGGTCAGAGAGACGAAAACCGGTTCGGCGCACGAATTCACGATCGTCGGTTCGACCGAGGCCGATCCGACCAATGCGCGACTCTCGAACGAATCGCCGCTGGGCATGGCGCTACTCGGCAAGAAAAAGGGCGAGACCGTCGAGGTGACCACGCCGCGCGGCCTGGCATCGTATAAAATCGAAGCGATCGGTTCGACGAAGAAAAAGGCCGCGAAGAAAGCTTCGTGATGGGCGGCCCGCTCGAAAAGTCCGCGAGCGACGCAAGCGAAGTCGGACGGCGCGAAGCGGAACTCCAAGCGGCGAGGCGTGGCAACCTCGCCGCTTTGCGCGAGCGCGGCGCCGATCCGTTCCGGGCGACGCGCTACGACGTCACCGCGACGGCCGCCGAGCTTGCAGAACGCTTCGCATCGCTGCACCCCGAGGCCGAGACATCGGCGGAGCGCTGGGCGCTTGCGGGGCGTTTGCTCGCGTTGCGAAAACAGGGCAAAAAAGTCTTTTTTGCCGACCTCTGGGATCGCAGCGGCAAGCTCCAGCTCTACGTGCGTCAGGATACGGTGGGAGAAGCGGCCTTCGACCTGTTCGATCGGCTGGATATCGGCGATATCGTCGGCGCGAAGGGTTCGCTGTTTCGCAGCAAGAGCGGCGAACTGACGCTGCGCGTCGAGTCGTTCGAGGTGCTGACCAAAGCGCTGGTTCCGCTGCCCGATAAGCATCACGGCTTGCAGGACGTCGAAAAACGTTACCGCCAGCGCTACGTCGATCTCATCGTGAACGAGAACGTACGGCGCGTCTTTCTCGCGCGCTCGAAGATCGTCGCGGAGATGCGTCGCTTCTGCGACGCACGTGGCTTCATCGAATGCGAGACGCCGACGATGCTCCACGTCGCCGGCGGCGCCGCCGCGCGCCCGTTTCGCACGCATCATAACGCGCTCGATCTGCAGCTCGACTTGCGCATCGCGACCGAGCTCAATCTCAAACGCCTCATCGTCGGCGGCCTCGAACGCGTCTACGAGATCGGCCGTATCTTCCGCAACGAAGGCATCGATACGACGCACAATCCCGAGTTTACGATGCTCGAATTATACGCGGCGTATTGGTCGGTGCACGAGATGATGGATTTTAACGAGGAACTCTTCGCGCATCTCGTCCAGGCGGTTCATGGGACGACCGACATCACCTTCGGCGACCGGCGGATTTCGTTTGCGCGGCCGTTTCGCCGCGTCGCTTACTTCGAAGCGATGAAGCAGTGGGGCGGACTCGAACGCGCGACGCTGCTCGATCCGGCGGGTGCGCAAGGCGTACTGCGGGGGTTCGGCCTTGCGCCCTCGCAAACGCACGGCCAGGCGCTCGATAAGATTTTCGAGCGCATCGTGGAGCCGCAGCTGGTCGATCCGACGTTCGTCTACGATTATCCGGTATTGCTCTCGCCGCTCGCCAAGCGCAAAGCGGACGATCCCGAGCTCGTGGAGCGTTACGAAATGTTCGGCGCAAATTTCGAACTCTCGAACGCGTTTACCGAACTCAACGATCCCGACGATCAGCGCGCGCGTTTCGAAGCGCAGATCGTCGAACGCAGGAAAGGCGACGACGAAGTGCCACCGCCGGATTGGGATTTCGTCACCGCGCTCGAATACGGTATGCCGCCGACCGCGGGCATCGGTATCGGCGTCGATCGCATCGTCATGTTGCTGACGGACAACCAGTCGATCCGCGAAGTCATTCTCTTTCCGCTGCAACGGCCGCTCGCATAAGGTCGCGCCGAGGTCCGACGGTGAAACAAAGTCGCCGCGCGGTGCGTCACACTGGCGCATCTCAAACCCCCCCAGCATAGGAGTCTCCATGGACCTGACCAGCTCGTATCCGCGCAGTGTGAAAGCTACGATCGCGGGCGTCGTTATGCTCGCTCGCACGGCCGATAAGGCGAAAGCGAAAGCGCACGGCAACATCGGCGAATACCATTACAACTGTCCGATGGACGCCGGAGTGTTCTCGTTTCTCGGGATCGACCACGAGAAGTTTTTAGACACCGTGACGCACGCCAAAGACGATCGCGATATCGAAGCGTTCGTAGCCCCGTACGCGGCGAAAAAGACGGCGGCGGAAATCGCGGAGTGGAACGCCGGATTCCTAAAGCAGGCGCCCGCGCCCGGCAGCGACGGCGAGAAATATTTTCTCGACCTCCGTTCGCAGCTCGCACCCGACCGCACCGACATCACGGTGTGGGCCGACCTGCTCGACCTCGACGAACGGCGCGACGTCCCGCGTAAGACGGCCGCGTAGCCGGCCGAGTCGCGATCGATACGGCGCTCGCGACGTACCGCGTCGTCATCGAATATGACGGCACGGATTTCTGCGGCTTCCAATTCCAGCCGGCGCTGCGGACGATCGCGGGCGAGATCGAAGCCGCGCTCTCACGGCTCTTCGATATGCCGATCAAGGTCACGGTCGCCGGGCGGACCGACTCCGGCGTGCATGCCAGCGGCCAGGTCGTCTCGTTCGTCGCCCACGACCGCTTCCCGATCGATCGCCTCTCGATCGCGCTCAACACGATCTTGCCGCCCGACGTATCCGCGCGCGATGCGGCCCGCGTGGAAGATCGCTTCTCGGCGCGCCTCTCCGCGCTGGAACGGCGCTATCGGTACGTCGTGCTCAATCGCCGCGATCCCTCGGCGCTCGTACGGCGCTTCGTCCATCACGAGCATCGCGCGCTCGATCTGACGCGCATGCGCGCGGGCGCCCGCCATCTCGTCGGCGAGCACGATTTCGTTACGTTCTGCGGCGTGCTGCCCGATCGCGGCGGAACCGTACGCACGGTCGATGCGCTCGATATCGAGGCGGACGGGGAGCGCATCACGCTAGCGATCCGCGGAAAGAGCTTTCTGCATCGCATGGTCCGCATCGTTGCGGGGACGCTGCTCGATGTCGGTGCGGGCGGCAGCGAGCCCGCAGACGTCGCCGAGATGCTCGCCGCGCGCGATCGCCGCGTCGCGGGTCCCACGGCCCCCGCGGCGGGCCTCACGCTCGTCGAAGTGCTCTATCCCGGCTTTTCGTCGCTCAGTCGTCGTAACGGTTGACTAAGATTTTGATCTGTGCGTTTTTCGAGCTGCGCAAGAACGTGATGTTGACGTGCTGACGGCCGAACGCGAAGGCGAAGACGTAATCGAACGATTCGGCGCCGTCACCGGGTTCGCGGACGAAGCGTTCGAAGCGCCCCATGAAATCTTGCACGGCGGTACACGGTGCGACGTCGCGAAAGAAATTACGCCCGAGAACGCGATCTTTCGGGAGCCGCGCCAGTCGCGATTCATAGCTATTGTAGTGTTCGATGTTTCCGCCGTGATCCACCGAAATCAAGCCGAACGGTAACTTATCGACCTCTCGGTCCGAGAGCTCGAAAAGATGTTTGGGGTCGAGCATGGGATGGGCGTTGCTTACCTGCATAGGAACGGTTCCCTGTTGAGGGCCCGGCCCTCGCTGCGAGCTCTCGGCTCGGACGATATCGACCGTCTTTGCGCTGACGGCCGCGTCGAAACCATCGCACGCCGCAGCGTCGTTCCCCTCGACGGGGCGACCGTCGTGATCGTCATAGACGGCTACTTCCGGATCTTCCGGCATGCGGCATTCGTGCGCGACGTGACGCTCGGGCTCGCCGCCTGCGGCGACGTGCTAGCGCCGGGAGCGGCGTTCGGCGACCGGGCAGCCGAGACGGGCGCGGAAGCGCTTTGCGAGGGCCGCGTGCTGCTGGTCGGACCCGACGCGTGGCACCGCTGTGCGGCGCTCGAGCCGGAGTTGAACCTCAAGCTGGCGGCGTCCGTCGGTCGGCGCATCACGCGGCTGCAAAAAAGACTCGAGGAGTTCAGCCGCGGCGGCGTCGAGGGACGCGTCGCCTCGGCGCTGCTGGAGCTCGCCAGTGACTACGGCACTCCGGTGGCGGGCGGTATCAAGCTCGATGTCCCGCTTTCGCAGGAGGATCTGGCGCGGCTGGCCGGGACGACCCGCGAAACCTGTTCGTCGATGGTGGCCGATTTCGCCCGGCGCGGATTCGTACGCGGCGGGCGCGTGCGCGGCATGGTCGTCGCGGATTCCGCCGGCCTCGCCGGGATCGCTCGTTTCGATTGACAGGGGGCGCGCGTTCCGGTAAGATTCGGGGGTTGTCCCGGCCGATCTCGGCCAATTTTTGCTCGTCTCCCGTCATAAGGCCCTTGCAGATGCGCACCTATCAACAGAAAACGGCAGAGACCCAGCACGATTGGTACGTGGTCGACGCCACGGGCCAGCGTCTCGGCGTGCTCGCCGTCCGCATCGCGAAGGCCCTCTCCGGCAAGCATAAACCGACCTGGACCCGCCACATCGACGACGGCGACCACGTCGTCGTGGTCAACGCCGATAAGATCGAACTCGGCGGCGATAAGTGGAACCAGAAGGTCTATCACCGCCACAGCGGCTTTCCCGGCGGCCTCCGCACCGAGACGGCGCAAGACGTCCTGCAAAAATATCCCGAGCGCCTCATCGAGCGCGCGGTTCGCGGTATGTTGCCGACGAACCGCATGCGCGACGTCCAGCTGCGCCGCCTCAAAGTTTATGCCGGCGCGGAGCACGCGCACGCCCCGCAGCAGCCGAAGGAGCTCATGTAATTCGTGGAATCCACTGAAAATTTCGGCGGCACCGGTCGCCGTAAACGCGCCGTCGCTCGCGTGAAGCTCACGCTCGGCCAAGGCGTCATTACGATCAATAAGCGTCCCGTCGACGAATATTTCCCGCGCCCGACCCTCCTAATGATCGTGCGTCAGGCGTTGGAAGTCACCCAGACGACGTCGCGTTTCGACGTCAGCGTCAAAACCGAGGGCGGCGGCGTTGCGGGCCAAGCCGGAGCCGTGCGCCACGGGATCGCCCGCGCACTCGTGGAGATGGACGAGTCGCTGCGCGAATCGCTGCGCAAGAACGGCCTGCTCACGCGCGATCCACGCGAAAAAGAATCGAAGAAGTACGGTCGCAAGCGCGCTCGTAAACGTTTCCAGTTCTCTAAGCGCTAAACGTCAACTCTGTTTTAACGAAAGAACCGGTGCCGGTGGCGCCGGTTCTTTCGTTTAGTCGGGGCTGCCTTGCAGCTCCGACATGACGTCGGCGGTCGCACGCTCGCGCGACACGGGCGACGCCGTCAGATCGGCAGTTACGCCGCGACGGTCGGCAACGCTGCGGTTCTGGCTCAACTTCCATTTGCCGATCGAGCGCGTCACGGCGATCTCGATGCCCACGATGCCGCGGAGTTGGCCCGCGATGAACGCCTCCGGCGCGTCGGTCACGGCCCAGCGTTCTTCGCGGATGCGTTCGTGAACGTTGGTAAGCTCCGTCACGAGCTCGTGGAGGCGCTCCGGATCGTCGTACGTCTGCCCGCTGCCGTAGAGGTGGACGACGACGTAATTCCAGGTCGGCACGACTTTGCCGGTCTCGCGCTTCGTTTCATACGCCGAGGGCGAGATATACGCATCGGGTCCGCTAAAGATGGCGAGCACGTCCGTGCCGCTCTGGATCTCCCGCCACTGCGGATTGGCGCGCGCGAGGTGACCGTGGAGCGTTCCGAGCGTTTGCCCTTCCGAGGCGGCGCCCGCGCAGACGTAGAGCAGCGGTACGTGGTTGGCCATCAGCCCGGCAGGACCGCAGGTAACGAGCGTTGCGAGCGGATTGGCTTCGATCGCCGCGCGCACCAGAGCGGGGTCGTCGACGGCGAAGTGCGGCGGGACGTACATCGTGCGCGACGCTTCGCTCTGCTAAGGCGCGTCGCCCGTTTAGGCGACCGGGATGGGATCCGGAAGGATGGCGTAGGTCGTCACGAGCTCTTCGCGACCTTTGATGCGCGTAGCTAAACGATGGATCGGGCGGGAGATGGTGCCTGCCGCCGCGATCGTCGCTTCGTCGCAGTAAATCGCTCCCGCCGGCGCCGCGCTCTGGAGACCGTTGGCGAGATTGACGGCATCGCCGATGACCGTATAATCCATTCGCTGCGCGCTCCCGAAATGTCCGGCGACGACGTCGCCTGTGGCCAGGCCGACCGAAATAAGCAACGGATAATCGAGCTTGGGTCCGAGCCCGGCAACGACTTCGTGCAGACGGATAGCGGCGGCGACCGCCCGGCCCGCGTCGTCGTCGCGCATGCGTGGCGTTCCGAATACCGCCATCAAGCCGTCCCCGTAGAATTTGTCGAGCATCCCGTCGTGTTCGAACACGATCTTCACGGCTTCGTCGAAATACGTGTTGAGAATTTCGACGACGCGTTCGGGTAGAAGCCGTGTGGCAAGGGACGTAAAACCGCGAATGTCGGCAAAAAACATCGTCGCACGCTTACGCTCGCCGCCGAGGCGGATCGAACTCGGATCCTCCATTAATGACTTAACGATATGCGGAGCGAGGTAGCGTGAGAAGGACGCGGCAACTTGCGTCGCTTTCTCGACCTGCGCTTCGTGGGCGACTTCGAGGCGGCGTTGCTTGGTCACATCCGTAACTACCATCGCGACGCCTTTGCCTTCGGGACTTTCGAGCGGCGAGAGTCGCATCTCGAGCGTCAATAGCGTACCGTCGGTGCGCGTCGCTTCGACTTCCGCGCGCAGTTGAACGCCGCCGCTGCAGAAGAACGTTTCGAGCAGCTCCGGAAATTCCGGGATGACGGCGGCGAGCGTGGACGCCGCCTTACCGAGCATGTTCGCGCTCGGCATTCCGAACGTCGTTTCGGCGCCGCGATTGAACGTCGTGATCTCGCGGGCTGGAGAAAGCGTGATAACGCCGCTTGCGATCGCTTCGAGAATGCGCGTTTGAAATTGCTGCAGCGCCGAAATGCCTTCCAGACGCGCCCGGTCGCGTTCGAAGAATCGTGCTTCTTCGGTTTTGGGATCGAGGCGTTTGGCGAGCGTGTCGATGGCGGCTAGCGCCCCGCCATCGTGCGTCAGCGCCGGGTTGGCGCGTAGCGCCGCGAGTGCGTCGCTAACGGCGCTGCGATCGCGCCGACCGTTTCCTGCGCCGGCCGTCATAGATTGGCGCAGCGAAGGTCGAAGCCGCCGTCACTGGGCGTGGGGTTGGCCGCATGTGCGACGCGCATGGCAAGGATCTCGGTGCCGGAAGGACGCGAGATCGAAGGAAGGGTCGCGAACGTTAAGAGCGGAGAGCGTGCGAAGTGCATGGTTCACTTCTTTGTTCGGCGCGGCACGGACGAAACGTTAATCAGTCGGCAATGCGCCGGCTTTGCGACGGCTATCGCCGGGCTGTATCGTATCGGGCATGGACGCCCTACCGACTCTCCTGACCCGCGCCGCCTTCGATGCACGCGAACGGCTCTCCGCCTTGTCGCGCAGCGCGGCGATCGCGAACGCCAGGCCGGGGTCTTCCGCGGCTGCAGGCACGATGGCGGCGGCCGCGCGCGAAGCGATTTTCGCCGACGCGCTGCTCGCAGCGATGCACGCGCGGCTCGAAGCGCTCAAGATCGTCGCGAAGTGACGGCGGCTTCACAGATGTGACGGCGCTCTCTATTTCCGATAGACGGCCGTTCATGCCGAAAGCTGAAACACTATCGAACGAGCGCCTCGCAATAGCGGGGCGTTCGTTGTCGTCGAGAGCGTTGCGCAGACGGCATGGTTACGCGCCGAACGATGTAGCGTTTCTGTCGCGAGACGTTCATAAGTCGGCATCTTGGCGCTCACGAGCCGGCGGTAGCATCACGGCATGAGTGAGTTCGATATCTTGCAGTCGGCGGCGGCCGGCATGGACGCGCAGCGGTCCGCCCTCGATCTCGCGGCGCGCAACGTCGCCGCCGCCGAAGCGACGCCGAACGCCGGCGGCTTCGCGCGCCTCGTTCCACGTTTTGCGATCGCAGCGTTGCCAAATGCTGCGGCGAGCGGTCCCGATGCATACGAGCCGCCCGATACCGATGCCGATACCGACGATGCCGGCGCCACGCTGCCCGTGCGGTATCTCGGTTCGAGCACTCAGCGCGGCGTCGACGTCGACGCGGTGACCGAAATGGTTTCGGTGCTCGGTGCGCAGCGTGCGTACGAAGCCAATGCCTCCGTGTTCGATCTTGCAAAACGGCTCGCGGAACGTACGCTCGACGTCGGACGGCTCTCGTGACCGTGTCGACGCTCGCGCCCGCTCCGGAAATCGACGCTCCCGACACCGCAGTAGCGGTGCCCGCGCCGCATCCGGCCGGGGCGGCGGCGTTTTCCGGTTCGTTAAGCGACGCGTTCGCCGCCGCAGGGGCGCAGCTCGAACGCGCCGACGTTGCCGAACGCGCCTTCGCCGCCGGCCGAGGCGGTCTGCAAGAGATGGTCATCGAACGCGCTCAAGCCGACATCGCCGTATCGATCGCGAGTGCCGTTGCGAGCCGTACGGCGCAATCGCTGACGACCATTCTCGGCATGCAAATTTAGAGCGATGGCTGCCCTCCTCGATCGCTGGAAGACCTGGCCGTCGCCGGTGCGTATCGCGGCGTTCATCGCCGTGGTGCTCGTCGCCGGGGCCCTCGCAGTCGTCAGTCTCGCGCAACGCGACCGGCGCGTCGCCCTCTTCGCAGCGCCGCTGCGCTCGGAGCAGGTAACGGAGGTCGTCGAACGGCTCGCGGAGTGGAACGTTCCCTTCATCGCCGTGACGGATAACGTCCACGTCGATGCGTACCGCCGTAACGCTGTGCTGCTGAAGTTATCGCTCGCGGGCGTCCCCCACGTCCATCTCGCCTCGTCGGCCGAAGCGCTCGCGAAGGCGGGACCACTGACGCCGCAGTCGGTCCTGGACGCGCAGCAGCGCGACGGCCTCGCCGGCGACCTCGCGAGCGGGTTGCGAGGGCTCGCCGGAGTCGCCGACGCGCAAGTCATCATCGCGCCCGCTCGCGACGGTGCGTTCGCCGACCAGACGTCGCACGACGCGACGGCGTCGGTACGCCTCGCACTGCGGCCGGGCGCGACGCTCGGTGGCGACGCACTCGAAGGCGTGCGCCAATTCGTTGCCGCTGGCGTGCCGGGCCTCGCGCCGAAGCGCGTCGCGATCCTCGACGACCGGGGTCTGGCTCTGGGCGATCGTTCGGGATCGGGTGGCGATGAGGCGCAAGCGTTCCGAGAGTCGCTGCAGTCCGCACTCGACGTGGCCCTGGGTGCCGGTGCGACGATCGTGCGCGTTCGGGTCAGTTACGATCCCCGCATTCGCGAAGTGCACGACGTCGTGCGCAAACCGCTCGGAAGCCGTCCCATCGCGACGACGAGCGCGGACGAACGCTTCAAGAGCCCGAGCAAGACCTATGCGAAGAGCACGACATCGGTCGATCGTGGCAGCGAAACGCAAGACGAACGCATCGAGACCCCGGGTGGCCGCATGGAACGAATTTCGGTCGCGGTCGCCGTCGATCAAGCGCGCCGGCTGGATCTCGGAAAGATCCGGTCGCTCGCTGCGGCGACGCTCGGCCTCGTTCCCGCTCGAGGCGACTCGGTGACGGTGCAGGATATCGCGTTCCCGCGCCTCGCGGTGGCCGCGATGCCGACGCCCCTTGCGACCGCGCTCGGCTTTGCTGCGACCTTGCTGCCCTCGCTGGTCGTCGCGGCTGCGCTGTTGGTCGGGCTGCGTATCGGTGCGACGCCGGTCGCGCGCGTCTGCGAGGCGCTCGTGCAACGTCTGGCGATCGTGCGAACGACGCAAGCCGTCGTGGCCTTCGCGCCGTCACACGTACGCGGTGCGCTTGCCAACGAGCCGCCGCACACGGCCGCGGCGATCATCAGCGCGTTACCGGCGGCGACGGCGACGGCGGTTCTCGACATGTATCCGCCCGAAGAACGTGCGGCCATCGTGCGACGCATGTCGCGCGCGGCTGCGCCCGTGGTTCCCGATTACGAAACGGTGCTGCGCCGTGGATGACCGCTTCGTTGCACTCGCGACGTACATCCGAGCCACGCCTGCGAGCACGCCACCCGCAACGGGCCAACCGGAAAGCGTGCCGCTCTCGCTGCAAGCGAAGATCGAAACGCTAAACGGCGTAGCGCAATCGAACGTCGTCGCGGCGGGGGTCGATTTCGCGCACGCCGATATCGTGCACGACTTGACGTTGATGCGGTTGGCGGCTCTCGAGGGATTCGAACGCGCGACGCGCCGGCTGATAGCGGATCTCGCGCACGACGTCTTAGCGCGCGAGCTCGCCCTCGCGCCGGCCGATATCGAGGCGCTGGTCGCGCGGGCGCTCGCGGCATGGAGCGACCACGAACCGATCGCTCTCGCCGTCGCCCCGGCCGATCGCGAACGCGTGCGCGCCCCGTTGCCGATTCGGACCGATCCAACCCTCGCCTCGGGCGACCTCACCGTCTTCGTTCGCGACGGCGCGTTCGAATCGCCGTTCGGCTTCCGGCTCGCCGACGCTCTGGAACGCAACGCGTTGCACGGTGCGGCATGATCGCACGCCCGGTGGGCTGCGTGGTGCGGACGCTCGGCGACACGATCCTCGCAGCGTTGCCGGGCGCGCGCATCGGCGATGGCGTGCGCGTTCGTCGCGCCGACGGCACGCTGCTCGACGGCGAAGTGGCCGCCGTGGAACGCGGGCGTGTCGCCATCGCGCCAATGGGCGCGCTGACGGGCGTCGCGGTGGGCGACCGCGTCGCCATCGACGCAGAGGCGCTCGCCGTACCCGTAGGAATCGGGGCGCTCGGCCGCGGGTTCGATGCAGCGGGGCGGCCGATCGACGGCGGGGAGCCGCCGGCTCGAGCGACGGCGATCGTCGATCGGTCGAGCGCACCCGTCCCTGGGGACCGGCAACCGATACGCGATGTCTTTTGGACCGGTATCCGCGCGGTCGACGGGTTGCTCGCGATCGGACGCGGCGCGCGGGTCGGGCTCTTCGGGGCGCCCGGCGCGGGAAAGACGACGTTGCTCGAGACGATCGCTGCCGGAGCGCGGGGCGACGCCGTCGTGATCGCGCTCGTCGGCGAGCGCGGCCGTGAAGCGCAAGCGTGGCTCGCGCGCCGCGATCGGCGCACGACGATCGTCTGCGCGACGAGCGATCGCAGCGCTGCGGAGCGCGTACGCGCGGCCGACGTCGCGATGACGCAAGCGGAGTATCTGCGCGGGCGCGGCGCGCACGTGGTGCTGATCGTCGATAGCCTCGCACGCTATACGGCAGCCTTACGCGAGCAGCGCGTCGCGCTCGGCGAACCCGTCGGGCGCGGCGGCTACCCGCCAACCGTCTGGGCCGAACTCGCGCGCTACCTCGAGCGTGCCGGCAATGCCGCTTCGGGCTCCATCACGCTGCTCGCGACGGTGCTTTCGGACGGAGCCGACGACCGGGAACCGCTCTCCGATGCGGCGCGCTCGCTCTTAGACGGCCACATCGTGCTCTCGAGCGCGCTCGCACGGGCGCAGCATTTCCCGGCGATCGATGTCGTCGGGAGCACGAGCCGCACGATGTCGGACGTCGTTTCGGCCGGGCACGCGCGCGACGCGACCGCCGTCCGCGCCGCGCTAGCGCGCCTCTCGGAGACCGGTGAAGCGCGCGCGTTGGGACTCGCGAACTACGCCGATCCGGCACTTGCGGCCGCGGTCGAAGCGGAAGGCGCGCTGCAGGCGTTTTTGCGTCAGAGCGGCAGCGCCGAACCGAGCGCGACCTTGCGTGGACTGCATTCGGTCGCGGCGCTCGTGGAGCGCCGCTCGTGAACGTTGTCGCCGACCTTCGCGCGGTGCAAAGCCGCATCGACGAGATTGCAGGCGTCGCTGCCAACGCAACGCTTGCCTCGGCGCCGCCGTCGCCCGCGCGAATGCGGGCAACCGGAGGCGGGGCACCTTGGACCGGAGGGCAAGCGTTCGGGTCGCTCGTCGCCGGTGCGTACGAGGCGCTCGCACGGCGTAGCGCTGGCGCCGCGGGCGTTTCCCCGGCCCTCGTCGGCGCAGTCATGCAGGTCGAATCGGGCTTCGATCCGCGCGCGACGTCCGCCGCCGGAGCCGCCGGGCTCATGCAGCTGATGCCCGCCACGGCAGAATCGCTCGGGGTCGCGGACCCGTACGACCCGGCGCAGAACGTGCGGGGGGGTGCGGCGTATCTCCACGGGCTTCTCGAACGATTTCACGGTGCCGTGCCGCTGGCTGCCGCGGCATATAACGCGGGACCCGGCGCCGTCGAGCGCTACGGCGGCATTCCGCCGTATGCCGAAACGCGAGCGTATGTGGACCGCGTCATGGCTGCATATCGCGCGCGCGGCGGTCTGTAGTGTTGCCTGCCTCAGCGGTGCCGGAGACTTCTTGTCCTCGGTAGCGAGCGCGCGTGCCGACGTGCCGGATATTCGCGTCGTTCTCAATCGCTATCAACGCGCGATCGCAGATCCCGGCGTTGCGGAAATCGCTCATCAGCAAAGCGTCGGAACCATCGCGGGCGCAGGTCTCGCGGGCGCCTTTCGCACGTGGCTCGAGCGCGACCGCGAACGGACGGAGCAAAACCTCGGTCCGAGATCGGAGCGCACGTTGCGCATCGGCGACCGCATCTGGTACGCCGATGCCGATGGCGACGTGCGCGAATTCACCGGCATTCTCGCACGACGTCTGCGCACCGAACGCTTCATCGACTCCGGTGAATTTGCGAAGGCGCCCGAACGCTGCATCTCGCGCGGCGCAACGATCGTGGCGGGGCACGCGGCCGACGCGATCGACGTCACGGCGCCCGCCGGGGAAACCGAGACACTCTACCTCGACGCCGTTTCGGGATTACCGATGCGTTTGGCGTACGACGATGACGATGGGCGCACGACGATCGACTTCTCGGATTGGCGCGACGTGGGGGGCCATCGTTTTCCGTTTCGCAGCGTCGTCTCCAACGGCGATCGGGCGTACGATACGACACAAGTGACGACGGCCGTCGATATCGCCGCACCCGTCGATGCGACAATTTTCGCGCCGCTCGTGTCCCGACGCATCGACATGAGCGCACCCGAATCGCTGGCGCTCGAAACGTACGAAGGGCACCTGTACGCTCCGGTACGCATCGGCACGCATCGCTATCAATTTTTGATCGATACCGGCGCGCAGAATATTCTCATCGATAAGCGCGTCGCGCGCGAACTCGGACTTCATGCGAGCGGATCCCTCGAAGCGAGCGGCGCCGCTCGCACCGGCGGCTTACAGCTCGCGAAGGTCGACGATATCGAAATCGGTCACGGCCATCTGCGCGATATCGTCGCGACGACGATCGATCTCGGCGCATCGACGGCGGGTGCGTTTCGCATCGACGGAATCCTCGGCTATCCGTTCTTCGCGTCGGCAACGGTGCGCCTGGATCCGGCCAAGAAAACGATGACCTTCGGTCCCCCGGGCTCGTTCGCGCCGACGGGCGAGCGGATCGCCGTCGAACTCGATCGCGCGTTCCCCGAGGCGCGCGTGCGGCTAAATGCGGCCATCGAAGCACCGTTCATCGTCGATACCGGCAACGCCGCCGAAGTGCTGCTCTATAAGCCATTCGTCGATCGCCATCCCGGAATCGTGCCGTTCACATTGACGAGCCGGCACAGTTACGGCATCGGCGGAGCGACCGTGTCGTACCGCAGCACCCTCGACCAAATCGAGTTCGGCGGCGTGCCGATCTATCACGCCGAGACCGACGTCATGCAGGCCACGAAAGGCGCCTTCGCCGACCGCTTCGACGCCGGTAACGTCGGGCTCGGTCTTCTGAAAAACTTCACGATTACTTTCGATCTCGCCAATTCCGCAATGTATCTCGAGCGCGGCGAATCCTTCGACGACGGGCGCACGCGCACATAGTTCGATAACATTTCGGCTACGCGCACGTCGCCGCGCACGCGTACCGTAACGGCATACTCTGAACCCGGAGAATTGCCGTGAACGAGACCTCGCCGAAGCTCGCCGTCATTGCGACGCGCATGCCGTATATCGATCGCCGCTCGCTCTCGGAGGCATGGTTCTCCGCGCTGCACCTCGCGTCGGACGGTCCGCCGGTCGCCGCAGCCCGCGACCGCCGCAACGTGACGGTCGCTGCTGCACCATCGCGGCACGCGCAGGCCGAACCGGAGAAAGCGATCACAACCGCGCGAACGGCGCGGCAGCCGCGCGCGAACGGAAACCGCTTCGCGTCCCAGTGCCGAGATCGCGACGCGCCGCACGTACGATGCACGCGTCGCCGCCGCGGCCCGAGCGTCGTACGCGCGCGCACGGAGTTATCCGCCGTTCCGCACCGCGCTGACGCTCGATGCGAACGGCGAACGCGTTCAGTTGCTCTTACGTCGGGAAGGCGCGATACTGCACGTCGTCGCGCTCTGCCGACCGGAGATTGCGGCGACGGTGCGTCGCGCGCTCGCCTGCGCGGACGCACACGTCCGTATGCGCGGTGAAGCGATTCGCTCGTCGGTCGAGATCGTGCTGCCCGGCGCGGTGACGGCGTGATCGATCCTGCCATGTCCGCAGGTCTCGGACGCATCGCCGAACGCGAACGCGACGTGCTGCACGCCTTCGATCCCGGCTTCGTGCCCGAGCGCGACGATGTCGCGCGGGTGCCGCAGGTCGTCCCAAACGCCGATCCGCTCGGTGTCGTCGTTCCGCAAGGCGCGTACGTCGTAACGCCCGATGTGGCGGGCCGGCTGACGTATTCACGCGACGGTGCCTTCACATTCGCCGGCGGCGAACTCCGTGCGAGCGACGGTCGTCCCGTGCTGGGCTTTGCGGTCGGGGACCGTACGAAGCTCGCGCCGCTGCGAGCAGATCCCTACGATGTCGCTCTCGGGCGCGTGGCCGGCGCCCGCGTCGCGGCCGATGGAACGTTCGGCTACGAGCGCACGTCCGTCGACCCGCGCACGGGCGACCGCCGCTCCGAACGTATCGCAGTCGGACGGATCGCTCTGGGCCGCTTTCCGGCCGGCAGTCAGCCGAAACGTCTCTGGACGGCAGTCACGTCGCCCCGCCGCCTGGAGCCCGTCCGCAGATCGGCGTTCCGGCCGACGGCAGCTTCGCACCGTTGACGACCTTCGCGCGTGATCTCGGCCGCGTGAATATCATCGCGGGGCTCGATAAATTGCGCGAGGCGTACGTCGCCTTCGAAGCGTTGCGGGCGGCCAATCATACGCGCGGCGCCGTCGAAAAAACGACGATGGATCTCGTCAAGTGATCGCGGCACTCGCCTTCGATACGCCGGCCGTGCTCGACGACGGCCGGGCGATCCGGCGCCCGTCGTTCGTTCCGCGCTCCACCCTACCGCTCTCCGCTGCGTGTCTCGTAGCCAACGGCGTGCGCGAAACGCTCTCGCGCCTGTTCGCGACCAACCTCGACGTCGACCTCATCGAGCCCGTGGTGCCGCTGCATGTCGAGCGGCGCATGCTGCTGGAAAGCGCAACGACCGTACGCGTTCGCGGTCGCCTGTGCGACGGCTTCGTGATCGTCCGGGCCGTCGATCAGCGGCGCATCATCGCGCTCGCATTCGGCGAAAGCGAACGGCCGGAGCCCGGACCACTCTCGGAGATCGAACGCGCGACGGTCGAACGCGTGGTCATGGCACTCGTCCCGCTGTGTAACGCCCTGTGCGGCACGCTCGGACCGGTCTCTGCCGAAACCAACGATCGCGCGGCGTGCGATCTCGTCACGTATTTCGAAGTTCGCGCGACGGGCACGGTGCCCTTAGCGATCGGCTTTGCCGTAACGAACGACCCGGCCGGAGACGTTACGGCGCGCCTCACGCTCGAGGATCTCGCCGATGTCGAAATCGGAGGATCCGTCGAATTCGGCACGGCGGCGCTCGGCGTCCCGGCCTTTTCGCGGCTCGCGACCGGCGCGACGCTCGTGCTCGAGACGCCGCTCGGGGCGCCCGGCACGCTGCGTTTCGGCAATGTCGTTTTCGCGCGCGGTACCTGCGGCGTCAGCGAGGGTCGTAGCGCCATCAGCTTAGATTTCGACATCGCGGCGGCGCGCGGTCCGTCGGGGGCGAGCCGATGAACGATGGCCGTAATCTCGATCTGCTCATGAACGTCTCGCTCGGTGTCAGTGCGGAACTGGGCCGTTGTACGATGCGCGTCAGCGACGTGCTCAAACTCGGTAAGGGTTCGATCGTCGAACTCGATCGGCTCGCAGGCAGCCCCATCGACGTCCTGGTCAATCAGCGGCTCGTCGCCCGAGGCGAAATCGTCGCGGTCGACGACCGCTTCGGCGTCCGCGTCACCGAAGTCGTCGCGCGCAAAGGTCCGCGGACGTAGGGGTGGAGCCACTCCTCTCGCTTTCGCAGCACGGGTCGCACACGGGCTTACCGCTCGACGTGCTCGCGAGTTTGACGCTCATCGGCATCGCTCCATTCGTTCTCGTGATGACGACATCGTTCGTCCGCATCGTCGTCGTCCTCTCGCTGGTTCGCTCCGCGATCGGCGCCTCGTCGCTGCCTCCCAACGCCGTGCTGACGGGCCTCGCGTTGATATTGACCTTCGCGATCATGACGCCGACGCTCGAGCGCATGTCGCACGACGCATTGGAGCCCTACAGCCGTGGCGCGATCTCGCAAACGGTCATGCTGGGACGTGCCTTCGCCCCGCTCCGCGCCTTCATGCTGCGTCAGACGCACGCCAAAGATTTGGCCATGTTCGGGCGCATGGCGCACCTCGCAGGCGTGCGCCCAAGCGACGCTCCGCCGGCGGTGCTCGTGCCGGCTTTCGTCGTCGGCGAATTGCGCAGCGCCTTCGCGATCGGGTTCGCGCTCTATTTGCCCTTCGTCGCAATCGATCTGGCCGTCGCCTCCATCCTCATGGGCCTCGGCATGTTCATGCTCAGGCCCCCCATCGTCTCGCTGCCGTGCAAGCTGTTGCTGTTCGTCATGATAGACGGCTGGGCGCTGGTCTGCGGCGGTGTCGTCTCGAGCTTTCGTTAGCGGAGCACGTCGCGCGTGCGCGAATAAGGCGTGCGGTGAAAATCGGCGACCTTTTAGCGCACCGGCGCCCCTGTATTTCCTTCGAATTCTTTCCGCCCAAGACCGACGAAGGCGTCGAAAATCTCATGCGGACGGTCAAGTCCTTACGCATTCTCAATCCGGGTTTCGTTTCGGTGACGTACGGTGCCGGTGGCTCGAGCCGTGCGCGCACGCTCGAAGTCGTCAAGCGAATCAAACGCGAGCTTGAGATCGAGCCGATGGCGCACCTCACGTGCGTCGGGAGCACGCGCGACGATATGCGCGCGCTGCTACGCGAGCTCGCCGCGGACGGCGTCGAAAACATCATGGCGCTGCGCGGCGATCCGCCGCAGGGCGAAGCTCGCTTCACGGCAGCCGAGGGCGGCTTTCGCTATGCCAGCGAGCTGATCGAAATGCTGGCAAGGGAATATACCTTCGGCATCGGGGGGGCCGCGTATCCCGAAATCCATCCCGAAGCGGCCGACGAAGAGGCCGACGTCCGCGTAGCGGTCGCGAAAGTCGCCGCCGGCGCGAGTTTTCTCGTCACGCAGTTCTTTTTCGAAAACGAAGCGTACTTCGCGTACGTCGAGCGGCTACGGGCCGCGGGCGTCGACGTGCCCGTCCTCCCGGGAATCATGCCGATTACAAACTATGCGGGCGTGGCGCGCATGCTGAAGATGAACGGCGGCCGCATGCCGCAACGGCTACTCGCCGAACTCGAAGCGCGCGTCGACGAACCCGAAGCGGTCGCCGAGCTCGGCGTCGCATTCACCGCGCTGCAGTGCCGCGACTTGCTCGCCGGCGGCGCTCCGGGACTCCACTTCTATACGCTCAACCGGTCGACCGCAACGCGGGCCGTGGTGTCGGCTCTCATCGCTTCGGGTGCCATTGCGGATGCAGCGCTCTCGGGTGCCGCGACATCGTAGAGCGGACATGATCTGGTAACGTAGCGGGCCGCGCGCCGTCACATCGGCAGACTACCATCGCGCTATGGCTGCCCTCGCCGGAATTTTGCGTGAAACGCTTGTGGTTACCGCGGTCCTGTGCCTGCCGGTGCTCGCCGTCGCGACGGGCATCGGTACGCTCGTCGCCGTCGTCCAGGCCGCGACGCAGGTGCAAGAACAGACGCTGACCCTCTTACCGAAGATGCTCGCCGTCGGCGCGATGGTCGCGATTTTCGGCGCGTACGCGCTGACGCGCTGCGGCAGCCTCTTCACCGAAGCGATTCGCCTCGTGCCGGCGATCGTCGGCGGGGCGCCGTGACTGACGGCGCGCTGCTCGTATTCGCGCGCTGTGCGGGTTTCGTCTTTCGCGCACCCGGGTTCTCGCATCCCGACGTGCCGCCGCCGGTGCGCGCGGGTTTCGCCTACGTACTCTCGCTCGCACTGGGCGGCACGTATGCAGCGCACGTGCGCGTCGGTGCGGGCGCGTTGCCGTTGGCGCTCGCGAGCGAAGCGCTCGTCGGCGCCGCCATCGGCATCGCGGCGTCGATGTTGTACGACGGCGCGTTTGCCGGCGGCCGCGCGCTCGACGATTACGTCGGCATCAAGTCGAGCGTGCCGAGCGCGAACGTTGCGGCAGGCGCCGGCTTCGGACGCTTATGGTCGCTCGCGTTTACGACGGGATTTTTTGTCCTCGGCGGCTATCGCATCGCGCTCGTCGCGTTCGCCGATTCGCTGCAGACGTTGCCGCCGGGGGTACTTGCGAACGCACGCGATCTCAACACGTTCGCCGTCGCTTTGCCGCAGACGCTCCTGCGCGCGTCGTTCTTCGTCGCCGGTCCCGCAATCGCGATCGCGCTCGTCGCCCAAGTCGGCCTCGCGGTCGTCGCGCGGCTGGTGCCGCGCTTCTCGACCTTTACGCTCGCCTTTCCGGTCGTTTTCGCGTGCGTCTTGCTCGCGACGGTCGCCGCGCTACCGATCGTCCTGGGCGCCGCGAGCCGGCCGTGGATGGATCTCTCGGCCCTGCGAGCGCGCTGAAGTGAGCGAAGAAAAATCGTTCGAAGCCAGTCCGTCGCGTCTTGCCAAAGCCAAACGCGATGGCGATCTCCCGCGCTCGACCGAGATCAATGTCGTCGGGTCGATCGCCTGCGCGTCGGTCGCCCTCTTCGGTCTCTTGGGAACGCTCGGCGGTGCGGCGCGCGCCGCGTTCGAGCACGCCGTCCTGCCGCGAGGATTTTCGCCCTGGCCCTACGCGACGATCGCGTGTTGCGCGCTCGCCGTCGGAACCGCCGCAACGCTCGGAGCGCTGGCCGCCACGTTCGCACAAGCGCGCACCGTCGTGGTGAAATTCCCAGCACCGAAATTCGACAAGCTCAATCCAGTCGCGGGCGTCAAGAAGATGTTTTCGCGTGATGCGGTTATCGGCGGAGCGAAGGCGCTCGAGGTCTCGCTCGCCGTTCTCGCGGCGGCGATCGCTCCGGCACGCGCTACGTTTGCGGCGAGCGGCGCGGTCTCGTCGCCCGCGGAACTGGCGGCGCTCGTGGTTCGCGCGTTGCGCGGCATCGTCGTCAGCGCGCTCGCAATTGCGGCACTATTCGCCGTCCTCGACGTGGCGCTCGAGCGCGCGAAGTGGAAGAAGCGTCTGCGCATGAGCTTCGTCGAGCTCAAGCAAGATCATAAACAGAGCGAAGGGGATCCGCTCGTGCGCGGCCGCCGGCGGCAAGCGCACCGGGCGCTCGTCCGCGGTTCGATCGCCCGCGTACGCGAAGCCGCATTCGTCGTCACCAATCCGACGCACATCGCGATCGCCCTCGAATACCGGCCGCCGGAAATCGCCGTGCCGCGCGTGCTCGTCCGCGCGATCGACGTCGGTGCGCTCGAGGTCAAACGGCGCGCTCGCGAACTGCACGTGCCGATCGTGGAAAACGTACCGCTCGCGCGAGCCTTACTTGCAGCGACCGATGTCGGAGATTTCATCCCGGCCGAAGCCTACGGCGCCGTCGCGGCGATCGTCGCCGCGCTCGTGCGCGAGAAGGCCATCGCGTGAATACCAATACGATCACCTACGCCTTCGCCGCTATCGTCCTATCGATCGTCGGCATCTTGGTCGTGCCGTTGCCGCCGATCGTGCTCGACGCTCTGCTCGCGATCAACATCGTCGGCTCCGGCATCGTGCTGCTGCTCGCCATCACGATCGGCGAGCCGCTCGAATTTGCCGCCTTCGCGCCGGCGCTCTTGATCGCCACGCTCTTCCGGCTCTCGCTCGACGTCTCCGCAACGCGCTTGATCCTCACGCAGGGGCACGTCGGCGGCGGAGTCGGCGAGATCATTCCGGCCTTCGGCGAACTAGTCGTTCACGGGAATCTCGTCGTCGGCTTGATCGTCTTCGCGATTCTGATCACGATCCAATTCATCGTGATCGCGTCGGGATCGCAACGCGTCGCCGAAGTCGCGGCGCGCTTCACGCTCGATGCGATGCCGGGCAAACAGATGGCGATCGATGCCGAAGTGCATGCCGGCACCCTCGATGCCGAGGGCGCACGCCGGAAGCGATTAAACGTGCAGCGTGAAGCGGATTTTTACGGCGCGATGGATGGGGCCGGAAAATTCGTCAAGGGCGACGCGATCGCGGCGCTAGTCATCGTCGCGCTCAATCTGCTCGGCGGCGTCGTCGTCGGCATCGCCTATCACGGCATGGACGCGCTCGAAGCGCTCAACACGTTCGCGATCCTCTCGATCGGCAACGCGCTGGTTACGACGCTCCCGGCTTTCTTCCTCTCGACCTCAATGGGTTTGATGGTAACGCGAGCCAGCGGCAACGGTTCGCTCGGCGTCGATATCGCGACGCAGGTCCTCGAGCGCCCGGGCGTGCTCTCGGCGGCCGCCGTCTTCGCCGTCGCGCTCGCTTTCGTGCCGGCCTTGCCGCACGCGCTTTTCGGGGCGCTCGCCGCCGCGCTCTTCGGCGGGGCCCGCTTCGGTCGCCGCCGGCACCGCGCCGCCGACGCGGCGTCTGCGGCGGCCCACGATGCCGCGCGCCGAGCCGCGATCCGGCGGCCCGAAATGGCGCTCGGCCTCATCGGTGTCGATGCGCTCGCCATCGATGTCGGTCTCGAACTCGGCGCACTGCTGGTTCCGCCGCTCGCCGACGCGCTGCTCGATCGTATCGGCGAAGTACGCCGTGCCATCGCAGCCGATATCGGCATCGTGATGCCGGGCGTGCGGCTGCGCGACGATCTTTCGCGCGATGGGGCGACGTACGCGATTCGCGTGCGCGACGTGCTCGCGGGCGAAGGGCGGTTGCGCTTGGACCGCGTGCTCGCCGTCGCCGACGAAGCGATTCTCGCGCGCCTCGAGGGCGAACGCGTTCGGGAGCCTGTGTATGGTCTCGCGGCGGTGTGGATCGCGCCCGAGCAGCGAGAGCATGCGAGCGCGAACGGTGCGCTCGTGTTCGATCCGATTTCTATCGTCGGTTCGCATCTCGCCGAAATCGTGCGCACGCATGCAAGCGCCTTACTCGGGCGCCAAGAATTACAAACGCTGCTGGAACACCTGCGGACGTCGGTGCCGACGCTCGTGCGCGAAATCGGAACGGAACCGCTTACCACCGCGACGGTCCATCGCGTTTTCGAATTGCTGCTGCACGAGCGCGTCTGGCCGCGCGATGCGATCGCGCTGCTCGAAGCGCTCGTCGATGCGGCGACGACGACGCGAGATCCGGGCGAACTCGCCGAAGCCGTTCGGCGCCGCATCGTACCGCAGCATATTCGCCGCCGGAGTCTCGCGGCGCTCGAGCCGCTGATCATCGACCCGGCGTTCGAAAGCGAGCTTCATGCGTGGCTGGTCGACGGCACGCTCGCACCGCAGCCCCAGACCGCCGTGCACCTTCGCAACGTCGTCGCGGACTACGCACGCGCCGTCCCGCGCGAACGCGCGGCGCTGGTCTGCACGGCTGCGTTACGCGCGCCGCTTGCCGATTTCGTGCGGCGTTTCGGCACGACGCTCGACGTCTTCGCCTACGGCGAACTACCCCCCGAACTCGAACTCCGGCCGGCGATGGTCCTAGCGCCACCCGCAGGCGCCGGTGCACTGGTCGCGCGCTAGCTGTTCGTGCAGCTCGCGCAGCGGCCGGTGATCGTGAGGGCGCAATCGACATTGCTGAAGCCCTCGCGGCTGGCGATAGAGCGGGCCAGCTCGCCGATGCCGTCGGCATGGATGTCCGTAAGTGCGCGGCACGTCGAGCACAGAAGATGATGGTGTTTGACCAGGGTGGTTTCGTAGCGGGCGGCGCTTCCCGCAAAGGAAAAGGCCTGAACCAAACCGATTTCACGAAGGATATCGAGCGTGCGGTAGATCGTCCCGAGGCTCACGGAGGGCATCTCGTCGCGCACGCGCTCGAGAATCGTCTCCGCCGAAAGGTGCGTTCCGGTTCCGAGGGCGCGCAACACGGCGGCGCGCTGCTTCGTGAGACGGTAGCGCGATTGCAGCAACCCGGCGTCGACGGACTTGACATCCATACCGGTCGGCTCCCTCAAATCGGCTCCCTCAAATCGGCTCCTTCAAAGCGGTTTGACGGGGTCGAATGACCCTGCTACAATACGTTGGTTCTCCCCTTCCTTGGGGTCTTTTTATTCGTATGTGGCTTCGACTCAAACCCTGGGTGACGGGCGTCTTTCTCGCTGGAATCGTGGCATGGTGCCTCTTTTTAGTGTTGCCGATCCAAAATAAGATCAAGTTGGGCTTGGATCTTCAGGGCGGCGTGCGCGTTCTGCTCGAACTCCAGACGAGCAAAGAGGTGCCGCAGATCACGCGGCAAGTTCAAAACGAGGTGCAGCAGGTCATCGACGCACGCATCAACGGGCTCGGCGTGTCCGAACCGCAGATCACGGCGGTCGGCAACGACCGGATCCTCGTGGAACTCCCCAACGTCAAGAATCCCGACGAAGCCGTCCGGTCGCTCAAAGACGTCGCGAAACTCGACTTCAAAATCATTCCCGCCGCCGTCAACGAGCGCGTCGCGCGCGACAAAAAATACGCGAACGATCCGAATGGCGCGTACAAGGATAGCGGCGCGATCGTGTACAGCGGTAACGAACTCAAGCGCGCATCTTCGTCGCCCGACCAAGGCGGCGGCTGGAAGATCGATTTCGAAACGAAAGATCCCGCCAAGTTCGGCCGCATGACGCAAGCCAATATCGGCAAGCTGCTCGGCTTCTTTCTCGATCAAAAGTTCGTGTCCGCAGCGACGATCCAGAGCGTCATCACGGATCAAGGGCAGATCACGGGCCAGTTCGCCGAAGAAGAAACGATTCGCATCGCAAACGACCTCAACGCCGGTGCGTTGCCCGTGCCGGTCAAGATCGTCGAGAACGATACGGTCGGGCCGGTGCTCGGTAAGATCGATCTCGAGAAATCGTTATATGCTTCGATGGTCGGGCTCGGGCTCGTGCTCGTCTTCATGTTCGTCGTGTACCGTTTGCCGGGATTCCTCGCCGACTTGGCGCTGGTCGTCTACGTGTTGATGCTGCTCGGATTGCTAGCGGGCGTGCACGCCGTCCTGACGTTGCCCGGCATCGCGGGCTTCGTGCTCTCGATCGGTATGGCCGTCGACGCCAACGTGCTGATCTTCGAGCGGCTCAAGGAAGAAATCTGGGCCGGTAAGTCGCTTCGCTCGGCGGTGCAGGTCGGCTTTAAGCGCGCCTTTACCGCGGTCTTCGATAGTCACTTCACGACCGTCGTGGGCGCGGGTGTCCTCTTCATGCTCGGCACGGGTACCGTGAAAGGCTTCGCCTACACGCTGTTTTGGGGAACGCTCTTCTCGCTTTTTACGGCGACGTTCGTCACGCGATATTTCATGGATCTCGTCGTCGATAACGGCGTGGCAGAGAATCCAAAGGTCTACGGAGCCTAGCCGATGTTCTTTCGCCGCTTGAACTGGAACGTCGTCGGCTGGTTCCGAACCGTATCATACATCTCGTACGCCATCATCTTCGCGGGCGTCCTCGCGCTGCTCTGGCATGCCACGCACGCGCCGGGCGGCGGTTTTCAGCCCTCGCACGCGCTTCGATTAGGACTGTCGTTTACCGGCGGCACCGACGTCACCGTCAAGTACGCGAGACCGCAAAGCGTCGCCGCGATTCAGAAAGCGCTCGCGACGATCGGCGTCAGCGATGCGCGAGTCAATACGCTCGGTAAAGCGAGCGATGCACAGCCGAACGAGCGCTTCACGATCGAGACGCAGACCGATTTTGGCGACAATACGCCGCGCGTGTGGTCGGCGCTCGCGACGGTAGGCGCCGTCGACCGCGCGCAGTCGCAGATCGCGGCCGTCGGTCCGTCTCTCGGTAAAGAGTATCTGATCAAAGCGGCGGAAGCGCTCGTCATCGCGATTTCGATCCAGTTCGTCTTTATCGCGTTCCGTTTCGGCTGGAATTACATCTTCGGTCTGGTCGTCGTCATCGCGCTCGTGCGCGACGCGGCGATGATGATCGGCATCTACGCACTCGCCGATCGTCGTGCCGACGACGCGTTCCTCGCGGCGGTCCTGACCGTCATCGGATACTCGGTCATGGATACGATCGTGATTCTGGACCGGATTCGCGAGAACGTTAAAGTCATGGCCGGCGAACCGTATGCGAAGATCGTCAACACCTCGATTCTGCAGACGATGACGCGCTCGGTCAATACGCTCGCCACGGTCATCGTGACGCTCGTTGCGCTCGTCGGGTTCGGCGGGGCGAGCTTGCAGAATTTTGCCTTCGCGTTACTCGTCGGTATCTGCTCCGGCGGCTATCACTCGATCTTCTACTCCGCGCCGCTCGTCAACGTGTTGCGCGAACGCCAACTTCGCTCGGCAACGTCCCGTCGCGACATCGAACGTGCGAACGCGGGCGAGCGTCCGCGAACGGTCGCCGACGCGCGCGCCCAAGCCGTCCGCGGCGTCACCCGCGAGGAAGTCATCGCCGCGCGTAAAGAGCGTCGCAAGAAAGCGACGGGCCGCCCGAGTGCGAACACCCCGATAAAATATCGCCGCAAGCGCGTTCTGCCGGCGACCGCGACGGCTGCCGAAGCGGCGGCGTTCGCAGCCGAGCCGCAATACGAAGACATCATCGAGGACGAGCACGGTCACGAAGTGGTGCTCGACCAGAGCGAACACGAACACGAACACGAGCCGGAACTCGCACGGTACGACGCCAAGCCGTACGAACTCGATCCGCTCGACGCGCAGAACGCGGGCGTTCACGATGACGACCTCGCGCTCGGGCACGAGGAAATTCATCTGAACCTCGACGATGCCGAAACCGACGCCAAAGCCGAACACCCCGCCGTCAGACGCGACTAACGGCGCGCGGAAGCTTCCGCGGCCCACCGCATCAGAAGCCGCTTTCGAGCGGCTTCTCGCGCATTTCGACGAGCTGGATCCCATCGCCGGCAACCCCGCGGCGTCGCAGACGACACCGCCCGCTTCGGACGAAGCAGCGCATCGGCCGCACGACGCGGCGCGGCAATCATCAGAAGCGTTGCGGCAACCGCACGCGAACGTGCCGCAACGGGGCGCGGCGCGAGACCCGGCGCAAGGCGTGCACGCCGCAACGTCGCAGCAACAACGCGCACGGCAAACGAACGACACGCCGTCCGGCTTCATCGACGCGCTTTTCGCGAACCGAGCGGCGTATCTGGTTCGGGATCGTTACGCCTCGATCGGCGAGGCCGACGACTTCTACACGAAGATCGTCGGTGTAAGCTTCGAGGGTCGCCAGGATACGGTGGCCGGACTGCTGCCGGGCCTGGCGCTCGAACTCGTGCGCGAGCCCGCCAACGACTTCGATCCCAACGCGATCGCGGTGCGGTACGGGGCTCTCGCGCTCGGTTACATCCGCCGCGAGATCGCGCGCCGCATCGCGCCGAATATCGACGGCGGCCAGCGTTACGCGGCGACCGTCGGCAGTATCACCGGCGGCGGCGAACGCAACGTCGGCGTGAACATCCACGTGCGCCGCGAGCACTCGCAACGCTCCGGCGCAGCGCGCGCGTCCGAGGGCCGGGCGATGGTGTCGCACGATGCCGTTCGCGCGGCATTGATCGGCGAGCGGCCGTTGCGGGAGGCGCAGCGCATCGTGCTCGGCACGATAGCGGCCGGCCGCAGTACGCTTGCGATCCTCGGTACCGGTCGCGGAAAATCGCTCTGTTTTCAGTTGCCGGCCGCGGAGCGGGCGCTCGCGCACAGCGAGAAGACGATCGTGTTCTATCCATTGCGAGCGCTGGCGAACGATCAATACGATGCAATGCAGCGGCGGCTCGGTTCGTTCGGCCTGCGCGTCCTTCGCGCGAATGGGTCGATCGACGCGGGCGAGCGCGCCGAACTCGAGGCAGCGCTCGCCAACGGCGACTGGGACGTCGTGCTTGCCACACCCGAGTTCGCAACGTATCACCGGGAGGCGTTTCTGCGGCCGTTCAACCGCCCCGATTTCGTCGTCGTCGACGAAGCGCACCATCTCTTCGAATCGAAACATCGGCCCGCGTACGGTACCCTCGGCGACCTGATTCGCGACTTCGGCACGCCGCAAGTTCTCGCGCTCACGGCGACCGCCAACGACGACGCCTTTCGCGAGATCCGCCGCGCGCTCGCCATCGATTCGTGGACGATCGATCCGACGGTGCGCGAGAATCTACACGTCGTCGATGCGCGCAACGCGAGCGATAAAAACGTCTATCTGGCGCGCGAACTCGCAAGCGACGGCAAAGCGATCGTCTATTGCAACTCGCGCACCGAGGCCACGAAGCTCGCCGAACGTTTACGCGGACGGTACGGTCCGAGCGTCGCCTTCTACCACGCGGGCATCCCGAGCCCCGAACGCGCGCAAATCGAAGATCTGTTTCGAAACGGCGACATCCGGCTCATCGTCGCGACGTCCGCGTTCGGCGAAGGTATCGATTTGCCCGACGTGCGCGATGTCGTCCTCTATCACCTGAATTTCGATTTCACCGGCTTCAATCAGATGGCCGGTCGGGCCGGGCGCGACGGTATCGACGCGCGCATCCACCTGTTGTACGGCGATAACGATCGGCGCATCAACGACTACATCATCGCGCGCAGCGCCCCGTCGCTGGAAACCTTACGCGAACTCTATCGCGGCATGCGCGGGCTCGCCGCGCACGACATGCTCCGCATGGGGTACGACGATCTCGCCCGTACGCTCGATCTCAACATGACCGACGGCGCGACGGTCGGCGCGGCGGTGCGCATTTTCGTCGAAGGCGGCCTCGCCGAAGCCGGCCTCGACGACGACGGCCGTTTCGTCCGGTTTCTCGACGTCGCGCACAAAGTCGATCTCACGGCGATCGCACGATTCGCCGAAGGTCAGGCCGAACGTGAGGCCTTTGAGCGCTTTTGCGAACTCGCGCTTAAAGCCGATGCTGCGACGCTCGAGCAGATCATCAACCGGCCGATCTATCCCAACGGCGTGCCGCTGCGCGCGTAAGGTCGAGAATCGTGGCCTACGGCTTGCCGAGCCGCTCGAGCAGCGACGCGAGCTCGGCGGGCAGTTCCACCGGAATATTGTGCCCCACGTTCTTGAGCGTCACCAGCGTACTACCCGGAATCGCTCCGGAGACGTCGCGCCGTAAGCGCTGCGGCGGCACGAGTGGGTCGCGCTCGCCCGCGACGACGAGCGTCGGCAGCGCGATCGTGCCGATGCGGTCGGAGAAATCTTCGAGCCGCCCACGATCGTACCAGTCGAACCACGCTTCGCGTGATGCGAGTAGCGCATCGTCGACAAGGTGGAGGAGCGCATCGGGAGCGATCTCGCGGAACATCGCCGCGCGTAGAAAGCGGTCGATGCGCGTGCGCGAGCCGAACGCGTCGTCGGCGCACGCGCGATGGTCGGGCCGGGGCGTAACGCCACGCGCCGAGCCCGGTGCGACGAGCACGAGCCGCGCCAGATTCGGCGGCGGCTCGAGCGCGACGTATTGCGCGATCTTCCCGCCCATCGAATGCGCGACAACTTCGACCGAATTGCCCAGCGTTGCGAGCGCCGCGCGCAGATCGCTTGCGTAGCCCGCGAGATCGTACCCGCTCTTCGGCCGATCCGAGAGCCCGCAGCCCCGAAAGTCGAGCAGATGGGAGGTGAACGCGGCCGGATCGAGCTTCTCGACGACGTCGTAGAACATGCGCCGCGAACTGATCCAGCCGTGTGCGAAGAGCAGTCGCCGCGGCCCCGTGCCGCGCGTTTCTAAGGCCAGCGACAGATCGCCGTTTGGAAGATAGCGCACGACTGACGATTGTCGCAAACGTTGCGCTTTTCGCTCGTCCCTCAGGCGACGACCTTCGTCAGACCGGCCGCTCCGACGGCTTTGTAAAACGCATTATCGGTCTCGGAAATACTCGGTGCCCACGTGTCGATTTGCGCGCGCGAGAGCGGAAAGTGGACCGTAGGCCCGTAGGCGTCGCTATAATCTGCGTCTGCGAACGGCGCGTAATCGTCCGTCTCGCGGTGCGCGAGGACGGTCGCGGCTACGGCGTTGCGAGCCGCCAGCGCGTCGGTTCGGACCTCGGCGGAAAGGCGTCCATCTTCCGAAAGCGTTTGGTAGAGCGCGATCGCGGGTCGATCCGCGCGCCACGGCAGCGCCTTGCCTTCCGGGAAGCGAACCATTCCGTCAATTGCGCGCGCGTCTTCGCGGATCGCCGTGCGCGTGGCGCGGTCGCTTCGCACCTCGGCGATTAGCGCGCTATCGAGCGTCGCAACGCTCTGCTCCAGTTTTGCCGTCTTTTCGGGCGCCAGATCGATGACGTCGAACGCGGCGGCCGGTGCGAAACTCGCGCTCCGAACGCCGTAGGTGGTGTTCATGGTATCTTCGACGATGCTGCGCGCCATCGCGGGAGCGTCACCGAGATGCCTTGCGATATCGTGGGCGACGCCCGTGGGGACGCCCGGCGCGAGCATCGTCTCCGGGGACGCCGCGAGATACGCGACGCCGGCGTGCGAGAGCGCGGATGAAAAGGCGACCGTGGCCATCAAGCATTGATTCGCGACGACGCCGTCGACGTGCCGGCCGGCATCTTCAGGATGCGCTTTCGCGTGCGCCGCGACGCCGTCGGAGATCGCGCCCGCGATGTCGTCCTCGCGCATAATCCCCGTCTTGCTGTGCGTCGATTGCATGCCGCCGCCGTCGCCGCCGCCGTGATCGATGAGATCCAGCCACGTCGCTTTAGCCCCGGACTTTTCCGCATTATCCAGGACGTGTGAAACGAACGTCGCGAGATCTTTACGTGCGGACGTGTCGTGCGGCGGAGAGATCGCGACGTTGCTCGCAAAGGCGCCGTCGGCGATGGTGTACGATTCGGTGCGCAAAACGTGCGCCGGATCGAAGCCGCGTCGTGCCGTCGTATCTTCGACCGTGAATTCGATCGACCGGTCGTCTTTGCTCGTCTGCAGTGCCTGCGCGATCGTCGCCGCCTGCACTTCATCGAGATTATTATCGCCATCGCGATACATGCCGAACTCGAGCGCTCGGGAAGGGTGCTCCGTAGAAACCGAACCGACCATGCTATCTCCTTGCACAAACTCTTGACGGCGATATCACGACGGGAAGTTCGAGCGGCTAGGGCGGAGCATGTCTCGCTCGGTCGGCGCGTGCACAGGTTTGCGTACCCGACCGCCAAGTAACGCTATCGCGCTCGGCTTGCCGGCGTTCGCGACCTGCATACTCGCGAACGTGTGCGGTTCGCATGGCAGCGTAAAGGCGAATCGCCAGTTGCAGAGACGCAATGGTCACGCCGACGCGTATTGTGACTTCGGGGAATTCACATGATCGACGTGGCCCAATCGTTACGCGAACGTGACTTTGGCTAATTGAGCCACTCGAAAGCAGCAGCGTGTCTACGCGCCGACCGCGATCGTCTCTTTGCGTACTACTAATTTCCGAACGCCACGTGGGTTCATCTGCGAACCACGAACCCGATCGAATCGATCTTCGCGCCGATTCGTTCTCGCACAGACGCCATGAAGCGCTTACGTACGGCCGAGTTTGCAACGGCAGTCACCCACGAGCTCAGATTGAAGCTCTCGCCAACATGGCGCCGTTTACGCGGCTACCGCGATCTCGCTGATTTCGTCAGAGAACCCGTTGCGTTGAAACGCGCTGCACGAGATAACACACTACACGACGAGTTGCATCGCCGCACGTTTCCCGCAAATTGAAACGACCTCACGCTCTTGCGTCCAAGAGCGTAGCGCGGCGGTTTGCGGCGCGCGCAATCTTACACCTGCGGGTACTCCGCGGTTGTTTGGGCCGGGCTCTCGCGACGCGAAACTTGCCGTCGGTCGCGGCCAGCACGTCGCCGGGACAGTGCCGGGATACTGGTACCGGAGGACATGGCACTAGTACGGTAAATTCCTTCGCGCGACGACAGCCTCGACGTACATCAGTCTCGACGTACATCGACGCCCGCCGGCGTCGAACGACCGACGGAGAATGGAGAATACCGATGAATTCAGTAGCCGCGTGGCGGGCGACGGGCGCGGTGGCGCTCATTGTCGGTCTCCTCGGTGACACAACCGCGTTTGCCGCCGATGCGAAGGCCGGCGGCGACGTGTCGAGCGCGAAGGTCGCCTTTCATGCCGGACGAGGGTTCGACCCGTTACGAGGAGCACGACCGTCCGGGCTTCGTCGCCGAGATGAAAAAGCTGTGCGCGGGCTGTACGGTGCTCTACCAGAACGCCGACGGCGACGCGTCGAAACAGCAGCAGCAGTTCAACTCGGTCATTTCGCAGGGCGCGAAGGCGATCGTCATAGACCCCGTCGATTCGACGGCGGCGGCGTCGCTCGTCAAGCAGGCACAGAGCCAGGGTGTGAAAGTCATCGCCTACGACCGGCCGATCCCGTCCGCAAAAGCCGACTACTACGTGTCCTTCAACAACGAGCAGATCGGTAAGACGATCGCCGAGTCTTTAGTCAAAGACCTCAAAGCGAAGCACGTGTCGCCGAGCGCCGGCGGGGTGCTCGAAGTCAACGGCTCGCCGACCGACGCGGCGGCCGGCCTGATTAAGAAGGGCATCCACGAGGGGCTCGCCGGCAGCGGTTTTACGACCCTCGCCGAGTACGACACCCCGAACTGGGAACCCGCCAAGGCTCAGCAGTGGGTCGGCGGCCAGGTGTCGCGTTTCGGCAAGAAGATCGTCGGCGTCGTCGCCGCGAACGACGGCACCGGTGGCGCGGCGATTGCAGCCCTGAAGGCCGCGGGCGTCAACCCGGTCCCGCCGGTTACCGGCAACGACGCGACCATTGCCGGGCTGCAACTCATCATCGCGGGCGATCAGTACAACACGATCTCCAAGCCGAGCGAAATCGTGGCTGCCGCGGCGGCAAATGTCGCGGTCAGTCTGCTTCAAGGCAAGCCGCCGAAGGCCGACACGAACCTGTTCGGGACGTCGACGCGGCTATTCACGCCGGCCCTCGTCACCGACGCCAACCTCAAGGCCGAGATCATCGAAAAGCGAGTCAACGGCAAGCCGATTCAGACGCCGGCTCAGCTTTGTACCGGTCGCTATGCCGCCGGCTGCACGAAGCTCGGCATCGCCTCATAATTCGACCGTGCGCGCGCTGCCGGCGCCTCGCGCAGCTTTAGAACGCGGGAGAAGAAGCTCGCATACATGACGGACACATTACAGCGATCGGCACCTTCAGGCGAGGTGGTACTCAGCCTGCGCGGCATCTCGAAACATTTTGGCGCGGTTTCGGCGCTGATGGATATCGATCTCGACGTCCACGCCGGTGAAGTCGTCGCCCTCGTCGGTGATAACGGCGCGGGAAAGTCGACGTTGGTAAAGGTGCTCGCCGGCGTTCATCAGCCGAGCGCGGGCACGATGTCGTTCCAGGGCCGAGCGGTGACGGCCGCCGACCCAAGCGCCTCGCTCTCGCTCGGCATCGCCACCGTGTTTCAAGACCTCGCGCTCTGCGAGAACCTCGACGTGGTCGCCAATATCTTCCTCGGTCAGGAAATCAGCCCACTGCGGATGGACGAGGTCGCGATGGAGAACCGCGCCTGGACGCTGCTTCGCGAGTTGTCCGCCCGCATCCCCAGCGTCCGTATTCCGGTCGCCTCGCTATCGGGCGGTCAACGGCAGACCGTCGCGATCGCCCGGTCACTGCTGCTCGATCCTAAGATGATCATTCTCGACGAGCCGACCGCCGCGCTCGGCGTCGCGCAGACGGCCGAAGTCCTCAATCTGATCGAACGGGTCCGGGACCGCGGCCTCGGCGTCGTGATGATCAGCCACAACATGGAGGACGTCCGCGCGGTCGCAGATCGGATCGTCGTCCTCCGCCTCGGACGCAACAACGGCGTCTTCTACCCCGACACCTCCAGCGAAGAGCTGATCGGCGCCATCACCGGAGCTTCCGACAATTCCGTCTCGCGCCGGTCGGGGCGACGGCAGGCGCAAGCCGGTCTTGCGCAAGGAGAGCAGTAGTGCCCGACGTGATTGAGAGCGACGTCCCGGCCCAGCCGCTTCTGGACCGCAGCGACGAACGGGTCAAACACGGAACCAGCATGGGAGACACACTAGCGGCCTTTTTGGGCCGCGTGCGTTCCGGCGACCTCGGGGCACTGCCGGTCGTCGTCGGCCTAGCCGTCATCTGGACCGTCTTCCAGAGCCTCAACACCGTCTTTCTCTCGAGCAACAACCTCGTGAACCTGCTCTTCGACTGCTCGACGGTCGGCGTGATTTCGCTCGGCATCGTGTGCGTGCTGATGGTCGGCGAGATCGACCTGTCGGTCGGTTCGGTCAGCGGCTTCGCCTCGGGGCTGCTCGGCGTTCTCTGGGTCAACGCGGGCTGGCCGGTGGCGCTCGCCGTGATCGCCGCGCTGGGAGCGGGTGCCGCGATCGGCGGCTTGTACGCGGTGTTGTACAACCGGTTCGGAATGCCCAGCTTCGTCATCACCCTGGCCGGTCTGCTCGCCGTCCTCGGCCTTCAGCTATACATCCTGGGACAGGGCGGTTCGGTCAACCTGCCCTACGGTTCTTGGATGGTGAACTTCGGTCAACAATACTGTATGCCGCACGTCGTCGCGTACGTCGTCGCGGCGCTCGTGGCGATCGGGCTGTTCGCATCCGGCTATCGTACCGCTGCCCGCCGTCGCGCCGCCGGGCTGTCTTCGAGTTCGCTGACCGAACTGCTCGTCCGCGCCGGCCTGATCCTGGTCGCGCTCGAACTGATCGTCGCTTACCTTAACCGCGACCGCGGCGTGCCGTGGATGTTCGGGCTCTTCGCCGCACTCGTCGTTGTGATGAATTACGCGCTGACCCGGACGCAATGGGGCCGTTCCATGACGGCCGTCGGAGGCAACCGCGAGGCGGCGCGCCGCGCGGGTATCGGCGTCGGGCGCATCTATGCAAGCGCGTTCATCGTGTGCTCGGTGCTGGCCGCGCTCGGCGGCCTGCTCGCCGCCGCGCGCCTTGCGTCCGCGAGCCAGCAGGCCGGTACGGGCGACGTCAATCTGAACGCTATCTCAGCGGCCGTGATCGGCGGCACGAGTCTGTTCGGCGGCCGCGGTAACGCATATTCGGCGTTGCTGGGCATCATCGTCATCCAGTCGATCGCGAGCGGCCTCACGCTGCTCGACCTGTCGTCGTCGCTGCGCTACATGATCACCGGTGCGGTACTTGCCATCGCCGTCATCGTCGACTCCCTGGCGCGGAAGTCCCGCGTTTCCCACGGTCGCGCCTGACCGTCGACCGCTCAGAGCCGAGCAGAAGGACTGGTATGCCGAACCGCGCAGCCGTGATGACCGCCCTCAACGAGATCAAGATCGAGGACAGGGCAATACCCGAACCCGGCCTTGGTGAGGCCGTGGTGCGTATCGAATCCGTCGGTGTGTGCGGCTCCGACCACTCGTACTTCGTCCGCGGCCGGATCGGCGACTACGTCGTGAAGGGGCCGATCGTCCTCGGCCACGAGGTGTCCGGCGTGGTCGAAAAGGTCGGCGCCGCGGTTACCAACGTCGCGCCGGGCGAGCGCGTCGCTATCGAGCCCGGTACGCCGTGCCGGAACTGCCGCGAGTGCCGGCTCGGCCGCTACCACCTGTGCCCCGATCTCATCTTCCTCGCAACCCCGCCGTACGATGGCGCGCTGCTCGAGCACATGCTGATCGACTCCCGCAACCTCTTCCCCATTCCCGACGGGATGACGTTCGACCAGGCCGCGCTGCTCGAGCCCCTATCGGTCGGAATATGGGCTTGCAAACGCGCAAACCTCATGCCCGGCGACGACGTGCTCGTGACGGGCGCGGGCCCCGTCGGCCTCGTGTCGGCCTCCGCGGCGCGTGCGTTCGGCGCCCGCACGGTGACGGTCACCGACATCTCGGACTTTCGGCTCGCGCTCGCCGCGTCCATGGGCTTCGCGACCGAGCGCAGCGACGCCGCGTCGGATGCGGACTTCGACGTGCTGATCGAGTGTTCGGGTGCGCCGGGCGTGCTCGCTGCCGGCATGCGTCGCCTGCGGCCGGCCGGCCGCGCCGCGATGGTCGGCGTGTCCAAGGAAGAATTGATCGGGCTCCCGCTCTCCCAGCTCAACCCGAACGAATTGACGCTCGGCACGGTCAACCGCTATAACAACACGTGGCCGATCGCGATCGAACTCGTCGCCTCGGGCCGCGTCGACGTCAACCCGTTGATCACGCACCATTTTACGCTCGACGAGACGGCCGAAGCCCTGACGCTGGCCGAGCGCGTCCAGAACTCCGTCAAGGCGATCGTCCACCCGCAGCAACGCTAGTTCCGCGTCGCGCCGACTGCGCTTCACGCGTTGACGGCACCCGCACGCCGCTTACGGCACGTCACGCCAGGGGAGGAACGATGGCGCTCTTCGACAGCTTCCGACTGACCGGCAAAGTCGCACTCGTCACCGGCGGTCGCACTGGGATCGGCTTGAGCCTTGCTCGCGCGCTCGCCGAAGCGGGGGCCGGCGTCGTTATCGCCGCGCGCGACGTCGACGGCTGTCGCGCGGCGGCCGAGGAAATTACCGCCGCCGGAGGCACTGCGCTGGGCGCGCCGCTCGACGTGACGAATCGCGACGAGATCGAAGCGCTGGTGCGCGATGTCGGCGAACGGCTCGGGCCGATCGACATCTTGGTCAACAACGCGGGCGTCTGTTACGATCGCGCGGCCATCGACGTGCCCGACGAGGAATGGCATCGCGTCTTCGACGTCAACGTACACGGACTGTGGTACTGCTCGCAAATCATCGGACGGACGATGGTCGAGCGTCGAACGGGCGTTATCGTCAACATCGGTTCGATGTCGGCGCACATCGTCAATCGGCCGCAGTTTCAAGCGGGGTACAACGCCTCGAAGGCCGCCGTCCACCATTTGACGCGTTCGCTCGCTGCGGAGTGGGCGCCGTTTAACGTGCGGGTCAACGCGATCGCGCCGGGCTATATCGCGACGGCGATGGCGCCCGTCAACGATCCAAAATTCCGCCGTTACTGGATCGAAGACACCCCGATGCTGCGCGCGGGCCAGCCCGAAGAACTCGGTCCGACCGTCGTCTATCTCGCGTCGGACGCCTCGAGTTTCATGACGGGCGCGATCCTCGTCGCCGACGGGGGCTACAGCTTGTGGTGACGCACGCGCCGTGCCGGAATCGGTGCACCGGCGGGGCCCATGTACGCAGATTCCGGCGCGTCGTTCGCCGCGGCCAGTTGGTTCAGAGCAAGCCAGTTGCCGGTACCGTCGATAGCGATCGCTCCGGAAAAAGCGCTGCGCTGCGAGAGCGGCTTCGAAGCGGGCCGATCGGCCCGATCCGGTTCGGGTACGTAGAGGCAATTGGGGGCCGCACGACCGAGTACAGTACTGCGAGAACCGCGGTAGCCTAACCGCATGAGGAGCGAATACGATGGACGAAAAGTCATCTGCCACGCGCGACGCAGCGAAAGCGGCGACGTCGAAAATGCGCGAAATTTTCGAGCAGGCCAAAGTGCCTGGTTTTAATTTTGACGCCTTCATTGAAGCGCGCCAAGCCGATATCGATGCGATGTCGAGCGCGACGGCCGTCGCGTTTTCCGGCGCGCAGTCGCTGACCGAAAAACAGGCCGAACTTCTCAAATCGGCGCTTGGCGAGATTAACAACGCCGTCAAAGCTCGGGCCGCTACCGCGGGTGAGAACGGCCTTCGTGATATGGTAAAACGCGAAAGCGATATGGTTCAAAATACGCTGTCGCGTACGGTCGAGGGCATGAAAGAAATGGCCGAAGCCACGCAAAAATCGCAATCCGAGATGTACGAGATCACGCTCGACCGAGTGCGCAGCAACGCGGAACAGCTGCGCTCGATGTTCTCTCGCGAGAAAGAGTAGCGCCGAATCGGTTTGCGAACTCGGTGACCAGTCGGTTCCTAGACCGGCTGCTCCTGCGCCCGGCGCACCTGCGCCGCTAGAGTTGCGGCGGCGGGGTTGTATTGCCAGAACAGCGTCGCGCCCTCCGAGCGCTCGATGACGAACCCCGTCGACTTGGCGAGTTTCGCGAAGGCGGTATTCTGCGAGAGCGAGAGGGCGATGAGACGGTGCGTTACGCGCCGGCGTATCTCTGCGGTCAGCGCCTCGATCAAGGCGCGGCCGACGCCGCGTTTGCGCGCATCGTGTGCGACGACGATGGCGAGTTCGGCGGTCCGCGCGTCGATCGCGACGGCGTGCACCGATCCGAGTGGGACGCCGTCGTCGAGGGCGATGAAACCGATGGTATCGCTGCGCTCCTCGACGTACCGGTGCACCTCTGCGGGATCGAAGTGGTCGACGACGTGGAAGAACCGGCAGTACCGGTCTTCATCGGTGGTGCGCTCCAAAATGTTGCGGTAAGCGGCTTCGTCGCTGGGCCGGATCGGTCGGACGCTGATGGCCATGGTCGGTTATCGGTTCCTAACCCGGATATAGTGCGGATAGATGCATTTTGCCTTTAGTCTTACGAGTGACCAAAGCCTGTTAGTCTGTTTCTCTGGCAAGCGTGCTTACGCATGGACCCAAATTGGAAAAGCAAAAGTTATGAAGAATCCTCAAGCAATTGCGCTCGGAGCGGCGATTCTTGCCGTAAGCATGGGCGGGCTTGCGACGTCGCAGTCGATGCCGGCGTCGACGGCCGCAACGCCCGATCCGAAAGCGTCACCGCTGATTCCCGACGATATTTTCGTTCGCGCCGTTCAGCGCTCGAACGACAACGAAATCGCGGCATCGCGGTACGTTCTCAAGACGACCAAATCCGCACCCGTCCGCGGCTTTGCAACGATGATGGTGCAGGACCATTCCACGGCAGAAGTCTCGTTGCAGACGACCTCGCGCAACGCCCACGTCGCGCTTCCCCAGAGCGAGCGCGCGATGGCGATGGAGCCGGCGTCCTTAAAGACAGCGACGGGGGCATCGCTCGATCGCGAATATTTCGTGCAGCAGGTCGCCGCGCATAAAGACGCGCTGAAGGTCCTGACCGCGTATGCAAGCAAAGGGGCAAATCCGATTTTGAAGGCCTATGCGAGCGATCAAGTGTCGATCGTGCAGTCGCATCTCGATACCGCGGAAAACGCGTTGGCGATGATGCCGGCCAAGCTCCCGACCGCGAGCGCCAGCGTCGCGCCAATTCCGCCCGGCGGAAACGAATCCGCGGGCAGTAAGAACGGCGGCCAAATCGTCCCCAATCCATCGGCTTCGCCGGTTACGTCGGCCTCTGCATCGGCAGCGGCTTCCAGTTCGCCGAACCCGCAACCGTCGTTGCCCGTACCCAATACGCCGGGCCCGCTCGTCAGCGCATCGCCACGCCCATAGCCCGCAATTAGCAGGCTCGACATACAAAGCGCTAGGCGCGTACCGCAGGGTACGCGCCTTCTGCGTTATCGGCCTCGAGCTTCGCCGCCCGCTCTACACGCCGCGGCAGACCGGAAGCGTGGTAAACCCGGTGACGGGATCCGTGTGCTTGAGCACCACCTGCACGGCCGGTGGCAACGAGGCGACATCGGTACCTTCGGGCGGCGGTTGAACCGGAACGCCGTTATGCCCGTTGAGCGCCTCGTCGTGCGCGAACGGGTTCTGTCGTTCGCCCGGATAGACGAACGGCCAGGGAAACGGTGCGACGGAGACCGTGCCGTCGCGTGTCACGACCTTCGCGAGCACTTGCTGCACGACCGTACCGTCGCGCCGGTAGCTCAGATGGCCCGGTTCCAGAAAGACGTCGCCGCACGGGGCGTTGGCCACGTCGCCGGCGTTTCCGGTCCCCGACGTCCCGGTACCGCTCCCCGTCCCGCCAAGGCCCCCCGTGCCGGTGCCGGGGCCGGCCCCGGTGCCGCTGCCGCCGTTTTGGACGCCCGAGGCCCTGCCGTCGGCGAGCGAGCGCGCCGGAGGATGCGATACCGCCGCATGGGTGCGGGGGCGCGGTTTGGCGCGAGCGATCGCCTTACGCGCGGCCGCCCCGCCCAGTTTCTTCGTCGGCACAGCAGCCGCTTTCGCGGCCGGAGCGCGCACGACGACCCTCGGGGCCAGCGTGTAATGCGGCTGCGGCGTCGGCGTAATTCTCGGCGTCGGCGTCGGTTTGGGCGTGGGGACGGGCGTCGGCGGCGGCGTCGGGACGGGGGTCGGTGCGGGCGTCCGTTTCGAGATCGTGACGATCTGCGTGACCACGCGCTCTTCGGCGACCGAACGGTCGTGACGCGGCCATAGTCCGGCGATTATTTCATGGATCGCGATGGCGATGGCGAGCGCGACGAGCGCGCGTTGCCGAAAGCCTCGATCCCGGATGTCGACGATATCGATTCGGGGTCGCCTCCATCCGGTGCGAACCGGTTCTTACTGCGGGTAGTAGCCGTGGATGCGATAGAAACGCTGGCGGTACGCGGCCTGCCGGCGTGCGCGGGTGGCATCTTCCTCACGCTTGAGGCGCTTCTTGTGGTTGTAATTCGTGACGAGAACGCCGCCCGCGACCGCCGCCGCGCCCCCCAGGATGATATTGCGCGTGCTGGCTTTGCCGTCCGCCAAGGCCGGCGAAGCGAGCGGGCCGGCCGCCATGGTGGCAGCAAGTGCAGCCGCGATAAAGGTGTTTTTCAATGTGGACTCTTTCTTCCCGGTGGCTTGCTTGCTGGTACATCAGATAAGCGGTGCCAGGAATGCATCTAGGTAACGAAGGGAAGCCCTCCGATGATTCTATCGTCCGAGGACGTGCGGTTTCGCACGCTTGCCCGTCGCTTCGAGGCGGAAGTTTCGTCGCGTGAGCGCAGGGTGGGCGAGAGCGAAGGGCGCACGTCGCGATGCAGGCGGCCGCAACGCGCCCGAGGAGGCACAACTGCAGATCGAATCGCTGATCCGTGCGATCCCCGATTTTCCGATTCCCGGCATTTTGTTTCGCGATATCACACCGCTGCTTAAAGACGCGGGCGGTTTTCGTGCGGCAATCGACCGGTTCGTCCAACGCTATAAATCCGATCGGGTCGATCTGGTGGTGGCCATGGAAGCCCGGGGCTACATCTTCGGAGCGCCGCTCGCGTATGCGCTCGGCGCCGGTTTCGTCCCCGTGCGAAAGCCCGGGAAACTGCCCGCTACGACCTTTGTGGAATCGTACGCCTTGGAATACGGCATTAATACGCTCGAGATCCACGACGACGCAGTCGGAAACGGCCAGCGGGTCCTCGTCGTGGACGATTTGCTCGCGACCGGGGGCACGGCGGCTGCGACCGCCCGGCTTCTCGCTAAGCTCGGCGCGGACGTCGTCGGGTTCGGCTTCCTGATCGAACTGGCCGCACTGCGCGGTCGCGAGGCGCTCGCCGGTCACAAGGTGACGACGTTCGTCTCGTATTAGTGCCTGGGAGCGCCTTTCAAATTCCCCCCGTCTATGGCATTATAGGCGGTAATCCATTATGCCGACCGTTCACTTCCACGAACTCGTAGCCAAGATACAATCGTACGATCCGACGATGGAAGGGTCGTGGCTGCAATCGGTCTACGAGCTTGCCGACGCCGCGCACGACGGCCAGCTCCGTGCGAGCGGCGAAGATTACATCGAGCACCCCGTCGCCGTCGCGCGCATTCTCGCCGATATGGAGATGGATCGCGCCACGATCGCCGCGGCGATCTTGCACGACGTGGTCGAAGATACGGTCGTTACGAGCGATGAAGTGTCGGCGAAGTTCGGCCCGGAAATCGCGCAGCTGGTCGAAGGCGTTACGAAGCTCACGCGCATTCCGTATCAGTCGAAAGAAGACGCGCAAGTTGAAAATTTGCGCAAGATGTTCATGGCGATGGCCCAAGATATCCGGGTCATCATCATCAAGCTCGCCGACCGGCTGCATAACATGCGTACCCTCGGGAGCTTGCCGCCGGCCAAACAGCAGACGATCGCGCGCGAGACGATCGAGATCTACTCCCCGATCGCCCATCGCCTCGGCATCTGGAAGGTCAAGTGGGATCTGGAGGATCTGTGCTTACGCTATCTCGATTCCGAGATGTACCGCGAGATCGCCGAGCGCGTTGCGAAAAAACGCGGCGAACGCGAAGCGGCGGTCACGAGCGTCGTGGCGCTGCTGCGAACCCACTTCGACAAATTGGCGATCGTCGCCGACGTAACGGGCCGCCCGAAACACTTTTATTCGATCTACACGAAGATGAAGAAGGGTCGCGATTTTTCGACGATCTACGATCTCACCGCCGTGCGCGTGATCGTGGAATCGGTCAAAGATTGCTACGGCGCGCTCGGAACCGTGCATAGCATTTGGAAGCCGATTCCCGGCCGCTTCAAAGACTACATCGCGATGCCCAAGCCCAACATGTATCAGTCGCTGCATACGACGGTCGTCGGGCCCGCCGGCGATCCGCTCGAGATTCAAATTCGCACGCTCGAGATGCACCGCACGAGCGAGTACGGTATCGCGGCGCATTGGCGCTACAAAGAAGGCGGCAAGAACGACGCGTTCGAGCATAAGCTCACGTGGCTGCGGTCGTTGCTCGAGTGGCAGAACGACATGCGTGATTCGCGCGCGTTCATGGAGAATCTCAAGCTCGATCTTTTCGAGAATCAGGTCTTCATCTTCTCGCCGAAAGGCGACGTGTTCCCGTTGCCGTCGGCGGCGACGCCGCTGGATTTCGCGTATCACGTACATACCGATATCGGCAATCATTGTGTCGGGACCAAAGTCAACGGCAAGATCGTGCCGCTGGATTACCAGCTCAAGAACGGTGACATCTGCGAGGTGCTCGTCAATAAGAGTTCGCGGCCGTCGCTGGATTGGATTTCGATCGTTCGCACGTCGGGTGCGAAGCACAAGATCAAGCAGTGGTTCCGCAAGGATCGTAAAGACGAGAACGTGCTGGTCGGTCAAGAGAGCGTCGAACGGGAACTGAGCCGCGAACACATGCGCGTCGATCTCGCGCGCGGCGAGACGATCGCCAAGGTCGCCAAGCGCATGAACTATTCGAGCGCAACGGATCTCTTCGCGGCGATCGGGTTCGGCGATGCGTCGGCGATTTCGGTCGTTACGAAACTCAAAGACGAAGCCAAAACCAGTAACCTCATCGATCTCAGCGCCGTGCAGCGCGTACCCGCCCGGCGTATCGCGCGAAATTCGAGCGGCATTCGTATCGCCGGCGTCGACGACGTGCTCGTGCGGCTTTCGAAGTGCTGCAGTCCCGTCCCCGGCGATCCGATCATGGGGTACGTGACGATCGGCAAGGGCGTCTCCGTGCATCGGGCCGATTGTCCCAACGTCGCTTACATGTCGGCGACGCCGGAACGTATCTTGCAGGCGTCGTGGGCCGATTCCGAATCCGCCACGCACTCCGTCGATGTCGAAGTCGAAGCGATGGATCGCGCGGGCCTCCTGCAAGACGTGATGGGCGTGTGCGCCGAGTATAAAACGTCGGCATCGTCGGTGACCGCTCGCGTCAAACGCGATAGCGCGCTGATCAGCCTCACCCTACAGATCAACAACCTCGATCACCTACATAAGGTGCTCGAAAAGCTGCGCACCCTGCGCGACGTGCGCAACGTGTATCGCGTGACCAAACGCGAAGCGCGCGCGAGCGGTTAGCTCGCGGATGGGGCGCGCGTGATCGTTCCCGGGACGAAAGACGTGGTGCCCGGCGAGCATCGAGAACACACGACGGTGACCGTGTTTTGCGGCGGAGGCGTCTCGCAGCCGCTTGCCTCCGCGGCAGATATCAGCGACGTCCTCGCAAACGAGCCCGATGCTTTCGTGTGGCTCGACGTGGTCGGCGCCGACGCCCAAGACTTCGCGCTGATCCAAGAAGAATTCGGCATGCATCCGCTCGCGATCGAAGATGCGATCAACCTCCATCAGCGCCCGAAAATCGAAGCGTACGGCGAGACGTGGTTCGCCGTGGTGTACGCGGCGACGCGACACGATGAGGAGCTCGCGCTACACGAAGTCGCGATCTTCATCGGGCGGCGCTTCGCCGTCACCGTACGCTCCGAGCCCGCGTATTCGATCGACGAATTCCGGCGCCGCTGGTCGCATCAGCGCGCTCCCGGTCGCATCGACGGTGGCGCGTTTCTCCACACGCTGCTCGATACGATCGTCGACGGCTTCACGCCGATTGGCGAAGCGTTCGAGGATCACGTCGAACGGCTCGAAGCGGCATTGCTCGGCGAAGAAGCGCGCACGCGCGAAGTTCTGCTCGAAATCTTTGCGATGAAAAAAGATCTCGCGACGTTCCGGCGCGCGGTCGTGCCCCTGCGCGATATCCTGACGCCGATCATGCGCGGCGATCTCGTGCTCTTCTCGGGCGAGGCCGACGAGCTGCCGTACTATCGCGACGTGTACGATCACGTCGCGCTCGTTTCGGAGCAGCTCGACGCCGCGCGAGATCTGATCAACAACGCGCGCGACACCCATATCGCGCTGGCGTCAAACCGTCAGAACGAAGTTTCCAAGCAGCTTACGATCGTCGCGACCATATTTTTGCCGCTGACGTTCGTCACGGGGTTTTTCGGACAGAACTTCGGCTTTTTGGTCGCGCATATCACGAGCGAGCCGTCGTTTTGGTGGCTCGGCGTCGGCAGCGAGGTCGCAGCCTTGGCCGCACTCATCGGGTATTTCCGCTTCAAGCACTGGTTCTAGGGCACTAGACGCCGACGGGTTCACGCGCCGTCGCGACGCGGGCGAGCGGCTTGCGAAAGCCGGGCGGAGGCTTCGCTCGGAAGCGCGGCTCGACGTGCGTCGCGACCCAGAGATAAAGCGTCGGGACGACCAGCAGCGAGAGTGCCGTCGAGCTGATGAGGCCGCCGATGACCACGGTGCCCAGCGGCGCCTGCGTCGAACTGCCGGCTTCGATGCCCAGTGCGAGCGGCAACATGCCGCCGATCGTCGCGAGCGTCGTCATCAAGATCGGCCGCAAGCGCCGCGGGCCCGCTTGGAGTAAGGCTTCGCGTGGATCGAGGCCGTCGCGGCGGAGCTGCTTCGTAAACTCGATGACGAGAATCGCGTTTTTGACCGCGATGCCGACGAGCATGAGTGAACCGATGAAGGCCGTCAAGCCGAACGCGCGATGCGTCAGCACGAGGGAGAGCGTGATGCCGACGAGCGCGAGGGGTACCGCCATCATGATCACGAGCGGATCGAGAAATGATTCGAACTGCGAGGCGAGCAGCATATAAATCAACGCTATCGCGAGGATCACGACGAGCCCGAGCGCCCCGAACGTGTTGTTATTTTGCGCGATCTCCGGGCCGAATTGCCAGCGGTATCCCGCGGGCAGCGGATAGGTGTCCATAATCTTCTGGGCTGCGGCGATCACGAGGCCGAGCGGTTGGCCTTGCACGGGCGCATTGATATCGATGCGGCGCTGTTTATCTTGACGCGAAATCTGCGACGGACCGGTCCCCTCGACGATCGTTGCGACTGCGGCAAGCGGGATGCTCGCGAGTGACTGCGAGGACCGCACGGGCGTCGTAGTCGCCGACGCCGCGGAGAGCGTGCTCGGCGGGACGAGCGGCAACTCCGCAAGCGAGCTCAGCGAGCGACGCTGCGCGGGTGCGGCTTGTACGAAAATCGGATATTGGATGCCGTTGATTTGATAGTACGACGCCACGGTGCCGCTCGTCGCAGTCGCGATATCGGCGGCAATATCGCCCGTGGAATAGCCGAGTTGTGCCGCCTTACGCCGATCGATCCGAACGTCGATTTCGGGCGCACTCGCCGTGATGTTCGTATCGGGCCGGATGACGCCCGCAATGACGGCGAGTTTCGGCAAGGCGGCTTGTGCGAGGTCGTACAGCTTGCGAATATCGGGACCGTAAATTTGAACCGTCAATGCATCGGAGCCTTGCGCGATCTGCTGCTGCAAAATATCGATCGTGCGGCCGCCCACGACCGTGCCGACGAGTGCGCGCCGTAGCGCCCGATATTGCGCGCGTCGGATGGCGCCGGGTGAACCGGACAGCGGTTGCGCGGTCGGCGTTGCCGAGGGCTCGACGGGCCGGCGCGACCGGCCGCCGAGGCGCACTTGCCACTCCGAGACGAATCTTCCGGCTGCGTCGCCCGTAAGCCCGGGCTGGAGGGTCACTGAAAGCGACGATTGATTGGTTATCGGCCGCGAACCGCCCGCACCGAAGCCGGACCCGACCGTGGTACCGACGTTGACGACGCGAGGATCGGCGCGGAACGCGGCTTCCACGAGACGCGATACGCGATCGGTATATGCAAGCGAAGAACCGTTGGGTGTCCGCAGGTTGAAGCGCGCGAAGCGTGAGTCTGAGGCCGGAAACACTTCGGTCTGCACGACCCCGAGATTGAGGGCGAGAATCGTCGCGCCGAGCAGCAGCGCCCCCGTGCCGATTACCAGCGCAGGCCGATCGATCGTCCACGCGAGCGCAGCTCGGTAGCGGCGCTCGAAGCGTTCGTACTGATGGTCGAACGCGCGCGCGAAGCGTCCGCCCGCGTGCGCTTCTTGCGGCTTGAGCACGAAGCTCGAGAGCATCGGCACCGTCGTGACTGCAACGAGCAGCGAGATCGCGACGCCGGTCATCACCGTGAGCGCGAAGGGTCCGAAGATGAGCCCCTGCAACCCCGGGATGAGCAGTAAAGGCACGAAAACCGTCACGACCGTGATCGTCGAGGAGAAGACGGCTGAGAATATTTGCGACGTTGCGTTGCGCGCGGCATCGAGTGGCGCTTCGCCTTCGTCGAGGTGTCTGAAAATATTCTCGATGACGACGACCGCGTCGTCGACGATGAGGCCGATCGCGAGCGCCAGGCCGCCGAGCGTCATCGTGTTGAGCGTCTGATGCGTGATGTACGCCGCGAAGAGCGTGCCCAGTACCGAGACCGGCAGCGACACCGAAACGATGAGCGTCGAACGCCACGAATGCAGGAAGAGGAGGATGATGAGTACCGCGAGCACCGCGCCGAGCATCGCCGTATGCTCGAGTGCGTTGATCGCATCGAGAATGAAGTCGCGCTGTTCGAAGACCGCACCGAACGCGATGGATGGATACTGCTTTTTGACGGCGGTGATCTTCGCGTTGATGCCGTCGGCGACGGCGACGATATTCGCATCGGGCTGCGCGGTGACGATCATCGAGACGGCGGGCGTGCCGTCGATCCGCGAAAAGACGCGCTGTTCTTCGATGCTGTCGGAAATGGTCGCGATATCGCGGAGATACACCGGAGCGCCGTTGCGGACCGTCACGACGGCATCGCCGACTTCATCTGCGGACTTATAGAGTGCGTTGGTTCGAATGCCGAATTCACGCGGCCCTATCGAAACCAGCCCGGCTGGAAAATCGACGTTCTCATTGGCGACCTTTTTGATGATATCGCTGTTGGTGAGGCCATAGCCCGCGAGTTTCGTTTGATCCGGCGCGACCATGATCGCACGGATCTGTCCGCCATCGATCTGAACGCTTCCGACGCCGGGCACCGCCGAAAACTCGTCGGAGAGCACGTTTGTGAAGAGATCGTTGAGGTCGCGCTGCGTGCGAGTCGAATCGGTGACGTAGAAGCGTGCGACGGGTGCGGCGTTAAAGTCGGCCTTGGCGATCTGAGGCTCTTGCAGATTCGGATCGTTCGGCAACTGCGCGCGCGCGCGAGCGACCTGCTGTTCGATATCGTTGACCGCGACGTTGATATCGGTGCCGAACTTGAACTGCGCGCGGACGGAGGATTGGCCTTGGAACGAATTGGATTGCAAGTAGTCGATGCCGGCGACGCGGGCGACCGCGTTTTCGATCGGGCGTGTGACAGTCGATTCCATCGTTTCCGGCGAGACGTTGCCGTAATTGACGGTCACGCTTACGACGGGCGGTTGAAATGACGGCAGCAGATCGACCGGCAGACGTGGCAACGCGAAGATCCCGAGCACCACGATGGCCATTGCCAGCATCGCGACGGAGACTCGCCGGGTGACCGCGAAGCGAGCTATCGGCACGCGCGGCCGTCAGGGGCGACGTAGGTCAGGGCAGGCTCCTTGCGTTCATGGGTCGTGCCGCGTCGCGGCCCACAAAGTGTGCCAGGTCAGGCTGTGACTCATCTTGGAGAGGATCCTTCGGTTGACTGTTACCCTTGCCGATGGTTACGACGGCGTGATATCATTGCCGAGTTTTCCGGCAGGGTGATCTTGCCGGTTTGCTCGTGCGGGGGCGACCCGAGCACGGCCCACTGCCCGAGCCGCCCTGTGGCATGGGCCGTTCGTCCGATTGTGGGCGACGTCCGAAGAGGGATCGATTCATGACGACCGATTACGAAGTGACGTACATCGTACGCCCGAATCTCGAAGAAGCCGAAGTCGATACGAAAGTCGACGCGATTTCTGCCGCACTCGCCGCCGATGGCGCCGAGGTCGGCGAGATCGAGAAGATGGGCAAGCGCCGCTTGGCCTACGAGATCAACGATCTTCGGGAAGGCTACTACGTCGTCATGAAGTTCAAGAGCGAAGCCGCCCAAGCCAAAGAGCTCGAGCGCCAGCTTCGCCTGAACGAAGACGTGATGCGCCAGCTCCTGATCAATCTCACCGCGGACGCCTAACTCGGGACGCCCGCTCCACGAACCGCTTTCGGGAGGTACGGCAGCATGGCTGGAAGTTACAATCGCATCACCCTGGTCGGCAATCTCACGCGCGACCCAGAAATTCGCTACGTCGACGGCGGCGGTAAGGCCGTCACGAAATTTGCCCTCGCGATCAACCGCAAGACCAAAGGCGGCGACGAGACGATGTTCATCGATATCGTCGCATGGGATCGCCTCGGCGAAATTTGCAATCAGTACCTGAAGAAGGGCATGTCGGCACTCGTCGAAGGCCGGCTCGTTCTTCGGGACTACACAAATAAAGACGGCGAGAAACGCAAAGCCGTCGAGGTCGTGGCGAGCGATATGCAGATGCTCGATTCCAAGGGCCGCGGCACTGGTGAGTCCGTCGGCGGATCCTATAACGGCGGCGGCGCTAATCGCGGCGCGGCGCCGGCTGCCGTCGGCGGCGGCGGCGGCTTGGACGAAGACAGCATGGACGACGAGATTCCTTTCTGACGTCCTCTCACGCCCAGTAGCTCACTAAATCTTGGAGGTTACTGGTACCGTCTCAGCTTGACACGTGGGGAGCTAATTCACGAGGGAAATTGTGAAATTCGATGAAAAATCTTGAAAATTGTGAAATTCCGGCAAATCATGAGTTAGCACCTTTCTGACCTTTCTGACGAGCAACCAAATTATTAGCTTAACCTTAGTAGGCCGAGTGCGGCTAGATGCTTGTAAAATAAAGAAAAGATGTGAAAGACGGCTCCGCAAATCACGGAGTCGTCTTTCTTTACATGTATCTAAGGCAAGTTAATTCCGAACTTGCCTATTTGAATCGCGATAGCATATCGAATATATGTTCGAATTAGATAGGGTTGCGCAGCACGAGCGCTGTTAAGAGTCCGCGTGACCAAGATGACCAGCGGCGAGCGATTGCCACTTATCGTTGGCGAGGGTGGTCTACCGTTACCGCCGCCGAATCAGTGGTCGCTATTTATACGCCGCCTGCAAGTCCAGCAGAATAATCTTATCGAGGAATTGCATACCGTTGCACACGTCTACGACTGGGCAGCGAGACGGGGCCTTGAACTCGACGGACGGCTCGCGTCAGGCAACGGACCTTCGCCGGCCGAATCGACCGCGTTGTTCCAAAATCTTCGGTATAAACGGCCGGTCGGACGTAGAGCGGCGGCGCGAGGTCTGATCGACGTCGCCGACATGCATGTCGTTAATGGCAAGACGCAAGCTGTGCGTGTCGGCTATGCACGCGAGTATCTTCTCTGGAGTCTTGAACGCGTTCTCTATCGACTAGATGTCAGCGATCTTCGTGTCCGTGATATTCGCGAACGTTGCGAACGAATTCGTCGCTTAGCCATCGACTTCCAAAAGTACTCGTCCGACGGAGTTGATAAGCGCATTGGTCTCGACCGCGAGAAGCGAAGCCGCCTGCTTCAAGTAGTCAATCCGAGTTGTCCACAAATCCGTTTCGCCAGACTGTGCGATTCCGTAATTGGGTCATAATCGTGATGCTCATGACATTTGGACTGCGGCGTGGCGAAATTCTGGAACTTTACTTAAGTGACGTTAAAGTCCAGGGGCGGAAGCCGTCACTCACTATCGAGCGTCGGCCGGGCGACGTCTTTGATCGCGCGAACTAACCGGCAGTCAAAACGCTAGGCCGGAAGTTCGAGCTATCGGCAGAGGTGGTGGAAATACTCAGTTCATTTATCATGCATCATCGGTCGAAGTTTCCCGGCACCGAGATGTCACCGTTCTCACTATTTTCCGAGGACGGAGACCCACTGGCGCTCCGAAGCGTGAATGCGATTCTTGGACGACTCGTAAAGTGTTTTCCCAAATTTAACGAGATCCTGAGTCCGCACGTGTTACGATATACGTGCAACGATATGCTATCGGAAAGCGCCGCAGCCGCTGGCATCAACTCGGAAACACTCGAACCGATGCGTAGATACCTCGATGGCTGGCGCTTGACAGCGACAAGGGTTAACTTTATACGCGTCGGGCGAGTCGAAGAACGTGCCGCGCAAATCTCACTCACGCAACAGCGGAGCCTCTTCGCATGAACCAGCAGGTTTGGCTAGTTGATGGCGAGGCCGTCCAGATCCCAGATTTTACCCGCGATGTTGCCGGGCACTTGGTCGACCTGCGTCCTACGGCGTGGCGTTTGAACACGGTGAGCGGTTCAAGAAATCTGGTCAACTTGGATATTTTGGACGGATGCGACAAGGCCGCGATACAGTCTCTTAAGATTCACATCGTTCGCTTGATCGAAACGTCATCTAGTTCGCACACGATGTCTTCATTTAAAAACGTCGGAAGATACCTGAGGGCGATAACGGAAATAGAAAGCTCGAGCAAAGATGTCGACGTTAAGAGCCCCATGTGGTATCTCGAGCGCCTGCGCACGAGCGGAAGCGGCTATCTGTTCCATTTGTTGGCAGAGACGGAGGATTGGTCGACCGAGCGCCGGTACATGGGTCCCGATCTACTCGCGTCGCTCGCGGTTCATAAATCAAGTACTTCAGTGCCTAAGCGTCGATAGCTTTTACACCCGTCCGCGGACGCATTCAAATCGTGCGGCATGCGTGCCAGTATGAGCCGCAAAGGCGAGTGTTGGGACAACGCCTGCGTCGAGAGCTTCTGCGGATCTATTGAAACGAGAGCTTGGCGATCCGATCTGGGAAAGCCGCGCAATCGCTCGTGCAGCGATTTTCGAATACATCGAAGTTTGGTACAGTAGGAAGCGTCGCCATTCAACAATCGGCTACGTCAGCCCGGAAGAATTCGAGTCGTCGCTGGCGATCGCAGCGTAGCTACGTGTCCGGGAAATCGGTACAAGCTCAATGTGCTCTACGGCCGCGTGCCTCTCACGCGCGAGATAAGCGCCGCAGCGTGGCTTGCCGGCATTGAGGCGCTCCTCGTGCCGTCCACACGGCACAACACCTCTACGAACATCGTCGTGATCTACGATCAAATACTGACGACAAGCGCGTCGCGATTCACGACCCACAGGGATTTCGCCGCGAGCACGACCACTGAAGTCGTCGCAAGAAGACCAGCCGATTCACACATGGCCGATGACAAGAACGGCTCGATGATGTTCGCGATAACTTCCGCACCTGAAAGACGGGTTGTTCTCCGCTTGTGGCTCCCGTGCACAGTCCACGACTTCAGGCTCACCGCGACGTGACATTCAAGCCACGGCTCGAGCCATTCGTAGCGCGGTAGCAAATCAACATCTTCTACATACGACCACGCCGCGATGATACGTCGCGCCGCAACGTTTCGAGCGGGTGCTCGATCCAATCACGTAATCGCTGAGGGTTCTTCCCTCGCTCAATCTCGTTTGCGTGTTCGACGAACAGGTTCCGCACTGGGCGCACGATTCTACCGATCGCGTCAGCCTTTCACGCCCAGGACTCCCGACTTTCCAGGCTGCCGCGGACGAGAGGCGAGAGGACGAGCTCCCAATCGATCGTACCTTTCAGGCGTCGTTATCACGATTTAGGATTTCGACCTGCGCACGATCGAAACGCACGAATCCCGCCGTCACCCTTCGTCGCGACCTACGAAGGTTCCGTCACGGACGGCAAGCGCCGTACGCGCGTCGGCTACACCGCGACGGCGAAGTTCGACCGCACGCAATTCGCCTCGGCGCTTCGTACCCCGACGCCGTCGTCGGCAACGAAATCACCGTCACGATCCAACTCGAAGCAATCGCCTCGCCCGCATGATTTAAGGCAACGTTAAACCTCGGCGCGTACGCTTGAGCCCTCATGCTGACACGCACCGCCAAAAGTCCGATCGAACACGTCATCATCATCGTCAAAGAAAACCACGGGTTCGATAATTATTTCGGCACGTTCCCCGGGGCGAACGGCGACGCAAAGCTCGCAAGCGCGCCGAATCCGCCGGCATCGGACCCGAGCCACACGCACGAATCGTGGCTCATCCGTCACACGACGGCCGCAAAGCTGCAGTACCACGAAGCCGACATTCCCGACTATTTCGCCTACGCGCGCCAATTCACGCTCTGCGACAACTACTTCACCGCCGTCGCCGGGCCGTCGACGCCGAATCACCTCATGTTGATCACCGCCGACTCACCCGTGATCGATAACCCGCACACGTATCGCGGCAAACCGCAACAGACGTTCGACCTCCCGTCGCTGCCGGGCGAACTCGAACGCGCCGGCCTGACGTGGGCCGCATACACGACGGGCTATCCCTTCGACCTCATCACCAACCTCGGCCGCCGCAATCAAAAGAAGCAATCCGCGTTCGCGCAAGACGCCGCCGATGGCACGCTACCGAATGTCTCGTGGATCTACGGCCCACGCGGTCTCGACGAACACCCGCTTGCGAACGTCACCGACGGCATGCGCTGGACCTCCGGCCTCGTCGATGCCGTCGCGCGTGGCCCGCTCTGGCCCAAATGCGCGATCTTCATCACATGGGACGACTGGGGCGGTTGGCTGGACCACGTCGACCCGCCGCAACTGGAGACGTGGACCGACGGTTCGCAATTCTTCCCCGGCGGTCGCGTCGGCTGTCTCGCCATCAGCCCGTACGCGAAGCGCGGCTATATCTCCAAGGCGCAGCACACCCACGTCAGCCTGATCCGATTCTGCGAAGACACGTTCGGTCTGCCGCACCTCAATGCGCGCGATGCCGCCTCCGACGGCATGGTCGACTGCTTCGATTTCAGCGCCGCCCCCAACCTCAGCCCGCCGTCAACGGCCGCAGCGCCCGCCACCCGGACCGGCTCCAAAGCTACGGCGTCTCGGAAACGCAAAGCCGGCCCAGCGAAACGCCCCAAACGCAAACCCGCGAGCAAGGTCAACGCCTCGATTTTTACATCGTTTAGCGGTTGCACGTGATCGGCGGATCGGGCGAAGACGCTTCGAGCGTTCGCACGAATTCCGCTCGCGCGCCAGCGCGATCGATGCTACGAACGAGTCGATCGGAGGGGCGCGATGTCCGTTCCGATCGGCAGTCGCAGTTGAGAAGCAATTGCGTCGGGCAGCGGCCGCCACGCTGTGCCGGTGGCATTTTTGCGACCGGTCGAATCGTCGATGACGAGCATGGGTACCGCTGGTACCGCTGACATCGAACATGGGCTGCGGGTCCGAGTTTGCCGGCGGCGGCCATCCCATACTCTGCCGCACGAGTCACGGCGAGCACCGTCTCCTCGTTGAGGTAGTTGCCGTTGAAGCGCTTCGTCGCTGCGCGGAGGCCGTCGGGCTCAAAACATGACGTTATGCGGTGTGGTCGCCGGTTGGCTTGCGGCCGCATCGGAGCCGCGGACTGGGCCGGCGCCGATGCCGAAGCTACTTGAACGCGCCCACGCTCGGCACTGGGCATCGCCGCGCGTCGGGTGCCACAGCATGTCGTTGAGCACCTTATCGGGGACCGCATCGGCGTGCGCGAAGTCGGGAGCCGTGCCGCTTCGCGTTTTCGAAGGCAGCAAAGACCAGTGCGGGCCGAAACGGGCCGATCCCGCGAAGGCCAAGCGCGATTGCGACCGCGAGCGTATCGAAGCCGAGCGGGATAACAAATGCGATAATCCGCGCGAGCATGTTGCCTACGTTTCAGAGCTCGCTTCACAAACCCCCGTGCGCATGGTGACGCCGCCGTGTCGGGCGTAAGATTTGCGCCTCGTTATCCTCCAACGCTCACGACGAGCCGCACGGATCGCGGATGATTGTAGTGAATGCCGTCGCTTTCGCCAATCGAAAGCAAGTAGCGATCATTAAAGACGTTCTGAATTGTTAGGGTGACGAGCGCGGACGCGACGCGTCTTGCGACAAGTGCATCAAACGTTAGGTGCGCCGACGTGTGGCAGGCGACGCATGATTCATCGCCTCGACCACTTCCGTACAGCATCGTTCCTGAAAGGTAGCCGCCCTTCGTCGGAACTTGTTGCGTCAACGCCGCAGTCCACGGCTCGGCATAGTCCGCCGTGAACCAGTCGTTCCTGGCAGGGCACGTGAGAAATGTGACGTTCGGACAGCCGCGTAACACTGCCCTTGTTCGTGCGATCGAGAACAGCAAATCTCGACCGGACGGCGCGTTGCGTCGAAGCAGCAGCGCCTGTACGTCGGTGATACCTCGCGTGAAATTCACGTCCTCACGAATGTTCGTGGTTCCGAGTTGCACATCATCGAGCACGGCCTCCGAGGTCTTGTGCGCGATCCGAATGCCGAGGTCCAGCGAGCCGAGTGGTGCGTGAGCGCCCATTTCATAAAGAGAGTCCCGCTGCGGATGCAGATCGAATCGAGCGTATGGCGTGGCACGATACGCCAGGTCGTCGGCCGGCGGCGCCGCGAAAAGCCGGCCATAGTAGACATAGAGATTCGCGCGAGGTGAGAAGCTTCGCGTCACTTTGATCCGCGGGCTCGTCTGCGCAAAGCCCTCGTTCGCGTCCACGCCGGAGAGCGTGAACGCGTCCTGCCGCATCCCATAGTCGAGCACGTAATTCCCGAGTTGCCAAGAATCTTGAATGTATAACGCGCCGCTATGAGCGATGCGATCTGTCGCTGCCGTGAGCGAGGATGTTCGCGGGCCGAGCGTTACGTCGTAGGAGTTTTGAACGGATGTCGCTCGATACGACACGCCGCTTGCGAAGTGATGGTGACCAAAGCGATTAGCGTAGTCCGCAGCGAAACCGACCGCCGTGCTGCTCCGAACGGCCGCCGCGGAGCCGATGCAGCCGACGGTTCCGCAGTCCGAGCTCGGTAGCGCGCTCGAGAATGCTGAAAGGTCAGCTGCGGGGTCATTGCCGTCCACGATCGTCCCACGATCGTATGTTGGCCCGAACGAAAAGGCTCCAGTGCTTCCGAGTAAGTGACGGTAGCGCACCGATACGATCGCATCGGCTTGCGTCTCCGTGTCATCTGGAACGCCGAGATATCCCGCAAGGCCGGGG